>Ga0315289_10001772_pt1 | contig 33557 bp, 29 predicted proteins | sample YL17G11_40_MG_FD_203452 | JGI IMG/M metagenome (GOLD analysis project Ga0315289, IMG submission 203452) | Sediment microbial communities from Yellowstone Lake, YNP, Wyoming, USA - YL17G11_40 | ecosystem: Environmental > Aquatic > Freshwater > Lake > Sediment | place: USA: Wyoming | collected... | reverse complement strand
CGACTTCTGCGGCCTGGAAAGCGGCCGAGCGACCGACAAGGCGGCGCTGTTTGAGACGTTCTACGGAGAGCTCAAGACGGCACCGATGATTCGCGAGTGCCCGATCAACATCGAGTGCCGCGTCGTGCAGACGCTGGTACGGCCGATCCACACCGTGTTCCTCGGGGAGGTCGTCGCCGTCCACGCGAGCGAGGAGTTCCTTCACGAAGGGGTCCCCGACGTCGCCCGGATCGAGCCCGTCTTCTACGCTCCTGACCCGAGCCAGGGGAAGCACGTCCACAGCTACTGGACGCTTGGCAGACGGATCGGCCGGGCGTTCGAGATCGGCAAGAGTCTGAAGAAGGGCTAGGCGCTCCTCGCCGCGTTGAGTCCGAATCCGCAGGGCACGAACCCGATTCTGTGAACCGAAGAGGGCAGGTCTTGTTCCGTCCACCCCCCCCCGGACCCCTAGGCGCCGGTACGCCTTGCGGGACTACTCTTGAACTGGCCGGGACGCTGTCTGCTCGGACGATGCTGGTCTTGTCCCGTTCTCCAGCGGTGTGCGTCCCATTTCAGCATTCATCTTGGACCCTGCACCGGCAGGCGGGTCAGTTCTCGGAACCTTCTAGAATGAGAATGCTCCTTCTCCGATCAGTTCCACGCAGGCGCCGACGACCTCTTGATCATAGAGCACGCCCTGGTGCTGAGAGACCTCGTGCAATGCAGCCTCAAGACCGAGAGCGGGGTGGTACGGTCGGTGAGAGGACATTGCCTCGACTACGTCGGCCACAGCCAAGATCCTCGCTTCGAGAAGGATGTCCTCACCACGAAGCCCTTGCGGGTACCCTGACCCATCATGGCGCTCGTGGTGTTGCAGGACGATCTGCGCAACTGGCCAAGGGAACTCGATTCCTTTGAGGATGTTGTAGCCGACCTCTGGATGGCGATGAATGATCGCAAGTTCCAGGTCGGAAAGCCGCGTTGGCTTGCTGAGGAACTCTGAGGGCACATAGAGCTTCCCCACGTCGTGAACCACTCCCGCCACGCGGGTCCCTTCCTGAATGTCCTTGGGAAGAGACATCCTGTCCGCGATGGCCCGCCCGAGCCTGGCCACTCGCAGTTGATGCCCCGCTGTGTAGGGGTCGCGCGTCTCTACCGTCAGGGCCATAGCCTGCACGGTCTCCTCCATGGCGTCGCTGAGCTTGGTGAGGTTTTCAGCAAACTTGTCAGCGACCAGCTGGCGCTCGGCCTCAAGCTGCTCAAGTTCGGCCACGCGCTCGCGCGCTGCGGCAAGTTCCAGAGTCAGTCGGGCATACGCGTTCTCGTCCATTGGTGTCCAGCCGGGAGTCGAGGCACAGTGTACTCACGCCTCTCCACCCTCACGGGACACTTGCGGCTGCCGACCTCGCCCTTTGTCTTCAGGCTGACCACTCTCTAGGCCGGCGCTTGTCTCGAGCGCGCGGACTGGAGGCAGGCAGAACCCATTTCCAGTCCAGAAACTCGTCTTCGAGGAGGTCGGTTCGCTGCGCCAGCCAAGGGCGTTCCGGACGGGCGAGGTGATCCTCACAGCCACTGGCATTGGACACGCTCGGGCACCGCGGAATATCCTGTCGCCTAGTACACGCAACGTGTCGGGCCGGAGACGCCGAATCCACACTCGATGTCTGGGCGGAGGATGCATGGGCAACCAGCGGCATGGCGACCGGCGAGAGCCATTCAGGCTTGCCAATCAGCGGCTGGAGAGGCTCTATGAAGCCTCATGCCAGCTCGCAGGGTGCTTGACCGAACAGGATGCCTATACTCGCACGCTGGAGGTGCGCGGTGAAGAGGCGGAGTGCGTCCGAAGACGACTTAGCCTTGCTGCGACAGCGAATCACCGAGCTTGAAACACGTCTGGGCCTTGGCGGCTCCCCGATCCGAGCACTCACCTCGGACTGTCCACCGAGGCGGGCCAGCGGACCGGTGACATTCGGACACTGCTGGCAACCCCAAGCGCGTGTTGGCCACGTGTCGAGGCAGATCCCAAGCCAACCTTGGACTGGTCCTGGGGAAGGTCCTCTAGATTGCGTGTCGCGCATCTCCTCGCGTAGAATGGCGTTGGGAGTTTCCTGAAATGAAGAGAGCTCTTGCTCTGGTCGGAATAGCAGCGTTTCTCGTCGGCGTCCTTCTCCTTTGGGGCTGCGGCCCACGTTTGACGAGACCGACCGCTCAGCCTGGTCAGATTCCTCTCCCACAAGGAGCTGTAGCGCGGCTGGGCCTGGGTGAGATCCACGAGGTGCTGTATTCGCCAGACGGTCGGTGGCTTGCTGTCGCTACATCGCTCTGTGTCGAACTGAGGCGAGCTGGCACGCTTGAACTCGTGCGAGTCCTCACCGGGCACACCGGCACAGTCTATTCGGTGGCGTTCAGCCCGGACAGCAAGACGCTCGCCTCGGGTTCCCTTGATCGTACGATCAAGCTCTGGGACCCAGACACCGGGGCCCTCCGACGCACCCTCATGGGGCTTAGTGCCGAGGTCTACTCGGTTGCGTTTGGCCCGAAGGGGAAGACACTCGCCTCGGGATCCATCGACGGTACCGTTGAGCTGTGGGACGTCGCGACAGGAACGGTTCTTCATACGTTCACCGGCCATACTCTCGGAGTCTGTTCCGTTGCGCTCAGCCCGGACGGGAAGACCGTCGCCTCAGGGTCATGGGACAGCGACACCAGGCTTTGGAGCGTCGCGACAGGCACGCCGTTGCTCACCCTGACCGGCCACGCGAGCAGAGTGAACTCGGTCGCCTTTAGTCCGGGCGGGAAGACCATCGCAACGGGGTTCGATGACAGGGTAATCACACTGTGGAACGTTGCAACCGGGAAAGCCTTGCGCACTCTGACGGGAAACACTGGCTCGGTCAGGTCCGTCACCTTCAGCCCAGATGGGAAAACCCTCACCTCGGCGTCCGCCAATGGCATAATCGAGTCATGGGACGCCAACGCGGGAGGCATCCTGCGCACCTTGGCCGGGCATACCACCTCCGTGATATCGGTCGCCTTCAGCCCGGACGGGAGGACCCTCGCCTCAGGGTCCTTCGATAGCAGAATCAAGCTGTGGGACGTCGCCACGGACACCATCGCCCGCAGCATCGCCGGACACGCCGATAGGGTGACTTCTGTCGCGTTCAGCCCGGACGGCAAGACTCTTGCCTCGGGCTCCTTCGACAAGACAACCAGACTCTGGGACGTGGCCACGGGAGGTGCCCTACGCACCCTGACCGGTCATGCGGACCTCGTCTGGTCTGTCGCGTTTAGCCCGGACGGGAAGACCGTCGCCTCAGGGTCATGGGACCATGACATCAAGCTGTGGGATGTCGCCTCCGGGAACATCCTGCGTACTCTGACCGGTCACTCTGGCTGGGTCAGTTCCGTCGCGTTCAGCCCGGGCGGGAATGCCCTCGCCTCGGGGTCCTTCGATGGCACAATCAAGCTGTGGGATGTCACCACGGGGAACCTTCTGGGCACGATGGCTAGCAGCGCTGGCGGCGCCGTCGCGTCCGTCGCCTTCAGCCCGGACGGGAGGATCCTCGCCTCTGGGTCTTTCGATGGCGCAATAACACTGTGGGACGTCACCATGGGTACGGTCTTGCGCACGCTGGAAGGGCACACCGCGGCGCCCGCGTCGCTCGCCTTCAGCCCGGATGGAGAGACACTCGCCTCGGGATCCGCCGATGGGACTATCAGACTGTGGGACGTCCCCACGGGGACAGTCTTAGAGACGCTCACGGGACATGCTCTCGGAGTCTACTCCGTGGCGTTCAGTCCGGACGGGAAGACGCTCGCCTCCGGGTCAAACGATGGGACAGTACTCCTCTGGGATCTCGAGGCGATCGGAGCAGGAAGCTAGACTCGCTCGCCCCTCAGATACAAGCGCAATCTGGTCGACTTGTGCGGAGTACAAGGGACGCCAGCCTAGCATGGGCGGGTAGTCGTCGCTCGCCCACTGCGAAGGATCGAGCTCGGCGGCCGTCTGGGAGAGAAATCCAGCGAAGATTCACTCCAGTTCCATCAGAACCGCTCCGAGTATGCTCGTCCTGCTCTCGCCCTCGCCTTCGGATTCGCCCTCAGCTTCTCGGCAGACACCTGGCTACTTTGGCACCCGCGACGTGCCGCCTCGCAGCTCGTCCAATGCCTTTCTGATCTCATCCACGCTCGCGCCGTCCTCGATCGTGGAGAGGTCGCCAAGCTCCTTTTCCTCACAGATCGCCCGGAGGACACGGCGCATCACCTTCCCCGATCGGGTCTTGGGAAGCTGGGGCACGATGTTCAGGAACTTCGGCGTTGCGATCGGGCCGATCCGGTCGCGGATCAGGGCCACGATTTCCTTCTTCAGAACTTCAGATTCCTCTATCCCCTTCTTCAGGACGACAAACGCCGCGATCTCCTGGCCCTTCATCTCGTCGTCCACCCCGATCGCCGACACCTCGGCCACCTGCGGGTGGGCGGAGATGACCTCCTCCACCTCCCGCGTCCCCATCCGGTGCCCGGCGACGTTGATCACTTCGTCGGCGCGGCCGAGGAGCCAGAAGTACCCGTCCTCGTCCTTGATCGCGTAGTCGCCGCAAAGGTAGAGGTCCTTGCCCTGGCGCTTGAAGAAGCTCCAGTAGCTCTCAAGATACCGCTCGTCGCTCCCCCAGATCGTCTGGAGCGTACCCGGCGGGAGCGGTGGATGACCGGCGAGGAAACCGCGCGCTCCAACGGGCACCGGGTTCCCCTTTTCATCCACCACGTCGAGCGACCAGCCCATCGCCTCGCGCGTCGGCGAGCCAGGCTTGAACGGCAGGGGCGAGAATCCCATGTGGTTCGTGATCATCGGCCAGCCGCTCTCCGTCTGCCAGTAGTGGTCGACGACCGGTTTCTTCAGGGTCTCCTTCACCCAGCGGTACGTCGGCTCGTCGAGAGGCTCCCCGGCAAGGAAGACGTGGCGCAGCGAGGAGAGATCCTTCCCCTGCAGGAAGTCAAGCGGGAACTTGCGCAGCATGCGCATCGCCGTCGGGGCGGAGAAGACGACCGACACACGGTTGCGCTCGATCACCTCCCACCAGATCCCTGGGGTTGGGCTGTCCGGCGTTCCCTCGAACACGAGCGTCGGGATGCCGTACAGGAGGGGGCCGTAGATGATATAGCTGTGGCCGACGACCCAGCCGATGTCCGAGGTCGACCAGTACACGTCGTCCTTGGTGCAGCCGTAGATGTGGTCCATCGAGGCGTGCAGGGCGACCATGTGCCCGCCGGTGTCACGCACCACGCCTTTGGGTTTCGCCGTCGTGCCCGAGGTGTACAGGATGTAGCTCGGGTCGGAGGACTTCATCCGCTCCGGCTCCACCACAGCCTCGCCGACAGCGGCCATCTCCTCGTCCCAGACGTGGTCGCGCCCTGGGACCCGCGTCCACAGGTCAACCTTCCGGTCGAGGACGATCACGTGCGGGACCTTCACCTGGGCGGCGTCGAGGGCGCGGTCGACGATCTTCTTGAGTGAGATGACCTTCCCCTTGCGCGTGCTCCCGTCCGCGCAGACAAGCGCCTTGGGGGTGCAGTCGTTGATCCGGTCGGCGAGGGACTCGAAGGAGAACCCGGCGAAGACGACGGAGTGGATCGCCCCGATGCGCGCGCAGGCGAGCACCGCGACGAGAGCCTCCGGGACCATGGGAAGGTAGACGATGACACGGTCGCCCTTCCCTACCCCATGGCGCTTGAGGACGGCGGCGAAGCGGTTGACCTGGGAAAGGAGCTCGCGGAAGGTGAGGACGGAGCGTCTCCCTGTCTCCGGGCTCTCCCAGAGGATCGCCGGCCGGTCCCCGCGCGGGCCCAGAGCGTGGCGGTCGACGGCGTTGTAGCACAGATTCGTCTCCCCACCGGGGAACCAGCGGAAGAACGGGGCCTTGGAGTCGTCGAGGACCTTGTCCCACCGCTTGTACCAGTGGAGCTTCTCCGCCTCCTGTCCCCAGAAGCCCTCCGGGTCTTCCACCGACCGCCGGTGCATCTCGTCGTAGCTTCGCTCGGCCATCGTCCTCCTGCCTTTCCTCTCTCCTGCCGCGGGAACTGGGGACGGCGGAAGAGACCCGGCCGTCCCCTCGCGGCGACATCCTTGCGGGCCTTGGACCCGCGTGGGTTCTACTTCCTTCTTCGCGCCGGAGCCTTCGCAGCGGCCTTGGCCGCGGCCTTCTTCGGCTTGCGGTCGAGCTTCGAGCGCACGAACGTGAACTCGCAGTACTGGTTCGTCAGACAGAGCTGAGACGGGAAGTTGAAGATCCATTGGTCGGAGAGGCCCGTGAGCTCCAGGAAGCCTCTGAAGTAGGCGTAGTTGCATTCAACCTGGATCGCCTGGTTGAAAACCTTTGCCTCATCGGGGGGGAGGAGGTTCCAGATGACCTGAGTGGTGTACGGGCAGTCGTAGCAGCGCAGGGTCACCCGATCCGGGGTCTCCTCAACGATCCCGACTGGGTTCCCAAACAGCGCAAAGGCCTTGATGACCATTTGGGCGATGTCGTGGATCGTCCAGTCCTTGTCCGTCGGCTTCTTCCCGATCTGCGCGCACGTGCCTGGCCACTCAAGCCTCAGGCGGCGCTCCCACATCTTCCCGTAGAGGTAGACGGCGCGGTCCGTGCCGACCTCCTCCTCCATCGTCCTGAATGCCGCGTAGTCGTGGAGTGTGAACAGCTCCATCGCGTCGTTGTAGGCCCGCTCCCAGGTGATCTCGGGGTGGATCGTCTGGAGATCTCGCATATTCTCGATGAAACTGTTGTGACGCATTTCCTTAGCGCTCTTGCCGGCGCGAGGCATACTTGTCCCTCCTTTATCCTATGCCCGAATCTCTCGTTTCGTCCGCGTCCGCCGCTGCCCTTCTACCTTGGCGCACCACCTCCCCTTTCGCCCGTCCCCTAGCCCAGCCGCTTGGCAAGCGTCGCCACGGTCTGGCCGAGGGCCTCGCATACCTTCACCCGCCCGGCATCGGGCGCTCCCACCGAGACGGGGCCGTAGTGTCCTCCGGTGGTGTACCCAGGAACGATCATCCCATGGACGAGGAAGGCACGGAGGATGTCGAGGATCGCTGTCTCCGCCCCACCTCCGAGGTCCCCTGACGAGGCGAACGCCGCTCCGATCTTACCCACGAGCTTCGGGTAGTGCTTGATGCTGTCGTCGATGAAGCGCTTAACCTCTGCCGAACAGGCGGAGAAGTAGGTGGGCGTCCCGATGATGATCCCGTCCGCCTGGGTGAGGTCGTCGACGCTCGCCGCCTCGAGGGCCTTACGGACGACGGTCACTCCTTCCCTCTTTGCCCCGACCTCAACCGCCTTCGCCATCGCCTCGGTGTTTCCAGTCGTCGAGTGGTAGATGATCAGTACCTTCGCCATCGCTCCTCCTTCACGTGCCGAGGTAGACGCGCGGAACGCGCTTCCCGACCGCGCAAACGACCTCATAGTTGATCGTTCCGAGCCGCTCCGCCATCTCCGTGGCCGAGGGCATCCCACCGAACAGGACGGCCTCCTCCCCCCGCTCCACCCCGCTCAAGTCCGTGACGTCGGCCATGCACATATCCATGCAGATCGTCCCCACCAGGGGGGCGCGCGCGCCCCGGATCGAAACCTCCCAGCGGTTGGAGAGGCGGCGGCTGAGCCCGTCGGCGTACCCGAGAGGCAGGGTGGCGATCACGCTCCCTCGCTTCGTCGTAAACGTCCGGCCGTAGCTGATGGAGATCCCCGCGGGGACACTCTTCACCGCGGCCACACGCGTGACGAAGGTCATCGCTGGGCGGAGGGGGACGCTCTCGCTCACCTCGTCTGACGGGGGGAGGCCGTACATCATGATCCCCGGGCGGACCATGTCGTACGTTGCCTCGGGCAGGTCGAGGATGGCAGCCGAGTTCGCGATGTGCCGGAGCGGGACCTCGATTCCTGCCTCCCTGAGCGCGGAGAGGGCTCCCTCGAAGCGGGCAAGCTGTTCATACGCGTATGTCTTGTCCGCCCTGTCTGCCGTAGCGAGGTGGCTGAAGGCGCCACGCAGGGCGAGGCCCTTCTCGCTGGCGACCCGCCGGGCGAGGGGCACGGCCTCCTCGGGCGCGACGCCGATCCGGCCCATCCCGGTCTCCACCTTCAGGTGGACGTGGACGACCTTCCTCGCCCGAGCCGCAGCGCGGGCCAGGGCTGCGACGAGCTCCTCCGAGGCAACGGCCTGGTCAAGGCCAGCCTCAATGACCTTCGGTGCCTCCTCCGGCTGGATAAGCCCAAGGACGAGGATGGGACCCGTGAACCCGGCGCGCCGGAGTTCCTCTCCCTCCTCGGGCAAGGCGACGCCGAGCCAGTCCGCGCCACTCATCAGAGCGGCCCGAGCGACCGCCACGGCGCCGTGGCCATAGCCGTCGGCCTTCACGACCGCCATGACGTGAGGCGACGGCCCGACCCGCTTCCTCACACCGGCAACGTTCGCCGCGATCGCTGAAAGGTCGACGATCGCTCGCGTCGCTCGCTCCGCCCGCTCCTCCACCCGGCCCGCCTCCCACGCGTCCGCTCAGACGGACGCGCTGTCGTAGTACTCGGTGATCCGCTCGATCCTGCCGGACACGATCTTGAACAGATAGGCTATGCGAAGGTCGCTCCTCTTGTTCGTCGCCGGCTGCCCGCGGAACGGGCGCAGGTTTGTCCCGGTCCAGCGGATCTCCGCCACGACCTGCCCACCTCCGGCGAAGAGGTTCATTACCTCGGCCCGGCAGTCGGGGAAGCTCTCGAAGAGCTCGCGATAGCCCTCCTCTAAGCCCTTCCGATCCCGCACCGGAGGATCGGCAACCTCGTCGCCGACCGCGTTCGACGCGTAGAAGGACGCCATCCCCTTGAGGTCGTGCCGATCCATGGCTTCGAGCCAGGCCCGTGCCACGTGGAGCTCACTCGACATCGCGCTCACCTACTTCCTCCGCTGGAAGCGGATCCGGCAGCAACCGTCTCCGCAGCACTTGAACTTGTCCATGGTGAACGCCACGCGGTCAAAGATGCCCATCGCCCGCAGGACGGCATCGTAGTAGTTCACCGACACGACGGCCTCCGTCTTCAAGGTCATCGAGCGCGCCTTCTCCTCGCCAAACAGGGCCACCATGTTCTGCCAGTACGGACAGTCCTCGATCTCTGCCTCGTGCACGTCTTCGGTATCCTTGGTGACCTTGTACGGACAGCCGATCGACTCCCAGTACTTCCGCGACAGGGCGCCCAGCTGCTTCATCGTGGGCGCAACTCCCTCCTTGATTCCAACTGCAGACTTCCAGTGGTCGAGCTCGGCGAGGGAGAAGGCCTCCCATAGGCCCATGTAGATTGTCATCGCGAGCTTCGAGCCCAGCCACTTCTCCATGAACGTCCAGATGCTCCAGTCGTAGACAGCAAAGGCGCGCACCCAGTTCACGAGCGCCTCTTCCAGGTACTCCCCTGCCCCGAGGATCGCCGGGTGGTCCTTGCTAGCGAGCATCGCGGCGAAGTTCCTGTCGATGACTGCGAGGTTCGGCTTGGCCGTCACCCCGAGCGCCTTGTTGACGCGATCGAGGCCGATACTCTCGAAGTGGACCCAGACATCTCTCAGGATTCTCTCCCGGGTCCCTCTGTCCGGGACGTGCTTCTCCAGGGCCGCGAGGAGGTTCGCGTGGTGGAAGGCGAGCCCCTGGGACCAGACGTAGAGTTGCTCCTCCGGCTTGGCCCCGATCTTCTTCAAGTCGACGAACAGCGGGTTCCCCAGGACCTGCGGCCGCGTCTCGGTCTTCATCGTCTCCTCCCTTGCCTCACTTGTTTGCCAGGCGCCAACCGACGATGGCGAAGGTGTCCGCCACCGCCTTCATCGAGCCAGGATTGAGGTGCTCTGGCGTGTCATGGATCGAGTGGTAGTACGGGTCGTCCCATTGCCAAAGGACGGTCGCGGGGACTCCGATCGCGTTGAACCGCCCCTCTTCGGGATAGCCCCAGGCGCAGGTGAGGCGGCCGAAGCCGTATCCCATCTCGGCGGCCACGCTATCCACCAGATCAAGGAGCCAGCGTGGATGCTCCTGCTTGGGAGCGTCCGGCCAGTAGCCGTCGTCTACCTGGATCGGGATCCCGCCGACGCCAATCATGTCCATGTCCAGGGCAGCCTTCATGTGCTTCACGAGGTCGTCTTTATGCGCCTGGATGTATTGCCAGACGCCCTCGGTGACGCCCTCTTCTGCCGTGGTCGAGATGAACTCGAACGTCCTTCTTGCCTTGTGCTTGGCGAGGACGCGAGCCAGTTCGAGGAGGGCGCCGGTCCCGGACCCATTGTCGTTCGCGCCCATCCCGTTTGCGTCGTCGCGGTGGGCGAGGAAAGCGATCCTCTCCTGCGCGAGATCGGTGCCGCGGTGGAAGGCGGAGAGAACCAGCGAAGCCGACGGCGCCACCTTGTTCGATGTTTCCAGGTGGAGGCGCAGATCACCGCGACCCAGGGCGTGGAAGAGTTTCATCCCTTCGATCGCCGAGATGCAGACCGCGGGAAGCTTCTCCTTGCAGAAGCGGTTCGCGATGACGGAGTTCCCGGCCTCCATAGACGGCCGGTACGGCCAGGGCATGGGGTGAACAAGGATGACACCAATCGCGCCCTTCTTCGCCGCCCGCTCGACGAACGTCCCCATCCAGAACTTGGCGAAGCCGATCGTTTCCTCGGTCAGGACGACGATCTTCCCCTTGACATCTTTCCCGGCGTAGTCATGGTCCTCGCCACCCCGGACAAGGACCATGTCCGCCGTGATTCCGCCCAGTGGGGTGGAGACGCCAAACGAGGGGCTGATCCCCTCCAAAAGCTCCCCGGTCTCCTCGACACGAAGGACGGGAGCCTTCGTCTCCTGCCACGACGGGACGCGGATCGGGGTCTCCACGACCTCCAGGCCGAGCGCGCGGAACCGCTCGCGGACGAACCCGATCGCCGCCTTGTCTCCGGGGGTCCCCACGAAACGGTCCGCCCCGGCTCGCACGAGGTCCTCCACGTTCTTCCTGATGTGGAGGCCGGAGATCTCCCGCTGGATCTTCAGTTCTGTGTCTGACAGCATCCGTCCCTCCTCCCTAGCGCGGCAGCGCGCTGCGCACGAACTCCACCGTCGACTTCGAGTCCTCGGCCAGGAAGCGGATGTCCTCCTCGGTAGGCCGGTACCCGGCCGCCGCGCCGACCGCCTTCTCTACATACGAGCGGCGCATCTTCGCGAGGTCGAGGTCCTCGACGCGGATCTGCTCTGGCCCCTCAGGGATCACAATCGCCTTCCCCGGCACGTTCTCCCTCGGGTCGCCACGCCGTACCTCGATCCCGTTCTCCTGGGCGAAGGTGAGCTGCGACGACGGGAGCTTCCCGGCACCGGTGTATTCCGTCTCCTGGACGACGAGGATTTGGTCTTTGTCCATCTCCTTAGCGATCGCCATGGCTGCGGCGAGGGACGTGTTTCCTGCCGGTCCGCGGTCGAGGCCCTCGAGCTTGGCAAGTAGGTCAGTCGCGTAGAAGACCTCTCCCTGGGTCACGAGGACGGCCCGGTCGAGGTAGCGAAGCTGGCGCGCCGCATTCCGCGGGACGTCCGTCCGGTCGGGGATGAGCATGAACGGGACGCTGAACCCGGAGTGGCCGGTGGTGAAGGACTTGCGGTTGAAATCGACGTCGCTCGCCATGTGCAACCCACGGAGGTCGACCGAGGCACCGATGATCGCCGTGTGGTGGCTCCCCGCCTTGTCGAGCCCACGCGCCGTGCCCGTGACGTTCCCCCCGCCGGCGTTTGTGATCACGACCGCGTCCGGAAACCGCCCCTCCCGCTCCTTCATCTCCACAGCCACTTCATAGCCTAGGGTCTCGACACCGAGGATCCCGGTCGGGATCCACAGCGAGGCGTTGAAGAATCCTGTTTCCTCAACGACGCGGAGCATGACGTAGAACAGCTCCGGCCCGACGCTGAGCTGCCAGACTTCGGCCCCGTACGCCTCACAAGTCCGTGTCTTCTCCAAGATCTCCGGCTGTCCCACCTTTCGGCTGTCGAAGACCTCCTGAAGGATGATCGTCCGCAGGTTCCGCTTCGCGGCCTGGGAGGCCACGGCAGCGGCGTAGTTCCCCGAGCTTCCGCAGGCGACGCCCTTGTAGCCGAGCTTGGCTGCGTGGTAGACGGAGAGCGAGGCACGGCGGTCCTTGAAGCTTCCGCTCGGGTTCGCGCGCTCGTCTTTGACGAAGATCCGTGCGCCTTTGCCGGCCTTGGACACCGAGCGGACGAGGTCGGTGATGTTCCCAAGCTCGACGAGCGGCGTCCGTCCAACGCCAGTTGCAGCCTGGATCCTCTGGACCTCTTCTAGGGAGTAGCCAGGAGAGGACAAGAGTCCCTCGTAGTCGAATCGGATCGGGGAGCGCTCGAAGCGCGCGTAGTCGAGGCCGACGGACGCCTTGAGGATCTCGTTCTTCCGGGCCATCACCGCGGCGTAGCTTGTATCGCGCGTCATCGCGCACCTCCCAGTCGATCTCTTCCCTCGAGGCTCGCCCGGATGAGCTCGACCGGAGGTTTCCCGAACCCGTGCCCGTAGGCAGGCTCGATGGCCGCAAGCTCGCCCCGGAGCTCCCGCCCGGCGAACGTCCGGATCCGCACGGGATCCCCGATCCTCGCCGACTCGTCGAGGAGGAATCCCTTCACCCATGCCTCGTAGGGCACCGCCTTCGTGCAGTCCGGGATGTTCGCTGTGCGCTCCTCCGGACGGAGAACCACGACGTGGATCTGGACCAGGCCCCCCCCCCGTGCCGTATCAGACACGCCTTCCTCCTTGTCGCTCACGCCTGGGGGTCGTTCCGCCCCCACCCGAGCTGTTGCATCATGGTGTAGGAGTCCCAGTGGTCGCGGATGTACTTCAGCTTCCCGTTCTCCACGATCGCCACCTGACAGTACATGCAGTCAAACGGCTTCCCCGGCCCAGGCGCCCCGAAGTACTCCCCGGTCATCGTACCGGAGATCCGGCCGACATTGACCACCGTGTTCCCCTGAACGACGAACTGCTCTACGTAGACGGTGAAGTCCGGAGACGCCGTCACCCAGCCTTCGGCGAACGCCTTCATCCCCTCCAGCCCCTTGGCCGGGGGCAGCGTGATGTCGTGGTAGACGATGTCCTTGTCGCAGAGGGAGTAGAGCTTCTGAAGGTCATGCCGGTCCCAGGCGCGCAGCTCTTCGAGGACGACCGCAAGCGCCTCCTTCTCCTCCGCGCCGAACTCCCCCAGCTCCTCTACGTCCTTGTAGATCAGATTCTCCGCCGTCATCGCGGTCCCCTTCCCCACGTCTTCCTCCTTTTCGATCGCGGCACGCGTACTACCTTCCTACCCATCCGACCTGTCGCATCATGGTCGCGAAGTCCCAGTGGTCGCGGACGTAGGTGATCCGCCCCCGCCGTACGAGGCTCATCTGTGCGAAGAGCAGATCGAACGACTTGCCCGTACCCGGCCTTCCAAAGAGGTCCCCGCGGAGAGTGCCGCAGATCCGCCCCATGCTGACCACCGCGTTCTCCTGGACAACGAAACGCTCCACGGCGATCTGGAGGTCCGGGACCGCACGATGCCACGCCTCGGCCCGCGCCCTCGCTTCCCCCCGCCCCTTCGCAGGAGGGAGGGAAACGTCGTGGTAGACGACCCGCTCGTCCAGCGCCGCGGCAAAGCCCTCGACGTTCCCCTTCTGCCGCTCCCGCAGCGCCTGGAGGACCACCGAGAGTGCCTCCTTCTCTTCGGGGGAGCGGAGGACCAGACTCGCCGGGTCCCGATCGATCAGGTTCTCCAAGCGCGACTCCTCCCCTCTACTTCCCCTCAGCGACGCCCAAGTGTAGCATCTTCACAGTTTCATTGGCGGCGAGTTCCGACGGGACGCCCTCGTAGACGATCCTGCCGGAGCTGATCACGTAGGTTCTGCTTGCCACATCGAGCGCCATGGTGATGTTCTGCTCAACGAGCAAGATGGAGAGGCCTGTCTCGCGCAGCTCGGCGATGATCTTCCCGATGTCCCGCACGAGCATCGGGGCGAGTCCCTCCGACGGCTCGTCGAGCAGGAACAGGCTAGGGTTCGTCATTAGGCCTCGCCCAATGGCAAGCATCTGTTGCTCCCCGCCGCTCAGGGAAGTCCCCTTCAGTCTGGCGCGCGCCTTGAGAAGCGGGTAGCGCTCGTAGATGCGGGCGAGGTCCCACCCCTTCCCTTTTGCAGTGTCACGTCCGCGGGCAGCCATGGTCAGATTCTCCTCGACGCTCAGGGACGGGAAGATCCTCCGCCCCTGCGGGCAGAGGGCCATTCCCAGGCGCGCCCGTCGGTGCGGAGCCCAGTGGGTCACGTCCTTCCCCCGGAACTGGATCTCTCCCCGCCGGGGCGGCGTGAAACCCAGGATCGAACGGATCGTGGTTGTCTTGCCCATTCCGTTCCGGCCAAGCAGGGCAACCGCTGTCCCTTCCCCGACAGTCAGCGAGACGCCCTGGAGGATGTAGCTCTCCCCATAGTAGGTGTGGATCTCAGAAAGCGCGAGCACGCTCGGTCCCCTCCTCGACGCCCATGTAGATCTCCCTCACCTGCCGATCGGCTTGGATCGTCGCCGGATCCCCATCGGCGAGGAGCTTCCCATAGAAGAGGACGATGATCCGCTCCGCGACGCCGAAGATGACGTCCATGTCGTGAGCGACGACGATCGTCGTGATGCCTCGCGGGAGGGTGTTGATGACGTGGATCATGTCCCCACACTCTCCTCGGGTCAGGCCGCAGCTCGGCTCGTCGAGGAGGAGGAGCTTAGGGTCTGCAGCGAGGGTCAGGGCGATCTCCAAGCGCCTTTGCTCGCCGTAGGCGAGGTTCTTCACGAACTCGTGGCGCTCCTCCCACAGCCCGGCGTGATCGAGCGCCGTCTGGACCTTCTCCATCAGCTCCGGGTAGGCGGTGACGGATCGGAGGACCCCGAACCGCGACCGTCGCAGGCCATGCGCGGTCAGAATTGCATTGTCCAAGACCGTCAGGTTGGGGTAGATGCTCGAGATCTGGAAGGAACGCGCGATGCCGCGATGGGCGCGTGTGTGGACCGGCAGCCTCGTCACGTCCTCCCCGAAGAGGAAGATCCGGCCGGACGAAACCGGGAGCTGCCCGTTGATCAGGTTGAACGTGGTCGTCTTGCCGGCCCCGTTCGGCCCGATCAGGACGACGCGTTCTCCCTCCTCAACCGAGAGGGTAATGTCCTCGAGGACGTGAAGGCCACCAAACCGCTTCGAGACGTGATCAAGTTTCAGCGCTTCCATAGCTTGGCCCCCGCCTTGGACCACAAGTCGGCCGCATAGACTGCCAGCCCCTTCCGGGCGAACATGATCGTAAGGACGAAGAGCGATCCCAGAATGAGCGGCCAGCGCGCCGGGACGAGGATACTCGAGAAGTACTCGACAAAGACGATCGCCGCCGCGCCGACTGCCGGCCCCCACAGGGTCGCGGGCCCACCGATAATCACCATGGCCATCGGGTAGAAGGACCTCATGATATCGAAGTCTGCGGGTTCAATGAACCGGTTCATGTAGACGTAGAGGACGCCCGCCAGCGCTGCGAAGGCTCCGGCGATGACGTACGAGAGGTACTTGTGTAACCAGACGTTGTACCCCAAGGCCTCCATCCGCGTCTCTCCCTCCCGAATCCCTTCCAGAGAGTGGCCGAAGGGAGAGCGGCTGAGCCGGTACTGGAGGAACATGGCGATGGCGAAGAAGACTAGGACGAGGAAGTAAAACGAGAACTCGGTGAATTGGAAGCCGGGGATCCCCGTCACCGGCCGCGGAAGACCCGCGATCCCCTGGATCCCCTGCGGCACGTTGAAGAAGGGCAGGTTCCAGGTCAGGCTGTAGCCCAGACGACCAATGGCGAACGTCAGGATAAGGAAGTACATCCCGGAGACGCGCAACACAATTGGGCCGACCACGGCCGCGGCGAGCGACCCCAGGGTTACTCCCGCCAGAGCGGTCACCCACAGGGAGTTGATCCCGTAGTGGGCCATCAGGACCCCGACCGTATAGCCGCCGACCCCGAAGTAAGCGGCTTGACCGAGGGAGATGAGCCCGGTGTAGGCCGCGACAATGTTATAGCTGATGGAGAAGATCGCGAAGATGAGGAACTTCGACATCATGCGCTGCAGGAATTCCGGGAGGAACCCGGGCATGACAACCAAAAGGGCGACCGCAAGGACTACGGGCAGGAGCCGCCATGCCCATGGCATCACGTTCGGACGTGCGCGTTTCGCGTTTTCGTTCATGCCCTAGCCCCTCCTCCCCAAGAGCCCCTGGGGCCGCACGACGAGGACGATGACCATCGCAAGGTAGATCGTGAACATCGCGAGTTGCGGGAACAGGACCTTGCCGAACGTGTCGAGGAGGCCAATCATAAGGCCCCCGAGGAGCGCCCCCTGGATCGAACCGACCCCGCCGATGATGACGACCACCAGCGCTTGGAGGAGGATCGTGTTTCCCGCCTCGGCGTTGATACCCATGACCTGCGCCCCCAGAACGCCGGAGAGGCCGGCGACGAAGGAGGCGATGAAGAAGACGATCATGGAAACCATCTCCATGTTTACGCCCATGCCTTGGGCCATCTCCTTGTCGTCCATCCCGGCACGGACTCGCGCTCCGAGGCGCGTGCGGTCCTGAAGGTACCACAGAGCCACCGCAGAGAGTGCCCCCAAGGCGATGAGGAGGAAGCGGGACGAAGCGAAGCGCAGGCCGCCAATCATGACCGGCTTGAGGGCTGCGGCCGTGAACGGCAACCGCGGCCAGCCCTTCCAGATCCAGATGCACGCGTTCGTAAAGATGTAGACGAAGCCGTAGGTCAAGAGGACCTGTTCGTTCGGCTGCTTGTAGAGCCGGCGGAGGAAGACGCGTTCGATGAAGAGGCCCAAGAGCCCGCCGGCAACTCCACCGGCGATGACCGCGACGGTGAATGGCCAGTGGAACCCCCTGAACACCTGCCAACCCACGTAGGCGGAGACCATGTACAGGGCTCCGTGAGCGAGGTTCGAGATCCCCATCACGCCCATTACAATCGACATCCCGGCCGCAGTGAGGAAGTAGACCATCCCCATCGCTAGACCGTTGACGAGATTCGTAAAGAACATGCTCGCGATCGCTGACCTCCCATCTCCGAAGGCGCGCCGGAACAAGCGACATGACTAGAGACGGGCAAGCCGGAATCCCTTCCGGCCTGCCCGTCGATTCTCAGGCCCGCCCAGGTTCTGAGCCCGGGCCGGACCTTTTCCGCCTCCTACTTCTTCTGGCTCGGGAGCTGCGGGTCGATGATGTTCGGGTAGGTGTAGAGCGGCGCGGAGAGCTGATAGACGCCGTTCACGAACTCCGCCTGGGTCACGTACCCGTCCGTGATCGCACACCCCTCCGGGGTGAACGAGAGCGGCCCGGCTGGGGTCCTCAGCTTGAGTCCGAGGATAGTGGGCCAGAGTACGCCGAAGGTGTCATTCCCGGCGGTCTTCTCGAGCGCGGCGAGCATGAGTTTCCCCATGGTGTACGTGTTCTGCTCGGCGCAGCTCGGGACCACATGGGTCTTGGCCATGATCGCAGCGACGAAGGCCTTATTCTCCGGGTTGTCGAGTTGCCACGTGTAGGAAGCCTCGCCCTGGATCCCGAGAGAGGCAGCGCCCAGCTCGGCCAGGGACTCCGGGTCGTAGTCACCGTCCTGGGTGATCGTCACCATCGGCTTAGTGACGCCCATCTCGCGAGCCTGGTACACGAACCGGCTGACCGGTCCCGGCCCCTCGAGGGCATACAGGATGACGTCGGCGACGGTCGCCGCGAGGCCGGAGATATATGGGCTATAGTCCTGGCAACCGACCGGCGGCCAGAGCTGGCCGATGACCGTCCCGCCCGAGGCCTTGAACCCCTCCGCCGCGCCGTTGGCGTAGGCGATCTTCCCGGCGTAGTTCGCGCCGATCGTGACCATCGTGCGGTAGCCGAGGTTGTTGTAGACGTACTGTCCGAAGAAGTAGGTCTGCGCCTCGCAGGTCGTCGGGTACTCGATGTAGGTGCTGCCCGGCATGCTCGCAACCGCGCGCATCCCGTTGACAATCGAGGTGACAATGACCTTCTTCTCGATCGCGTACGGGGCGATCGCGAGGTGCGCGTCGCCCATCAGCGGACCGATGCAGATCGAGATCCCGTCGCTGTCGACGAGCTTCTTGAACTTCTCGAGGGCGACGCTAACGCTCGTCGCGCTGTCCTCGATGATGAGCTGGATGTCTCGGCCGGCAACCTTGTAGCCAGCCTCCTCGAGCGCGAGCCTCAGCCCGGCCTCGAACTTCGGGCCCAGGCTGGCGCACGGGCCGGTGTAGTCAAACAGAGCGCCGATCTTGATCGGCGTTGCTCCCGAGAGCGGAAGAGCTCCCAGGACGAGAACGAGGGAAAACACACCTAGAAGTGCCAATATTCTTCGATTCATGCAAGACCCTCCTCGAAGCTATTACCTCTGACCGCCAAAACCAGGTTCTTCTTTCGCATCTCTCTGTCGAGCGGTCCCACCTCCTTTTCCTTGCGTTCCGGCTACCTGACACAGGTACCCGAATGCACGTTCTTGTTCCCCTCCTGCTACGTTCCCGAATCCTTCTCCTTGCGTAGGACGGCCCCGCAGAGCGCGCCGGTGTACTCACCCTTCTCCAGGACTGGCGTCCCGTTCATGATCACGGCCTCGATGCCCTCGGGATACTGTGCCGGCTCCGCGTAGGTTGCCCGGTCGGCAATCGTCTTCGGATCAAACAGGGTGATGTCTGCAAAGGCACCCTCACGAAGCATCCCCCGATCCCTCACTCCGAAGCGGCGGAGAGACTGAGAGGTCATCTTGCGCACCATCTCCTCCATGGGAACGAGGCCGAGATCGCGGCTGTAGAGTCCGAGGCATTTGGGGAACGCCCCATAGGCTGCGGGGTGAGGGATCCCTCTTCCTGTGACGATCGCGTCGGTCTCGATCGACGCCCGGTGGTGCGCCACGAGCTTCTGATGCCAGGAGTCGTCCATGTCATTTATCCCAGAACTGCCGAAGTACAACGCCATCGTCGGCCCCTGTTCCTCCATGACCATGTCCGCCGCCGCGTCAAACGGCGTTCTCCCCGTGGCGCGTGCAATTTCAGTGAACGACATCCCCTCGTATCGCTTGTTCTCCGGCTTCACCGCCGACATGAGGCGGATGTTGTCCCAACCTGTTGCTCCAACAATATTGTGCGGCCACGCGCCAGGGAGCCAGGAGGGCCATCCTGGCATGTCGTCTTCGACCGATTGCCGGATCCGGTCGCGCGTTGCCGGATCTCTTAGGCGCGCAGCGAGATCTGCCATCCCCCCCTCTAGGGTCCACGGCGGAAGGGTCGCAAGAAGCGTGGTGTTTGCGGCCACGTAAGGAATGACGTCCATCCCGATGTCGACGCCTCGGGCGCGCGCGGAATCGTGCAGGTCGATGAGACGATCGATTGCCGGGAAGAAACGCTCTCCAAAGGCCTCCGCATGCGAGTGAATCGCGGTGATGTGATGCGCCTCGGCGATACGGATGACCTCGCGCGCTGCCTGCAGTAGGGTCTCGCTGGAACCGCGGACGTGACAGGTGAAGACGCCTTGGAAGTCCGCAAGCGGCGCGCTCGTGGCGATCAGTTCTTCTGTGTCCGAGTACATGCCTGGGGGGTAGATCAGACCTGCGGAGAGCCCCCAGGTGCCGGCTTCCAGGTCGTGCCGGGCGAGCCGAGCCATCTCCTGCCTCTCGGAGTCCGAGGCAACTCCACCTTGAAGGCCTTTCACGGCCATGCGAATCGTCCCGTGCGAGGTCATGGGGAGGACGTTGCAGGCGACGCCCTGCTCTTCGAGGTAGGCCATGTAGCCCCTGGCGTCCTTCCAGTGCCACTCAAACCCGTCGCACTGGAGGAACCCGCTGTAGCCTCTCAGAAGCGCCACGTCCTTGTCCGTCTCCACGGGAAAGGGTGAGCACCCGCAGTTCCCGGTGATGAGGGTGGTGATCCCCTGGCGGACAAAGCACTCCAGGATACCGGGGTGCTTCGGATGAGCGAGGACGAAGTCGGCGTGGCTGTGACAGTCAACAAACCCTGGAGCGACGGCCAAGCCACGGGCGTTGATCACTCGTTTCGCGAGCCCCTTGTCCAGTCGCCCGATCCTCTCGATGCGCTCGCCCGTGACCGCAATGTCCGCAATGAACCACGGGTTTCCGCTCCCGTCCATCACCATCCCATCTGTAATCAGGAGATCATACATGGCACAACGCTCCATTTGCCCCTAGAACCCTTCGCGAAGACAGCTTTCCTTGTTTCCGGAGGTGACTGACAAAGAAGCAGAGAACTCGATCTTGACCAAGGCTTATGTGGTTACTGTGACTACTTCTATCACGGTTTAGCCTGCGAGACTCATCGTACTGGCGGAACCTCTCCGAGCCAAGAAGGCGGGGCACTCTCCCAAACCGACGAGGCTCGTCGGCAAGGCCTCTGGGAAGAGACGAGGCAATTCCGCGCCGTGATCGCCTAGGCAGCATAGACCTCCTGATAGAGAGCGACGATCTCTTCTTCGGACGCCAAGCGCGGGTTGTTCCCTGGGCTGCCGCTCGCGATCGCGTCCTGCGCCATCTGCGCCACCGCGTGCTCGAACCCCGCCTTGTCCTTGACGAGGTCGTGGAGGGGCGGGATCTGGATGTCCTTCACAAGCCGCGCCGCGGCCTCGACCCCAGCTTCTGCCGCCTCGAGATCCGTGAGGCTCTCGACGGGGATCCCCATCGCCCGCGCCACATCCGCATAGCGCGACAGCGCCGCAGCGAGGCTGAATCGCATCACCGGGATGAGCAGGCAGGCGTTCGACACGCCGTGGGCAACATGGAAATGCGCCCCGATCGGCCGAGACATCCCATGCACCAGGGCAACCGATGCGTTGCTGAAGGCGATCCCCGCCTCCAAGGCTCCCAACATGACCCTTTCGCGCGCCTCCTCATCCCTCCCGTTCGCCCACGCCTCTCGCAGGTTCCCCGAAATCAGCCCGATCGCGCGCAGAGCAAATGGGTCAGACAGCGGGTGCGCCTTCCTGGAAACGTAGGCCTCGATCGCGTGCACGAGGGCGTCCATTCCTGTCGCCGCCGTGACGCCGGGGGGACACGGGAGGGTGAGCAGGGGATCAACGATCGCGACGTCCGGCATGAGGAAGGGGCTTCCAATGAGCATCTTCACGTTGGTTCTAGAGTCCGTGATGATTGTGTACACCGTTGCCTCGCTTCCCGTTCCGGCGGTCGTGGGGATGGCAACGAGCGGCGCCCCGCGCTTCCCGACCTTCCCAAGACCCCTGTAATCCCCGATCCCTCCGGGGTTCGTCGTCATCACCGCGATCGCCTTCGCCGTGTCGAGTGCGCTCCCACCGCCAAGGGCGACCACGCCGTCGCACTTCTGTTCGCGGAAGAGGCGAAGCCCGTGCTCCACGAACTCGACAACCGGCTCGGTCGTGACTCCGTCGTAGACGACCCAGCCAACTCCGCTCTCCACGAGGGACTTCCCAATCAGGGCGACGAGTCCGATCTTGACCACCGTGGGATCGGTCACGAGAAGGGCGTTCTTGACCTCCACCCGTCTGCATTCCTCCCCCGCCTTTGCCGCGGAGCCGGACCCAAAGATCACGAGGGCGGGGACGCGGAACTCTCGCACCGGAAGCATCGCTTTGACCTCCTTGCGGGCGGCTTGCCGGGCCCCCGTCTCTCATCGACCTCCGCTCAGCCGGTGAGCCTCTCCCGCCGAAGACCGTTCTCCTTGGCCAATCGCTCGAACAGGCGTACGATCTCTCGAATGGGCATCTTCGCCCCGGCATCCCGGTAGAAGCGAGCCGCGGCCTCCTCGAAGCGCGCACCCTGCTCGATACGCTTCTCCTCATCGGCGGCTGGGTCGAGAACCACTGCGTATGAGTCGGCTTCGAGCCCGGAGATCGACTCGAGGATCATCTCCGCCACTCCTTCCCGCCGCGCTCGCTCAAGCTCCTTCGTACGCTTCTCGCTCCCCTCCGCGAGCCTGCGGAAGAGCTCCTCGAGGTCGCCTCGAGCCCCTGCACGGTAGAAGGCCGCTGCTCGCGACTCAAGGTCGAGCGCAGACCGCAGGATCGCTCCAAACGTCCCAAGTTCCATCGTCCTCCCTCGGTCTCTCCTAGAACCAGCGCGTGATGACAACCTTGCGATCAGTGAAGAACTGGATCGCGTCCCGTCCCTGGCCGTGCAAGTCGCCGAAGAACGAGTCCTTCATCCCGGCAAAGGGGAACGAGGCGATCGGCGCCGCGATCCCCACGTTGATTCCGACGTTCCCGCACGGGACGCGGTAGCGGAACTCGCGCGCCCACTTCCCGCTCGACGTGAACAGGGAGGCCGCGTTCCCGTAGGGGAGGGCTTCGATGGTCGCAACAGCCTCGTCGAATGTGTCCACCCGCACGATCCCGAGGACTGGCCCGAAGATCTCCTCCCGCGCGATCGTCATCTCCGGACGGACGCGATCGAACAGGGTCGGCCCGACGAAGTATCCTTTCGGGTACCCCTCGACCTTCACCTTCCGGCCGTCGAGGAGAAGCCTTGCCCCTTCGGCCAGGCCCTTCTCGATGTAGCTGAGGATCCGGTCGAGCGACTTCTTCGACACAACCGGCCCCATCTGTGTCGACTCGTCCAGGCCGTCTCCCACCTTGATCCGAGACGCCGCCTTGACGAGCTCGGCCTTCAGCGGCTCGTAGACGTCGCCCACCGCCACGACTAGCGAGCCAGCAAGACAACGCTGCCCGGCCGTCCCATAGGCCGAGGTAAGGATCGCGGCCACGGTGCGGTCGATCACCGCGTCCGGCATGACGACGAGGGCGTTCTTCGCTCCCGCCTGGCACTGCGCCCGCTTCCCGTGCGCCGCGGCCGTGGCATGGATGTACCTCCCGACCGGGGTCGAGCCGACAAAGGAGACGCCGGCAACGTCCGGGTCGGCGAGGAGGGCGTCGACCGCCTCCTTGTCGCCATTCACCAGGTTCACGACGCCCGGCGGGAGGTCGGCCGCGTCGAGCAGCTCGAACAGGCGGCTCTGGCTCATCGGGCAGACTTCGGACGGCTTGACGACGTAGGTATCGCCGCAGGCGACGGCGTAGGGGAGGAACCAAAACGGGACCATCGCCGGGAAGTTGAACGGGGCGACGCAGGCGAAGACCCCGATCGGCTGGAAGACACAGTCCTCGTCGATCCCGACGGCGATGTCCTCGGCGTTGTACCCCATCATGAGCGAGGGGACCCCGGCAGCGACCTCGACGTTCTCAATCGCCCGGCGCACCTCGCCCCGCGCCTCGTCGATGATCTTCCCGTGTTCCGCCGTCACCGTCCGCGCCAGGTCCTCGAAGTGCTCCTCGAGGAGGGCCTTCAGCCTGAACATGTAGCGCGCGCGGACAAGGGGCGGCGTCTCTCGCCACGCGGGGAACGCCGCCTTCGCTGCGGCGACCGCGCTTCGGACCTCTCCCGCGGTTGAGAGCGGGACGCGGGCGATCGCCTCCCCGGTCGCCGGGTTCTGCACGTCTAGGACACGCTTCGAATCCGACACCGTCCACTTCCCGCCGATGTAGTTCCTCAGGGTCTCCGCCATCTCCTCCGGCCTCCTCTCGGATCGCGCCTCTTATGCGGTCGACCCGCGACATCCCGGCTCAACGGGTCAGCTCCTCTAGCCAAAGGCGCTCTTGATGAAGCGCGCCACTTCATCAAAGTGCCTCCGCATCGCCCTGCGCGCTCCGTCTGGGTCCCGCTCCCGCAGGACGTCGAGGATCCTTTGGTGCACCTCGAGCGCGCGGTCGAGGTGCTCCGCAGCCGCCTCCTCGCGCCCGCGCTCGGCAGCGCTGTAGATCTGCTGCGTCACGCGGAGGAGGGCGTTCTCCACCTTCTCGAGCGACGGGCTGCGCGCGGCCTTTGCGATCGCGAGGTGGAAGCGCACGTTCGAGACGAGGTACTTCCGGTAGTCGCGGCGCTTCACCCCTTCGGCCATCCGGGCCAGGGTCGCTGACATGGCCTCGATCTCTTCGTCGGTCGCCGCGCGCGCCGCTCCCTCGAGAAGGAGGACCTCGATCTCTTCCTTCCCCTTCCAGATCTCGAGGAGGTCCACCCCAGCCTCGAAGAGGGCGCTCACGCCGCTCTTCACCTCGCGGGCGCCGGCTGGGGCAACGTACGTCCCGTCACCGACCCGGCTCTGGAGGATCCCGACGACTTGAAGGGCACCGATCGCTTCGCGGACTGAGCCTCGGCTCACGCCCATCGCCGCGGCGAGGTCCCGCTCAGGCAGAAGCCGGTCCCCTCCGGCGTACTGGCCGGAGCGGATCGCGTCGAGAATCTGCTCCGCGACCTGGGAGCCCTTCGTCCTCGTCTGCGGGACTTCCCTGAACTTGAGCGCCATCCGTCGCGTCCTTCCCGGTCGATTGGTCTGCTCTTCGGACCGGTCATCCGATTTCTACCCCACAGCGGGGAGGAAGTCAACTCGCGAGAAGAAGGTGGCGATCTGGCATCCCACTCTGGCCTGTCGCGTGTTCAGTCGGACGCAGTCGCCAGCCGGGCTTGCCCAGGAAGTGCACGAAGCGGTATCCTCGTGCCCGCGAAGGGCGCCGCAGGCGAGGCTCGAGAGGGGGACGGGATGGAGGAAGCGCGGGAGCTCCTCGGTCGGTTCGGGTTCGTGTTGCCCAGAGGGGGACGGGCCCAGGACGCCGATGAGGCGGCGGAGATCGCGTCGAGGGTCGGCTTCCCGGTCGTCATCAAGGTCGCCTCGCGTGACCTCCTCCACAAGACGGACGTCGGCGGGGTGCGTCTGGGCCTCTGGACGAAAAGGGAGGTCCGCGACGCCTTCCGCACGATGATGGGTGTCGTTCACCGCGCTGCCCCTGGGGCGCGCGTCCTCGGCGCCGACGTCGAAGAGATGGTCCGAGGCGGGGCGGAGCTCTTCATCGGTCTGCAGTGGAACCCGCAGTTCGGACCGGTCATCGCCTTCGGCCTGGGCGGGATCTTCACCGAGATCCTCTCGGACGTCACCTTTCGCCTCCTCCCGATCGAGGCCGAGGAAGCGGAGGAAATGCTGACGGAGATCCGAGCGCGGAAAGTCCTCGAGGGGTTCCGCGGGCGGGAGGCCGTCTCGCGGGAGGCGCTCGTCGACCTCCTCGTCCGCGCCGGCCGGATGGGGATGGCGCTCGCTGGGCGCCTCGGGTCGATCGATCTCAACCCGATCGTCCTCCTGGGCAAGGAGCATCGCGTGCTCGATGCGAAGGTTCTCCTCGAGGAGGCGCCCCGTCCTTTGGGTCGGGTCGCTGAGCCGGACACGCGGTACGTCGCGCGCTTCTTTGACGCGACGTCGGTCGCCGTCGTGGGAGCGTCAGCGACGCCCGGGAAGATCGGCTACGCCATCCTGCGAAGCCTCCTCTCTGGGAAGTACACCGGGACGGTCTACCCGGTGAACCCGGGCCGCGACGAGATCCTCGGGGCGAAGGCCTACCCGAGCCTGTCGGCAATCCCCGGACCAGTCGACCTTGCCGTGGCCGCAATCCCCCTCACAACCCTCCCCGCTCTGGTCAAGGAGTGCGCTGCGAAGGGAACGCACAACCTCGTGATCGTCTCCGGCGGGGGCAAGGAGCTCGGAGAGGAGGGGGTCCGCCTGGAGCAAGAGATTGCCCGCCTCGCGAAGGGAGGCGACGTCAGGATCGTCGGCCCGAACTGCATCGGTGTCCTCTCTGCGGCGAACCACCTCGACACCTTCTTCCAGGAGCCGGAGCGGATGGTCCGTCCCAAGGCCGGGGCGCTCGCTCTCCTCACCCAGTCCGGGACGGTCGGGGTGGCGGTCCTCGAGAAGGTCGCCGACCTCGGGGTGTCCCGTTTCGTGAGCTACGGGAACCGTCTCGACGTGGACGAAGCTGACCTCATCGCCTACCTCGGAGAGGACCCGCAGACGCGGGTCATTGCCTGCTACGTCGAGGGCGTCGCCGACGGGAGGAAGTTCATCGCCTCAGCGCAGAAGGTTGCGGTGCGAAAGCCGGTCGTCGTCTTCAAGTCGGCGCGCACGCCGGCCGGGGCCAAGGGAGCCGTCTCCCACACGGGGTTCTTCGGCGGGACGTACGGGGCGTGGCGCGGCGCCTTTGCCCAGGCAGGGCTCATCGCCGTGGACAGCGCCGAAGGACTCGTGGCGGCCTCGCGGGCTCTCGTCCTCCAGCCTCGTGCAGCAGGACCGCGGGTCGCTCTGATCAGCAACGGGGCCGGCCCGATGATCCAGGCCCTCGACCTCCTCGGGGACCACGGGCTCGAGGTCGCTCGGCTCGGGGAGCGGACGCTTGCTCAGATGAAGGCAACCTTCCCGCCGTACTTCGTGGTCGGGAACCCGCTTGACGTGACGGGGTCCGCGACGTCGAAGGACTACGACGCCGGCCTCTCCTTCCTCCTCGGCGACGCGAACGTGGACCTGGTGATGGCCTGGTTCGTCTTCCAGGACGCACCGCTCGACGAAGGGATCGTGGACGTCCTCGCCTCCCTCCCCGCTCGCTTCCCCGGGAAGCCGATCCTCTGCGGCGCCTCCGGCGGGGAGTATACGGAGCGGATCGCGCGCGCGATCGAGTCCCGCGGCGTTCCGGTTTTCCCTGCCGTCGCCGAGTGGCTCGTGGCCGCCTCGGCCCTGGCTCGCGTCAGGCCGCTCAGAACCACCTGAGAACCGGAGTGTCATTCGGGCGACGGCGTGCACGGGCCCTGGAGCGGCGTTCAGGAATCCTTCGGAATCGCCTCTTGGACGTTGAACCGGACGGTCTCCTATACCTGGGCCTGCCCCCGCGGAGCCTACTTCTCCATCTGCCCCATCTCCTCAAGGGCCTTCTTGATCTCCTCGACGCTCGCGCCGTCCTCGATCGTCACCAGGTCGCCCAGGGCCTTCTCCTCACACAGGGCGCGCAGCACGCGGCGCATCACCTTCCCCAAGCGGGTCTTGGGGAGCTGGGGGACGATGTTCAGGATCTTCGGCGTCGCGATCGGGCCGATCCGGTCGCGGATCAGGGCCACGATCTCCTTCTTCAGGGCCTCGGACTCCTCTACGCCTTTCTTCAGGACGACGAACGCCGCGATCTCCTGCCCCTTCACTTCATCGTCCACCCCGATCGCCGACACCTCGGCGACCTGCGGGTGGGCGGAGATGACCTCCTCCACCTCCCGCGTCCCCATCCGGTGCCCGGCGACGTTGATCACCTCGTCCGCCCGTCCTCCGGAGCCAGCCGCTTCATCTCCTCTTCCAACCGCTCGAGGTCCGTGAAGACCGTGAGCGTCTTCCCGTCCAGGCCCTCCGCGCGGACGAGTTCCTCGGGGAAGAGGATCGGCCGCGCGAAGGCGCCGAGGTCCTCCCAGAGCTGGTACGGACCGGACCGAGGCTGGCAGCCGGGAAGGTGGTGGATGCAAGCCGTCGAAGGTGGAGCCTTTCCGTTTCCACGCCGTACAGGCATCGTGTGTGCCTCGAAGAGGCGGGTCTTGAAACCGTTCGTCTGGCCGTAGCACCCCGCGGAGAGACCGGCGATCCCCGCTCCGATGATCGCAATCGATCGCTCGTTCATACCGCCTCCGTGCTGAACTCCTGCTTTCGCGGAGAAGGAGTCGGCTTTTCCCCCGCGACACAGGGAGACGACCTCCGCCCCGCCGGGCGCCCTTCCGGAGAGGATTCTCTCGCTTGTCTCCTTCGGAGTTCCCAGCCCTTCTTCCCTTTCAGGCTCTAGACCACTATAATCCGCTTACCATGCCCGTTGTCAATAAGATCGGCAAGGTGATGAAGCGAAACCATGCCCTGGTCACGTTCGATCAGGGGCGGATCGCCCGCGCAATCGAGAGGGCCGCGTCGTCGATCGGTGGCTTCGACCACGACCGGCTGGACGGGGTCAACGACTGCCTGTTCAAGGCGTGTTCGACCGACGGGGAGATCGCTCAATCCCTCTCCGACCTCGTCGTGATCTGTCTCAACGCCGATCCCAAGCACCTCGTCTCGAACTTCCCCCCCACGATCGAGGAGATTCAGGACACGGTCCTTCACGTCCTCACGAGCTACGGGTTCATCGTGACTGCGGACGCCTACGCCTGCTTCCGCTGGGGGCATCACTGGGTGCGCGAGGGCGCGATCACCGAGGAGCAGTTCGTCCGGAACGGCTATCCGCCGTCGCAGATGGAGCCGCTTCTCCAGTGGAACCGCGAGCACGGCTGCGACACGGTGGACGGCCTGAACGAGATCGTCCGGCGAAAGAAGCTGAAGTCCCTCGTCGACGGGGCGACCGCCACCTACGAGGCCTCCCTCGACGAGGCGGCGGCCAAGGTCCTCTGCCGGATCGATCGGGGCGACGAGATCGCTTTGGTCTGGGTCAGCGGCCCGTCCTCCTCCGGGAAGACGACGACCACCGTGAAGCTCACCGAGCGCCTGAAGAAGCGCGGCTTGCGCTTCCTGATGCTGAGCCTGGACGACTACTTCTGGCCCCTCATCGAGCACCCGACTGACTGGATCAACGACCGAAACTACGAGACCCCCGAAGCGATCGACATCCAGCTTCTGAACGCCCACCTGCGCGCCCTCCTTGCCGGAGAGCCGGTGGACAAGCCCATCTACAGCTTCAAGGAAGGAAGGCGCGTCGGGACGAAGCGCGTGCACCGCGAGAAGGACCAGGTGCTGCTCCTTGACTGCCTGCATGGCTTCTATCCGCCGATGGCCGAGGGGATCGAGCCCTCACGGATCTTCCGGCTCTACGTTGAGGCGATGAACCCGCTCTACGAGGGGAACGGCTCGAGCGGGCGGCTCACGCGCTTCGAGGACGTCCGCCTCCTGCGGCGGACCCTTCGCGACGCCAAGCACCGCAATCACCCGCCTCTGTCGACGCTCCTTCACTGGCACTACGTGCGCTCAGGCGAGCTGTTCAGCATCATCCCGCTCAAGGGCCTCGCCGACCACGTCCTGAACGGAGGGATGCCGTTCGACCTGCCCGCGCTGAAGCCATTCCTCGCCGGGGAGGAGGCCTTGTGGCCGGAGCCGTCGGACCTCGACCAGTACGCCTCGTTCATCGACGCGCGGATCCGCTACGAGCGAATCGCCGCACTCCTGCAATCGATCGTGGGACTCACACGACAGGAGGCCGACGACCTCTCTCTCATCCCCGGGGACGCGGTCGCCCGGGAGTTCATCGGCAAGAGCACCGTCAAGATTCCCCACAACGAGTGACGTACGGCCGCCGGAGTCCCGTTGCAGGCCACCGCCCTTCGGCTTACCCTAGCCCAGCGGAGGAGAGAAGATGCCCGCGAACCTGACGCCGGAGTTCCTCAAGGCGCGCGAGTGGTTCCAGACTGCGGAGACGAACGAGGAGAAGCTCGCTGCGCTGGAGCGAATGCTCACCACCATTCCCAAGCACAAGGGAACCGATCACATGTGCGCGGATATCAAGCGCCGCATCGCCAAATTGCGCGAGATCCAGACCCACAAGAAGCGCGGGAAGGGCGGGGGAGTTGAGCGCATCGACCGCGAGGGCGCCGGCCAGGCCGTCCTGGGGGGCCCGCCGAACAGCGGGAAGTCGAGCCTTCTCGCCGCGCTCACGAACGCCCGCCCTGAGATCGCCGACTACCCCTACTCCACCGTCGTCCCCGTCCCCGGGATGATGGCGTTCGAGGACGTGCCGATTCAACTCGTTGACCTGCCACCCCTCTCGGCCAAGTACACCGAGCCGTGGGTGTACAACCTCGTTCGCTCATGCGACCTCGTCCTCCTCGTGCTGGACGGAAGCGAGCCCGCGGGACTCGCCCGGGCGGCGGAGGACGCCCTCTCGCTCCTGGAGGCGCGGTACGTCCGTCTCGCGAACGACGGGCTCGAAGTGGAGGATCCCCGCGTGAAGACTCTTCCGGCAAGGATCGTGGTCACCAAGGCGGACCTTGCCTCGCCGGACGAGGCGATCGACGAGCTACTCTCACTCCTCCCGGTCCTTCCCGTGTCGGCGAAGACCGGCGTTGGGCTCGACGCGCTGCGCCGCGAGGTCTTCTCGGCTCTCCGCATCATCCGGGTGTACACGAAGCTCCCCGGAAAGCCTCCAGATCTCGCCCAGCCCTACACCTTCCCCGAGGGAAGCACGGTGCTCGACGCCGTGCGGACCGTCCACCGCGAGTTCGTCGAGAAGCTCAAGTACGTGCGCCTGTGGGGCTCGGGAAAGTTCGACGGGCAGAAGGTTCCCGCTAATCACGTCCTCTACGATAGGGACATCATCGAGATCCATCTCGCCTAGAGCCGCGCCGGATCGAGGTCGACCTCAACCTTGGTGAGCTCCTTTCGGACGGCAAGGCAGGCGGCGCGGACCGTCTCCTCGTCCCGCCCCTTAAGAAGGACCGTGGCGTGGCCCGCTCGAGAAGCGAGCGGAGACGGCCCCAGGACCTCGACGTCAAATGCGGCAAGCGCGGCGGAGATCCTCTTCCCAGTCGGGTCGCTCTTCGCCAGGAGGACCAGTCGCGCGAGGTGACTGAAGGGGGGATAGGAGAGGGCGCGCCTCTCGGCGCACTCCCGGCGGTAGAATCCCTCGTAGTCCCCTCTTGCCGCCGCCTGGATCGCGTAGTGCTCCGGGTAATGCGTCTCGACCATCGCCTCCCCGTCGGCGACCCGGCCCGCCAGCCCGACGAGGTACTGATACGTCCACTCCGCGGCGCGGAAGTCAGGAAGGGCAAGGAGTGCGTCGATGCCCACCGCGGCGACGAGACCGACCCGCGGAAGGGCCTGGCCTTTTGCGATCATCGGCGTGGCCACGAGAATGTCGAACTCCCCGCGGAGGAGCTGCTCGACCGCCCTCTCCTCCCCCGACGTACGCAGCGTCTCGAGGTCGATCCGCGCAACCCGCGCCTTGGGGAACCGCTCGCGGGCCACCTCCTCCACGCGCTCGCTCCCCATCCCCACGAAACGCAGAGACCGCGACCCGCACTCTCCACAAAGAAGCCCTGGGTAGGCCTTCCCGCACAGGTGACAGGAAAGCTGTCCCCGTCCGGGCCGGTAGGAGAGGCTCACCCCGCACGTCGGGCAGCGAAGCGGCCTCCCACAGTCCTTGCACAAGACGGCTTGAAAGTAGCCCGCGAGGTTCACGCCTAGGATGACCTGCCGGCCGGCGGCGAGGACCGCCTCCATCGCGCTCTCCAGCGGCTCGCTGAGCGGAGCCCTTTCCTTGCGGAGGTCGACCACCCGGAGCGCCCGTCCCGGACGAGAGCTCGCCAGGCGAGCAAGCTCCAGCTTTCCCGCTTCCGCGGCGTGGAACGCCTCGAGGGAGGGAGCTTCCGATCCGTAGAGCACGAGGCCCTCGTGGACCCGATCAAAGGCGACCGACCGTGCGTGGTAGTGGGGGACCATCTCCTCCTGTTTGTAGGAGCGATCCTGTTCCTCGTCGACGACAACGAGGCCGAGGGAGGGAAGCGGCAGGAAAAGGGCCGACCGGGTCCCGACCACGACGCGCGCCTCCCCACGCCGCGCGCGCTCCCAGACGCCTCCCCGTTCGCTCTCGCTCGAGGCGCTGTGGTAGAGCTCGACCTCGCTCTTCACGCGGCCGCGAAGGTGCGTGGCGAGTTGCCTGGCGAGAAGGATCTCCGGAGAAAGGACAAGGGCGCGTCGTCCCGAGGCGAGGGCCTCGCGCACGAGCTCGGCGTACGTGTCCCAGCGGTCCTTCCCCATCAGGAGGACTCGACTCGAGCGGGAGAGACGATCCGCCCAGCACGTTTCCCGGTCTCTGGGGACGGTCGCCCCCTCGTCTGGGCAAACCGGCGAGGGAACGACTTCGCGCACAAGGCCGGCTCTCACGAGCCCTTCGAGGGGCGCGCGAACCGAGCCGAGCGCGGTTCGGACTTCCCGTTCCGAGGCAGGGCCAGGCACCGTGAGGAAGAAACGCAGGACGGCCGCCTGGCGGGGAGCGCGGCGCGAGAGGGATTCGAGTCGAGCGGAGACCTCCCCGAGGCTCTGCGCCACGGCAAAGACGCGGCCCCTCTCCTCGCTCGCGCGCCGAGGGAGCATCCGGTTCACCGCAAGGCCGAGGGGGGCGAGGTAGCGCTCGGCCACGCAAACGCTGAAGAAGAGGGCCTCCGGAGAGAAGGCCGGACCTTTTGAGATGTCGAGGACTCGCTCGAGTTCCCCCACATGCTCCGTCTTCTCGGAGAGCGAGAGGACGATCCCCCCGCGTTCCGCGGCGCGGAAGCGGACGCGCACGCGCTTTCCGACGGCGATCGAAGAGAGAAGCGTCTCGGGGACGAGGAAGTCAAACGCGGTGTCAATCGGGAGAGAAAGAAGGACCTGCGCGATCACCCCGCCTCCTTGGCTCGATCGTCTCCACGCGCCGTCGCCGCTCGAAAAGGCGCCCCGGGAGCATTCTAGGAGAGGAGCCGCTCCCTTGCGAGGTGCGCCCGCGTGCGTCTCTTCTCACGGGCGTTCGGTCGCGTGCGAACGGATCGGCCCTCTCGGCCGCGTCCAAAGAGAGGCGCCTCCCGTCTCCTGCCGGGAGGCGCGCTCAGGCAATCCACAGGCCTTCCTACTTCTTCGCTTTCTCAGCCTTCGGCGCCTTCTCCCTTGTACCGCGGCGGGAGTACCAGACGGAGAAGACAACTGCCACGGTGCCCGCGGCGATGATCACGATCGAGGCCGGGGACATCGCCGTCTGCGTCACGATGATCGGCGCGGCGATCAGCGAGACGAGGTTGATCACCTTGATCATCGGGTTCAAGGCCGGGCCAGCCGTGTCCTTCAGCGGGTCCCCGACCGTATCGCCGACGACCGAGGCCTTGTGTCGCTCCGATCCCTTGCCCGTGTTCTTGGCCGGATCGGAAGGCTCATCCTCGATCATCTTCTTCGCGTTGTCCCACGCACCGCCCGCGTTCGCCATGAACACGGCGAGGAGCTGGCCGGAGAGGATCACGCCGGCGAGGAATCCCCCGAGGGCTTCTACCCCCAAGGCGAACCCGACGATGAGCGGCATGAGCACGGCGAGCACGGCGAGCGGGATCAGCTCCCGTTGCGCGGCCGCAGTGCAGATCCCGACCGCCTGTCGGTAGTCCGCCGGCACCTTCCCTTCCATCAGGCCGGGGATGCGGAACTGCCGCCGGACCTCTTCCACGATCAGGCTTGCCGAGCGGCCCACGGCGCTGATGGTGAGCGAGCTGAACAGCCACGGAAGCGCGCCGCCGATCAGGAAGCCGATGAACACGGTGGGGAGATTGATGCGGATCCCGAACTCGAGCGCGGCCGGGTCGATCTTCATGACGTCGGTGATGTATGACCCGAACAGGGAGACCGCCGCGATGACCGCCGAACCGATGGCCACGCCCTTGGTGATCGCCTTGGTCGTGTTTCCGACCGCGTCGAGGTCGGCCATGACCTGGCGCGACTTCTTGTCCAGGCCGGCCATCTCACCGATCCCGTTGGCGTTGTCAGCAATCGGACCGAAGGAGTCCATGGCCACGTTGTTCCCCGTCAGGGTCAGCATCCCGATACCGGTCATGGCCACGCCGTAGAGCACGTACTGAATCGGCATGCCCCAGTAGATGAAGACCGCGGCGA
>Ga0315289_10001771_pt1 | contig 33566 bp, 22 predicted proteins | sample YL17G11_40_MG_FD_203452 | JGI IMG/M metagenome (GOLD analysis project Ga0315289, IMG submission 203452) | Sediment microbial communities from Yellowstone Lake, YNP, Wyoming, USA - YL17G11_40 | ecosystem: Environmental > Aquatic > Freshwater > Lake > Sediment | place: USA: Wyoming | collected... | reverse complement strand
CAGACCGCCTAGGAACGCGGTGCTCGCAACCAATGCGACCACGAGAGCCACACGCCATCTCATCAAGCGCCTTGGAGGAAAGAACCGCATGGGCTGAAGCCCATCCTACAAGTGCCTTTGCTTTTTCGCTGCCTCACCCTGGTGACATTGTATCCGATGCGCAGATGGCGGTGCAAGATCGTAGGGTGGGTTCTCAACCCACGCGTTGTCTCCATGATGCGCCGGTGACGCGTGGGTTAAGAACCCACCCTACGCGGATCGTTCTACCCCTGCCTGTCGGGTGCGGCGGGGCTGGGGATGGAGGCGGCGGTTGGCTGGGCCGGGGCGCCGGCCTTCGGATTGTTCCAGACCCGCAGCTCCGTGACTTCGACCTCCGTGCTCAGATCGGTCGTGAAGTCGGCGTTGCGCCCGCAACTACGGTAGCAGACGAAGTGCCGGCGCGAGCCGGGCATGATCGGGCCCCGCCAGCCGTCGTCGGCCGCAAAGGGGGTGGCCGCCCATTCCTGGGACTCGCACAGCGGCTGATTCTGCTCATCGAGGATCAGAATGCGAAGGGATAGCAGCGACACCACTTCCGGGCCATTATTGACGACCTCGATGGTCGTCCGCACGCGGCCGTGAGAGTCCGGCTGCGAAGTCGCTTTGGCGGAGATCGCCAGTTCCTTGCAGTAGTCCGGCCGGCGCTGGTCGTCCAGCATGTCCGCCAGGGCGGGCGGCAGGGAGTGTGTCAATTCGGGCAATCCCTTGAGGGCGCTTTGCGCCAGTGTGATGACCCGCTCGGATTTGTCGCTGGCCAGATGCACGGTATACAGGAGCACCGCGGTGCAACTGACCATCAGGGTAATGATGATGGCACTGAATCCCAGCGCCACACTCGACAGGAACGTGTGTTTTCGCAGCGTGATGTAGGACGGATCGCTCATGGTAAGGCACTCCTGAATTCGGTTCCCAAACAGCTCACCCTGGTAGTCGGGCAAGTCGTCGGGAGATTTCAGGGTATCCGCCGCTTTCTGAAGACCGGGATGGTGTAGCGGATGTCGCCCGCGCAAATCCTGCTGCGAACAGGACTTGCGTAATAATGGGTATTCGCGGCACGTCCTTGTGGAGCAAGCGGTTCCGCTCGCCTGAGTCGCACGGGCGAGACGCCCATGCTACTGGCGGTCGGATCAGGGGTCCTTGAAGCCGCGCATCCACTGGGGCCAGTCGGAGGATACGACGCCGCCGGCTTTGGTCCAGGCGTTGAAGGGATCGAACGTCCGACTCCACTTGAACCCCCACAGTTCCTTCAGGCCCACCTTCCGGAGGCTCAAATCGGCGAACAGGTAGTTCACATAGCCGCTGTGGCGGTTCATGCAGACGAGAATCCACTCGTTGAGGCCGGCCATATCCCCCTCGATCTGCGGCGGACCGGCGGTGGAACTGGGATACACGTCCACGTAGCCGCAGTCGAAGAACAGCGGCACGGCGGCGGGGTCCTTGATCGTGTTGCGGTTGCGCCAGTATTGCTCCGCCGGGCGATTGCAGATCCACTCGTTCTCGCCGTAGCTGCCCGTATCAATCGTTTCCTTTGACTTGAGGTTGGACCAGCCCTGGCGGTCCCACGACCAGGCACGCGTGGCGAAATCGCCGGCCACCACCATGGGACGCGTGGCCGACGGACAGAGGGTCAACGCCCCCCGGGCTTGGTAGTAGGGCATCAGTACGACGAGCCAGTCGTTGGCCGCATCGCCGCCGGCGGTGCCGCCACTGTTGTATTTGCCGCCGCTGTCGTCCGTGTACATCTGCCAGATGACGGACCATTGCTTGAGGTTCGACATACAGGCGACGGACCGGGCCTGTTTACGCACCCGTTGCAGACTGGGCATCAGGATGGACATCAGCAGGGCGATGATCGCAATGACGACAAGGAGTTCGATCAGCGTAAAGGCATGCCGCTTCGTTGCCATAACCTCACCTCCAAAGGGTTCGATCAGACGGCATCTGAGAACCATACCGTCGCTCATCCCGAGAATGAGCAGTAAAGAGTATTGTACCGGATGAAAGGAAGGCTGGCAAGAGGCTTGTTTGGAGTACCGCCTTTAGGCGGTCTTATTCAAACCGGCTAAGGCCGGTACTCCCAACTGCCGTCGGAGGCGGCCTGAATCTCCCGGATCAGATCCTCCATATCGCAGTCCTTAAGGACGTAGGCACAGGCACCCGCCCGGCGCATCCCGTCGGCATAGGCCCGGGAGTCATGCACGGACAGGCCGATGACCCGGACTTGCGGGCACTCCTCGGTGATCCGGCGGGTGGCCTCGATCCCGTTGAGCTGCGGCATCACGATATCCATCAGGATCACGTCCGGGTGAAGCTGTTTGGCCAACTGGACCGCCGCACCCCCATCGGAGGCTTCACCCACCACCTCCACATCCGGCTCAGTTTCCAAGGCTTGGACCAGACTCTGCCGCACCGTCGCGTGATCATCGGCAATCAGAACTCGCATGGTAAGTCTCCAGACCCCTCCCGATCGCCCTCCCGATGAACCCTCTCAATCTCACACCCGTAACAACAGTACTCGACGCGCCGCGTCATAGCGACATTGAGCTTCTGTGTGACATACGCTATGATGATACGCATCAGGCGGGCGGCTGTGCCGGTGACGGGCTGCGGATTTTGCTCTAAGGGACCGGCCGATGGTTGCGGCTCCCCGAAGGGATGAGTTGGCGGACGTAAGCATGGACAGTCATTCGAGTTACGAACCGGCCGCGGGTGCGGGCCGGACCCCCCGCGTGAGCGAATGGTTGGATGCCCAAGAGCGGCAATTACGGCCTGCCTCCGATGTTCCAAGGCTTCCCGCCGACGGGGGCGCTGTGCACGAGGATGCCCTGAGGGACAGCGGCCTCGACATCGTAGGGAAGGTGGCTTGGGGGGCGCATTTCTGCCAATTCTACCAGACCCGAGAAGACCTGCTCGACGTCCTCGTTCCCTACTTTCGCGCCGGGCTGGCGAACAACGAGTTCTGCATGTGGATTGCCTCCGAGCCGTTGCATGCGGCCCAGGCGAAGACCGCTTTGGCCTCGGCGGTTCCGGACCTCGACCAACGGATGGCCGCAGGCCAGATCGAGATTCTGGACTATCATCAGTGGTACGTCTTGGACGGCAAGTTCGATGCCGGCCGGGTCCTACGCGGCTGGATGGATAAGCTGGAAGTGGGGCTGCAACGGGGATTCGAGGGCCTGCGCCGCACCGGCAATACTTTCTGGCTGGAAGACCGTCTCTGGAAAGACTTTTCCGACTACGAAGCGGCTGTCGATAGTGTGATCGGCCGCTATCGGATGCTCGCCCTATGCACCTACTCGCTGGACAAATGCGGCGCCTTTCAAGTGATGGACGTGGTCCGCAACCACCAGTTCGCCCTCATTCGCCAGGGCCAGAAGTGGGAAATCATCCAGAGCCTGCAGCGCAAGCAGGCGGAGGAACAACTGCGCGAGGCGCATCAGCGCCTGCTGTTACAGGCGGAGGAGCTGAGGGCCGCCAATGACGAGCTTCTCCAGAACGAGCAAACCCTGCGGAGCCGTGAGCAACACATCCAACTGAAATTGGACAGCATTCTTTCTCCGGAAGGCGATCTGGGCAACCTGGAGTTGGCCGACATCATCGACGCTCCGGCGATCCAGTCTCTCATGGATGATTTCTATCGCTTGGCTCACGTCCCCATGGCCGTCATCGACCTCAAAGGCCGGGTGCTGGTCGGGGTGGGCTGGCAGACGATCTGCACGAGATTCCACCGGGTCCACCCGGAAACCTGCCGGTACTGCATTGAAAGCGATACCCAGCTCACCGTGGGCGTGGCGCCAGGGCAATTCCGGCTGTACAAATGCAAGAACCACATGTGGGATATCGCGACACCCCTCATGGTGGCCGGTCAGCACGTCGGCAACCTCTTTTCGGGGCAGTTCTTTTTCGATGACGAGCCGCTGGAGCGCGAGTTGTTCCGTGCCCAGGCCCAACGCTACGGGTTCGACGAGCAGGAATATCTGGCGGCGCTGGAGGCGGTTCCCCGGCTGAGCAGGGAATCCGTGGATCTGGGCATGGCGTTTCTCATGAAGCTGGCCCGCATGATCTCCCAGCTCAGCTATGGAAATATTCAGCTCGCGCGCTCCCTGGGAGAACGCGAGCGTCTGATGGAATCGCTGCGCCGGGGCCGGGAGCGGTTGAATCGGGCGCAGGAAATCGCGCACCTGGGGAGTTGGGAACTGGACTTGGCGTGCAACGAGCTGACCTGGTCCGACGAGGTATATCGTATCTTCGGCCTCCAGCCCCAGGAGTTCGGCGCGACCTACGAGGCGTTTCTCGAGCGCGTGCATCCCGACGACCGGGCGGCGGTGGACGCCGCGTATGCCGGCTCGTTGCGCGAGAACCGCGATACCTACGAGATCGACCACCGGGTGGTCCGCAAGGACACGGGGGAGATTCGGATCGTCCACGAGAAATGTGAGCACTTCCGTGACGCGACAGGCCAAATCATTCGATCCGTCGGCATGGTCCACGACATCACGGAACGCAAGCGCGCCCAGGAACAGCTTCTCAAGCTCAATCGCACCCTCCAGGCGCTCAGCAACAGCAACCAGGCTTTGATGCACGCTACGGAGGAATCGGCCTACCTGCAGGAGGTCTGCAAGATCGTTGTCGGAGACTGCGGGCACGCGATGGTGTGGATCGGCTACGCCGAAGAAGAGGAAGCCAAACGCGTGCGGCCGGTGGCCTGTGCGGGCTTTGAAGAAGGTTACCTGGAGACGCTTCAGATTACCTGGGCCGATACGGAGCGTGGTCGCGGCCCGACCGGCACGGCGATCCGCACCGGCCGGCCGGCCCAGTGCCGGAACATGCTCACGGACCCCGAGTTTGCCCCCTGGCGGGAGCAAGCCCTCCAGCGGGGGTACGTTTCGTCTGTCGTCCTTCCCCTGCTTTCCGGGGGGAAGGCCTTTGGCGCCGTCACCATCTATTCGCGACAGCCCGATGCTTTCTCACAAGATGAGATAGAATTGTTGATGGAACTGGCGGGCGACCTGGCCCAGGGGATCACGTCCCTGCGACTGCGGGAGGCCCACGCCCAGTTGGAGGAGCAGTTGCGCCGGTTGAACGACGAGTTGGAGGAGGAGGTGCAGGCCCAGACGGAGGAGCTGAAAGACACGGTGGACCGGTTGCAGGAGGAAGTGGGCCGACGAACTCTGGCGGAAGAGACTCTCCGCAAGCGGTCGCAAATGCTGGAGGCCTTCTTCCAGCACACGATCACGCCGCTGGCGTTCCTCGACCGCCATTTCCACTTTGTCCGCGTCAATGAAGCCTACGCCAAGGCGGATGGCAGGGAGCCGGAGTACTTTGTCGGCAAGAATTCTTTCGCGCTCTATCCGCACGACGAGAATCGACAGATCTTCGAGCAAGTGACGCGGACGAAGCAGCCGTACTTCGCCTTCGCGAAGCCGTTTGCCTTTCCGGATGCCTCGCATCGCGTCACGTATTGGAACTGGCTGCTCACGCCGTTGTTGGACGAACAAGGCGACGTGCAGTTTCTCGTGCTCAATCTGGAAGATGTCACCGAGCGGCAGAAGGCGTTCCAGGAGCTGGAGCAGCGGGCCCGCCAGCTTCAGAAGCTCACCCTGGAGCTGTCGCGGGCAGAGGACCGCGAGCGGAAACGCCTGGCGGAGATTCTGCACGACGACCTGCAGCAGCAGCTTGCCGCGGCGAAATTTCACCTGAGCCTGCTGGGCCACCGCGTCCCGAAGGACAAAGGGGTCCGCGACGCCGTCGCCCAGCTCGACCAGATTCTCAAGGACGCGATCGAGAAATCCCGCAGCCTGTCGCATGAGCTCAGTCCGGCCGTGCTGTACCAGAGCGACCTCGGCGAGACGTTCGAGTGGCTGGCCCGCCAGTTGAAGACCAAACACGGATTGACGGTCCACGTGGAGAGTCGCGGCCGGATCGATTCACCCTCGGAGGCGCTCAAGATCTTCCTTTTCAAGACCGCCCGGGAGATTCTGTTCAACATCGTCAAGCATGCCCGCGTCCGGGAGGCGCGCCTGCGGATCCAGCGCCTGCGGGGGAGCCTGTGGCTGACCATCTCGGACCAGGGGCAGGGGTTCGATCCTCGGTCGCTGGGAAAGACGGGAGGTTTCGGGCTCCTGAGTATTCGGGAGCGCATCGAGCTGCTCGGCGGCCGGTTGAAGATCCGCAGCGCCAAAGGCCGGGGCAGCACCTTCCTGATTGTTGTGCCGGACGGCCAGGAACCGGAGGACGGAAGACAGACGGCAGAGCACGGACAACCGAGAACCTCGCTGTCCTCCGTTCTCCATCCTGCGTCCTCCGAGATCTGTCCTCCGTCTTCTGTTCTGCGGGTGCTGCTCGTCGACGATCACAAGGTCATGCGGGAAGGATTGGCGGCCCTGCTGGGCGAGCAGGCGGATCTCGAGGTCGTCGGCCAGGCGGGCAATGGTCGCGAGGCGGTCGATCTGGCCTACCGGCTTCGGCCCGATGTGGTCGTGATGGACGTCGCCATGCCCCTGATGGCCGGCGAGGAGGCGACCCGGCAGATCAAACACCATCTGCCCGGCGTCCGGGTGGTGGCGCTCTCGATGTTTGAGGAAGCCGACATGGCCGCGGCCATGCGCCAGGCCGGGGCCGCGACGTACCTGCTCAAGACCGCGCCCTCCGATGAACTGCTGGCCGCCATTCGCGGCAGATAAAGAAAGGTGTGAAGAGAAGACTCTTTCTTACTCTTCACACCCGTCTATCTCTTTCAGTACGACAATTGCTCCATTTCATTGAGCATGACGAGGGCGTTCTCGGCGTAGTCGCCGAGCCGCGTGCTCGCCAGGGCGTCGACCGCGGCTTGCTGGTCCGCCAGACTTCTGTCAAAGGCCTCGGCCACTCTCTCGCTGGAGCGGGCGACGACGACCGGCCGCACGTGTTCCCACGTGCGGCGGACCTCGATCAAAGTGTCCGGGGCGGCATCGATCCGGCCGTCCCACGAGTCCAGCAGGATCTTTCTCTCGAGTACGGCCAGCCGATGGAGACCGGGCGGCACGCTCGGATTGTAGTACGCGATCAAGTCGAAGGCGGCGGCGTTCACGTCATTGGCGGCGGCCATCGTCTCGGTCGCGTTACGGGCGGCGGCCGCCTCGCGCAAGCGGGCCAGCGCCGTATCGAGCGGGCCGTACAGAAGCGTGTCGGGGGGACGCGGATCGGACGGCGGCACGACGGTGGGGTGCTTATAGTCCGACCAGGCGTTGTTGATGTCCCTGACGCGCGCGTACACTTGCGGCCAGGCGCCGAGGGCGGCCAAGTCGATGATATCCACCGCCGTCGTGCCGATCTCCCGCAGCGTCGGCGGAACGTTGCCCGGCGGAACCCAGGCGGCGTAGGAAATCCCTGCCTCCTTCTGCCGATGGGTGCAGGACGTCACGAGTCCGGCCGTGGCGCCTAGCAGGACGACACTGATCCCTAAGCGAGCCAGCATGGCAATGCCCCTACTACAAAGATTGTGTTCCGGGTCGGAATATCTACTGCCATGAGGGTAGCGCAGGGCTTGCCCCGGAGAAATCGGAGAGTTGCCCAATCGGGCCTTCGGAAATGCTGATTCCGGCGCGGCGTAAACCCCTTGCGGGCAGGGCCGTCGAAGGCCGGGCATGGGCCCCAGGCCGGCTCGGCCCGATCACTTCACCTTCTGTCCCGTCAATGTCATGCCGGACTGCTTGAGGGTCAGACCCGTGACCTTCCCCTCCGCATCCCTGGTGAAGGTGATGTCCGCCTGGACGATCTTGAGGAAGAACTCGGTTGGCGTCCTCGGAAAGAGTTCGACTCTCGGCTGATCGTTCACCTGCGCCTACAGATGCTCGTTCTCCCGAATGATCTTCGCGGTGCCGACGTTCTCGATCTTGTACTCGCCCGCATAGGCGTCATAGAGGACCGGATCGACCTGCGCGACCGGCTCCTCTTTCAGCTTCGGAGCATTCAGCGTGCGGCCCCCCTGGTGGTGGACGGCCCCGGTCACTTTGCCCTGGCCGTCGCGGACGAAGCTGACCTGGGCATCCACATCCTTCCAGAAGAACTCATCCTTGGCGCGGGGGAAGATCTGCGCCTTGCCTTGGCCGGTCAATTGGGCGAAGAGCCGGCCGTCCTCGTTCGTCACGGTCAGAATCATCGGGGCGCCGTAATCGTACCGGCCCACGTAGTCCTCATACGTGGAGGCCGCGACCGTCCGGTCCACCTTGACGGACGTCTGCGGCTCCATCTTTTCATACAGGTAGATCTGGGCGATGCGGCGCGAGAATTCGGTGACGGTCAGCTCCGGAATCGGCGGGTCATTGTTCGCCAGCACCGCCACGGTGAACTTCTGATCCGGAAGCTGCATCAGATAGCTGACGAATCCGTGCAGCGCGCCGTCGTGGGCGAGCGATTTCAGCCCGCGCAGCTTCCCGACGATCCAGCCGAAGCCATAGCTCACGGCCGGGGCGGTCTTGCCGTCTTTGAGCTTGGCCGGCGTGAAGGCCGCCTCCAGACTCGCCGCCGTCAGCACCTTGCCGTTGAACAAGGCGTCGTTCCACCGGTACAGGTCGCCCACCGTCGAATACAACGCGCCCGCACCGCCGGCCCAGGACATATCCCAGTCGATGGACCTTTGGACCTTGCCGCCGAGGTACGAGTAGCCCGTCGCCTCGTGGTCGAGGATGCGGTTCCAATGGTGCATCCCGGTGTTCTTCATCCCCAGAGGATCGAAGAAGGTCTCCTGAAAGAACGCCTCCAGCGATTTGCCGCTGACCGTCTCGACGATGCAGCCCAGGAGGAAGTAGCCTGAATTGCAGTAGTCCCATTTCTCGCCGGGATTGAAGTCGGGCTTGTCTTTCTTGATCGACTCCACAACCTCGGCCGGCGTAGTCTCGGTTATGACCGTTTTCAGGAAGTTCGGCTTGTTCGTATAGTTGGCCAGCCCCGAGGTGTGCGTCAGCAGGTGATAGAGCGTGATTTCGTCGCCGCGCGGGAAGTCGGGGTAGTACTTGGACAGCTTGTCATCAACGCTGAGTTTGCCGTCCTCCTGCAGCTTCAGGATCGCGGCGGCCGTGAACTGCTTGGTGACGGACCCGATGCGGAACTTCGTCTCCGGCGTGATTCTCACCCGGTTCCCGAGGTCCGCATACCCGTATCCATTCTGGTACAGAATTCTGCCGTCTTGGGCGACCAGGATCGCCGCCCCCGGATAGCCCTCCTTGATCACGTGCTCGAACAGCCAATTGACGATCTTTTCTTTCGAAGGCATGAGGATCTTGGGATCGGCGCCCCTGGCCAACAGGAACTGGACGGCATCGTCCCGGCCGGCAATCTTTGCCGCATGCAGTGCGGTCAGACCGGGGCCGACCTGCCCGTTGACGTCGACGCCTTGCTCCAGGAGCATCTCCACGGGGTCGAGCTGACCGCTCTGAACGCAGGAGACCAGCTTCTCGATCAGCGACGTCTGTCCCATGGCCCGGCACGAGAAAGCCCAAGCGTCCGAGCCGTTCTGGATCTTCAGAACCAGGTGATTGCGGCCCTTGCGGAACGTCACCGGCACCAGATCGCTGTCCGGCGTGCAGCCGCGCTGGACCCAATTCTCATGGATGAGCTTGCCGTTGAGCCAGACCCTCACGCCGTCGTCGCTGCCGATCCCCAGAATCGTCCGGCTCTCCCCGAACATGTCGATGCACGCCCACGCGTACGCGCTCACATGGGTCTTCTCGCCAAAGGGCCGCGTCAGATCGACCGCCTCGCCCGGCGACGTGAAAGCCACCCACTCATACTGGTTCTCCCCGATCTTGACCTTGTCTTGGAACTGTTCCGTGGAGAGCGGGTCGATCCCAAACGCCTTCTTCTGTTCCTGCTCGTCGCTGCTCGCCGACGGATCCTTGCTGATGGGGACAGGCCCCAGCAGGAGCCACTTCGTCATGAATCGTTCCCGCTCCAGGCCCGTGTAAGTGGCCTTGCCCAGAACGGCCTGGGCCGCCGCCCCGGCCCCGCGTGCCGGCACACCCAGGACGATGCCCGCCAGGCACGCCGCTACATACACTTTCGCAACCGTGTTCCTCTTCATCTCTTTTGTCCCAATTCGTCGGACTTTCATGTCCCGACTCCTATTGAATCCGGTGGCATTATCGCCGAACGTGACCGCGGAATCAAACCGGCTTTGTCCAGCAAGATCGTGATCGATACGAGCGCATGGACCGACGCCCTTGGATCTGGTACAATGGTGGGTGGCGAAGTGGGAAGTCGGATGGTTGACTGGCGATGGGCGAATCGACAACCGACCTTCAGACTTCACACTTGAAACCTCAAACTGATAGAGTTTCTCCGGTGCGGGGAGTGAGCGATGGATGCAAATGGAGTCACGCCGCCGCGGGTTTTGCTGGCGGACGATCAACTGAGCGTGCTCAAGGCTCTGCGGCTGCTGCTCAAGGTCGAGGGATATGAGATTGAGACGGCCGCGTCGGCGGCGCTCGTCCTGGAAGCGATTGGGCGACTGGACTTCGACGTGGTCCTGATGGACCTCAATTATGTGCGGGGCAATACTTCGGGGCAGGAGGGACTAGACCTGCTGGCGAAGATTCAGCGGATCGACAGCACGCTGCCGGTGGTCGTGATGACGGCCTGGGGCAGCGTCGAGCTGGCGGTCGAGGCGATGCGGCGGGGGGCCCGCGACTTCGTGACGAAACCCTGGAAGAACGAGCGGCTCCTGGCCGTGCTGCGGACCCAGGTGGAGCTGGGCCGGGCCCTGCGCAAAGGGCGTCAGCTTGAGCAGGAGAACATCCTGCTGCGGGGTGAGAGCCGGCCGTTCATGATCGCCGAGTCCCGGGCGATGCAGCCGGTACTGGAGGCGATTGCCCGCGTGGGACCCTCGCAGGCCAACGTGCTGATCACGGGCGAGAACGGGGCCGGCAAGGGGATCGTGGCCCAGGCGCTGCACGCCGCCTCGCTGCGGAAGGACAAACCTCTGGTCAGCGTCAACACGGCGAGTATCCCGGAGACGCTCTTCGAGAGCGAGCTGTTCGGGCATGTGGCCGGAGCGTTCACGGACGCCAAATCGGATCGGCTCGGACGTTTCAAGCTGGCCGACGGCGGGACGCTCTTTCTCGACGAGATCGCCAGCCTCCCGGCGAACCTGCAAACGAAGCTCCTGCGCGTCCTGGAGAGCGGCGAGTTCGAGCCGGTCGGGTCCTCGAAGACGCTGCGCGTGGACGTGCGGATTTTGTCGGCCACGAACGCCCATCTCGCGGAAGAGATCGCGACGTCCCGATTCCGGCAGGACCTGCTCTACCGGCTTAAGACGGTGGAGATTCGCGTCCCGCCGCTACGGGAGCGCAAGGAAGATATCCCGCTTTTGGCGGCCCATTTCCTGCAGAGGCACGCCGGCCGGTATCGCAAGTACCTGACCGGCTTTGACCCGATGTCGCTGCAGATTCTCCTGAGCTATCCCTGGCCGGGCAACGTCCGCGAGCTCGATCACACGGTCGAGCGGGCCTTGTTGATGGCCCAAGACGACCTCGTGCGACCGAGCGATCTGGGGCTGGAGCCGAAGTTCGAGAGCGGGCCGCGGCTCGAAGAGATGACGATCGACCAGGCCGAAGAGGTGCTGATCAAAAACGCGCTGTCCCGCTTCCAGGGCGACATCAGCAAAGCGGCCGAAGCCCTGGGACTCAGCCGCGGCACCCTGTACCGGCGGCTGGAGAAGCATGGGATCGGATAGGGAATTTATGATTTACGAATTATGATTTATGATTTCAGAGGCCCGCCACGGCTCTGAAATCGACCATCCACGGTCACAAATCATAAATCGTAAATCATAAATCATAAGTCATGAAGTACGAACATCGCATCCTGACGCTGGGGCTAACGGCCGGGCTGGCCGGGTCCGTGATGTCCTTCTTTCTGCTGTGGGAGAGCGACTATACCACGCAGACGCGCCTGACGCTGGCGGGTCTGATCCTGTTCATCTGGCTGGCTACGGCGTTCACGATTCGAAACAAGGTGGTCTTTCCGCTGCGGACCTTGTCGAACCTGCTGGGAGCCTTGCGGGAGGGCGACTACTCGCTGCGGGTCCGGGGGGCTCGCTTTGACGACGCCCTCGGTGAGGTGATTTGGGAGGCCAATGCCTTAACGGAGTTGCTGCGCGAGCAGCGCTTGCGGGCGATGGAGGCGATGGCCCTGCTCCGCAAGATCCTCGCGGAGATTGACGTGGCGATGTTCGGCTTCGACGGCAACGGTCGGCTGCAACTGATCAACGACAGCGGCCGGCGCCTGCTCAACCGGACCGACGAGGAGATTCTCGGCTGCCGGGCGGAGGATCTGGGCCTGGCCGGATGCCTGAGCGGCGCGACGCCCCGGGTCCTGGATGGGGTGTTCCCGGGTGGGGCGGGCCGCTGGGAGTTGCGGCGGGGCAGCTACCGGGACAAGGGCGTGCCGCACGAGCTGGTCTTTCTGTCGGACCTGACCCGCACGCTGCACGAGGAAGAGCGGCGGGCCTGGAAACGCCTGATCCGAACGGTGCGCCACGAGGTCAACAACTCCCTGACCCCGATCCAGTCGGTGGCGGAAAGCCTGCGGGTGCTGGTCAGCCGCCAGCCGCTGCCGGGTGACTGGCAGGAGGACGTCCGAACCGGTCTGGAGCTGATCGCCGAGCGGGCGGAAGCCCTCGACCGTTTCACCGGGGCCTATTCCCGTCTGATGCACCTGCCCCAGCCCAGCCTCTCCCCGGTGGACGTCGCCCGACTGCTCCGCCGCGTCGCGGACCTGGAGACCCGGATGGAAGTGACGGTCCTGGCCGGCCCCGAAACCCAGGTCCAGGGTGACCGCGACCAGTTGGAGCAACTGCTGATCAACGTCGTCTCGAATGCCGTGGAGGCGAGCCTCCAAGCTCGACCTGGCGGTGATGGCCGGGTCCTGATCGGCTGGCGCATCGACGCCGATGGAATCGAGATCCACGTGGACGACGATGGCCCCGGCCTGCCCGGCGGCACGGACGTCTTCGTGCCCTTCTTCACCACCAAGGACCACGGCTCGGGAATCGGCCTGACGCTGAGCCGTCAAATCGCCGAAGCCCACGGCGGCTCTCTGACCCTGGAAAACCACGTAGGCCAGCCCGGCTGCCGCGCCTGCCTGCGCTTGCCCGTGTAGAACAATTGGTGGGGCAAGCCCCACCCTACCGCCTGCGATGGGCTTGGATTTCCGCGGTGACGTCCCGCTCGGACAAACCCCTGCTCTTGGCCGTGGCCTCTTCCAAAGCAAATATTCTATTCCACCGGTCTCTCCGCTCAATGTAAAAGCGGGCTGCTTCCCGAAGCAACTCGCAGCGCGACCGGTGTTCCTTCCTGGCGAGCTTGTCAATATCCGCCAGCAGGCTCTCGTCGAACGAGATACTTACGGTAACACTCATCAGATTGATAGAGGCAACAGTCTCAGGATGTATGGTCACCGGAGTTGCCATCCGGCAACACCTGTACGCCCTCCCGGCGGGCGACTTCGATGATGGGTGTTACCTCATCCTCGACCCACTGGCGCTCGCCGCAGGGGATCGGCTCGATGCGGCTGTCTGTGCGTGCCGCTACGCGCCACAGGGAGTTGATGGCGTCCCGAGAGAACGTACCGTCAAATGTCGGGGACACGACCACCAGATCGATGTCGCTCCATTGATGAGGATGACCTACGGCGTAGGAACCAAAGATCACCCCCATGCGCGCCAGAATGCCATGTTGGGCAAGGTTCCGCAGGTATTGTCGAACGATGTCTACAATTGCTGGATCAGCCATGTCAGAACCTCTTCAGACCGAGCTATGAATTCCGTCGCCTCTTTGGGGCGCAGTTGAAACGTGTAGAATTCCGGATAGCGTCCTTCCAAGTTGAATTGGTTCGTGGCTGACGCCAATAGTCAATTTGCTTCTCTATGTCCGCCATCATCGGGTATTTTATCGGCACAGGCGTGGTTTATCAATGCCCGCCGTGAGGATATGGGTAGGAGAAGCGGATGGGAACACGGACGCAGAGTGTCTTGGGCAATGCCCATGATCGGCGCCAGTGCCCTGGTCTTCTGACTGTTGCTCTGCTGGCGCTTGGCATCGGAACGAACGCTGTGCTCGGCGGTGTCGGCGCTCTGTCCGAACAGGCTAGCCGGTGGCGGGCCGCCGTGCTGGAGGCGCAGGCGGAAATGGCGGCGCTGGACCCGAGAAGCGAGGCTTTCACCGCCGCCGTGGAGGAGTTCTCCTTCGGGGGCGAGAGGGAGTTCCCTGTGTATTGGGACTGGTGCCTCCAGGATGCGGGGCCGAGCTTCGGCCCGTGGCTGTCGGCTACCACAATGCCGGGAGTGGCGCAACAAGCGGCGGGCAAGGCGTTGGCCGAGCTTGGGGCTGCCGATCCGGACCTCAGGGGGGAATTCGACCGCCTCGCGCGTCAGTCATCTGCCGAGCCCCGCCGCTGGCTTGATTTCTACCTTCGTGTTGCCCAATTGCGCCGCGAGATTCGTTTGCGGACGCTGCGGGAGAAATATCCCCAATGGATTTTCACGAAGCATCATACGCTGGGCGGCTCGCACTACGCCTACACCGAGGGCCAATCCGACGCCCAACATGAACGGCAGTTCGAGCCGGATGCGGCGCTGTGTCGACTTGAAATCGACGGTGCCGTGACCCGCGTGCACACGCTCATCGAAGACTCCGACGGCGTGATCCGGGACCCGGATGTGTCGTGGGATGGCCGGCACGTGCTCTTTGCCTGGAAGAAGTCCGACCGCGAGGATGATTATCATCTCTACGAAATGGAGGTCGCGGACGGCTCGGTGCGGCAGTTGACCCATGGACTCGGCTTTGTGGACTATGAGGGCGTCTATCTGCCGAACGATGATATCCTGTTCAACTCGACCCGTTGCGTGCAGACGGTCGACTGCTGGTGGACGGAGGTCAGCAACCTGTACACCTGCGACCGTGCCAGACGCTACTTGCGCCGGCTGGCTTTTGATCAGGTTCACGACAACTATCCGACGGTCCTGCCGGACGGCCGGATCGTCTACACCCGCTGGGAATACAGCGACCGCGGCCAGCTTTTCGTCCAAGGTCTGTTTCAAATGAACCCCGACGGCACAGGCCAAACCGAGCTCTACGGCAACAACTCGTGGTTCCCAACGTCGTTGCTGCACGCGCGCGGCATCCCTGGCACACATAAGTTGGTCACGATCTTCTCAGGTCACCACACGCGCCAGACGGGCAAGCTGGGGCTCGTCGATCCGGCCCGGGGCCGGCAGGAGAATGCCGGCACTCAGTTGATCGCTCCGGTGCGTGACACACCCGCCGAGCGCATCGACGCCTATGGACAGGACGGCGACCTGTACCAGTACCCGTATCCGCTCTCGGAGTCGGAATTCGTCGTGGCCTGTGCGCCCCTGGGCTGGTCGCGCGCGCCGACGCTCTTCAAGTTGTATTGGGTCGCAGCGGATGGTCGCCGGGAGCTTCTGGCCGCCGATCCGGACATTTCCTGCAATCAGCCCGTGCCCTTGGCGGCGCGAGCGCGGCCGCCCATTCGCGCCAACCTGGTGGAGTACCGCAAAACCACGGGCACCTGCTTTCTGCAGGATGTCTATGAGGGCCCGGGACTGGCGGGGATTCCGCGCGGCACGGTCCAGAAGCTCCGCGTGATCGCCCTCGCCTATCGGGCCGCCGGTGTCGGCTGGAACTACAATGCCGGTCCGGCGGGCGAGGCGCTCGTCTGTACGCCGGCGGCCATCGGCAACGGCAGTTGGGACGTGAAGATCGTGCTGGGCGAGGCCGCCGTCCACTCCGACGGCTCGGCCTTCTTCACCCTGCCCGCTCGCACGCCCGTGTATTTCCAGGCGATCGATGCCCGGGGCTATGCGGTGCAAACGATGCGAAGCTGGCTGACGTTGCAGCCTGGCGAGAACGTTTCCTGCGTCGGATGTCACGAGTCCAAGAACAGCGCGCCTCCCGGCGGGGTCGCACTCAGCCTGGCGCTGAAAGCCGGTCTGCAGGACCTGACGCCGTTTCACGGTCCGCCGCGCGGTTTCAGCTTCCCGCGTGAAATCCAGCCCATCCTGGATCGTCATTGTATCGGCTGCCACAAGGATACGCGGCCGCGGAGTGGCGAAGGGAAGACGGTGGCAACGGCCGCCGCCAAGACGGCGTTCAGCCTGCTGGGCGCGCCGGCACCGGAGCCCTTGGCGAAACGCCGATGGAGCGTCAGCTACTTGGCACTGGTTCACGCGGCGGAGCAGACGCAGGAAGGCAATCGGTATCTGGCGGGCATGACCGGCGACGTGGTGAATTGGGTCAGCGCTCAGTCGGTGCCCGACATGTTGCCGCCGTATGCGGCGGGCGCGGCCCGGAGCCGCCTGTTGCCCATGTTGACGGAGGGCCACTACGAGGTGCGGCTGACGCCCGGGGAGATCGAGAAGCTGGCCTGCTGGATCGACCTGCAAGTGCCTTTCTGTGGCGACTACGAGGAGGCGAACCTGTGGACTTCTGAAGATCAGTCGAAGTACCGGCATTTCCTCGATAAACGTCGGGGCATGGAGGAGTTGGAGCGTCATAACATCGCCGAATGGGTGCGCTGCCGCGCGGAGATAGACTGAGGGTTCCCAAACGCGATGTATCGCGTTTGGGGTCCCGGTTGCCCCTATAGCGTGTCCGAATCCGGGCGCGCCACTTTCAAAACCGGACAAACCCCGTGGCGCTGGATCTCTGTGCCTGCCTTGGCCGGGCAACCACGGGGATTGCCCCTGCCTGTTTGTTTGGCACGGTGTTTGCTAGACATCCGCGCGAAGAAGGTCTGAACAGGAGAAGCCGATGGGAACGCTTTGGCAAGACGTTCGACATGGCCTTCGCACGTTGGCGAGGGATCCTGGCTACACAGCCGTGACAGTGTTAAGCCTGGCGCTGGGGATTGGCGCCACCACGGCGATTTTCTCGATGGTGGATGGCGTGCTGCTTCGCCCGCTCTCCTATCCGGAGCCGGATCGGCTGGTCCTCCTCCAGGAAGTCGTTCCGGCGGTCGCGGAGAAGTATCCGGCCGTGCCGGTGACTTCGGAAGTGGGTCTGGGCCTCATGTCGCTGATCGCCGCCGGACTGCTGTCCGGCAGCTTCGTGCGGCTGATGCGTGCGGACAAGGGCTTCTCGGCTCCCGCCGTGTTGGCCGCCGATATTGCTCCGCCGGCGGCCAAGTATGCCAGGCAGAGAATTGCCTTTCACACGCGTCTTCTGGATCGCGTGGCCCTGGCGCCGGGCGTCCGCTCGGCGGCACTGGTTAGCGCACTGCCGCTTGAGGGCGAGCCTCTCGCCATTGCCGGTTCCCTCCGGGCGGCAGTGCGCAGCGTGGACCCGGATGTGCCGCTTTCCAGTATGCGCACTATGCGGGAGGTGCTGGAGAAATCGGCCTCGCAGCGGCGCTTCCAGATGTTGCTGGCGTCGGCGTTTGCCGTCTGCGCCCTGGCGCTGGCGGGATTGGGCATCTACGGCGTCGTGTCCTACTCCGTGGTGCGGCGGACGAGAGAAATCGGAATTCGGACCGCCTCTGGGGCGTTGCCTCTGCATCTGTACCGCCTGGTCCTGCGGCAGGGGACGGCACCGGTGGCAGTCGGCTTGATCCTGGGTATCGCGGGCGCCGTGGCTCTGGGCCGGCTTCTGCGGGGTCTGCTCTACCAGATCAGCCCTTATGACGCTTGGATCATTGCCGCCGCAGTGGGGATCACCTTCGCTGTGGCCCTGGCCGCCTGCTGGCTCCCCGCCCGACGGGCCGCGCGGATCGATCCCATGGTGGCGTTGAGGTACGAATAAGATCGGAATGATGGAACAATGGAACGATGGAATATTGGGGAGGGGGCCAGCGGCTCACCCATCATTCCAATACTCCATTGTTCCAGCACTCGTTTGGAGTTATGCAATGACGACTTTGTGGCAAGATCTACGTTATGCACTTCGGGTGTTGCGGAGGAGTCCAGGCTTTGCTGTCACGGCGGTGTTGACGCTGGCACTGGGCATCGGGATCAACAGCGCTTTGTTCAGCGTCATCCATAACGTGCTTCTCAAGCCCTTGCCTTACCCCGATCCGCAGCGCCTGGTTCAGGTGCAGTCAACCGTTACGGCGCCGGGCAAACCAACCGAAGCCCTGCCGGTATGGTCGTACCCACGTTTTGAGGTGCTGCGGGAGCATGGCCGGGTTTTCGCACGGATCGCGGCCTGTGCCGAAGACACGCTGACCCTGACGCAAGAGGGCGAGCCCGAGCGGGTGGAAGCGGAGTTGGTGTCCGCGGACTATTTTGCCCTGCTGGGCCTGACGCCGCAGCTTGGACGCGTCTTCGAAGAGCGGGAAGACCGAACGCCGGGTGCGCAGCCGGTCGCGGTCATCAGCGACGGGCTCTGGCATCGCCGCTTCGGCGCGCAGGTGGACGTGCTTGGGAAGACCGTGAGCCTGAACAAGACCTCTCTGACCATCGTGGGGGTGCTGCTGGCGTGGTTCAAAGGACAGTTGGGTTCGGCGGATGTCTGGGCACCGATTACCATGGCTCCAATTCTGCAGGGCAATCCCGAGCGACTCACCAGGGCTGCGACCCTGTGGCACCGGGTCCTGGCGCGTCTGAACCCGGAAATCAGCCTGGCGGCGGCCCGGGCGGCGGTGGTGCCCCTGGAGAAGCAGATCGAGACCGTCTATCCCTTGTCGGACCAGACGAGCACGTGGGGCATCCAGTTGGATTCGCTGCAAAACGCCAATACGGACCCGGCCATGCGCCGTTCTCTGCTCGTGCTGTCGGCGGCGGTAGGCTTCGTACTGCTGATCACGTGTGTCAACATCGGCGGCCTGCTGCTGGCGCGGGGCATTTCGCGCCAAGGGCAAGTCGCGACGCGCATGGCCCTGGGGGCCACCCGGGCCCAAGTCGTCCGCCAGTTGCTGATCGAGAGCCTGGTTCTGTCCGCCGGGGCGGGCCTGCTGGCGCTGCTGTTCGCCCACGCGAGCGTCGGCCTGATGGCCACCTTCCGGCCGGCCGACAGTCAGGGATTCCACGTCCGTTACGCCCGGTTGCCCGATTTCGGCGGGATCGGACTCAGCACGCCGGTACTGCTCTTCAATTTCGTCCTCGCGCTGGTTTGCGGCGTCATCTTCGGCCTGATTCCCGCTCTGCGGGCCACGCGCCGGTCGCTGGCGCCGTCACTGCGCGGGACGACAGAATCGGCGCCGGTGGGCACATGGTCGAGCCTGCGGCTGGGCCAAGGGCGCAGTCTCCTGGTGGTGGGACAGACGGCCCTCGCCATCGTGCTGCTGATCGGGGCCGGTCTCATGTTGCGCAGCTTCGTGCGCCTGATGACGACGAAGATCGGTTTTGAGCCTGCGGGTCTTCTGACGCTACAGGTGACGGCGCCGCAGGGGCTGTCTGGTGCGGCGTGGGGCTCGGTCGTGCAGCAGGTGGAGCAGCGGATTGCGTCGATCCCCGGTGTCCAATCGGCCTGTGCCGCCGATGCCACGCCACTGTCGGGTTCCTTCGATCGCAGTCTCGTACGACTCCAGCCGCCGGGATCGGAGAACGGGCCGGGGGAAGTGCCGATCGGAGTTCACCGGGCCAGCCCCGGCTATCTGCGCACGTTGCAGATCCGCCTGCTGGCGGGCCGCTGGTTCACCGAGCAGGACGTGACCGGCGCCAAACGGGTGGTGGTAATCAACGAGACGATGGCCCGCCGGTACTGGCCCGGAACCGATCCGGTCGGTCAGAGTCTCGATCTGGGGCTGGCGATCGAACCGGGGTACGCTCCCGTCGAGATCGTCGGGGTGGTGGGCGACGTCAAGTACGACGATATGGCCGCGCCGTTCGGCAATGACATTTACGTGCCCTATCTCCAATCCGGTTATCCGGTCTACTGTTTGACGGTACGGACAGCGGGCGATCCTTTGTCCCTGGCTGCGCCGGTGCGACAAGCCGTGGCCGCGGTGCAACGCGAGCTGCCCGTCTCCAACGTGATGACGATGGCGCAGCGCATGGCCAATTCGACCTCGCGGACGAGATTCATTGCCGTGCTGCTGGCGTTGTTTGCCGCGCTGGCGCTGGTGCTCGCCGTCACGGGTCTGTACGGATTGATCGCCTACTCGGTCGCGCAGCGGACTCGTGAGATCGGGATTCGGATGGCCCTGGGCGCGCAGTCGTCCCAGGTGCTTCGCCTGACGCTGCGTCAAGGCATGCGCCTGGTGGTCTTGGGCGGCATCATCGGCGTGGTGGCGGCCCTCACTTTGACGCGGCTCATGCGGAGCCTCCTCTATGAAGTCAGCGCCGCCGACCCGCTGACCTTCGCGGCGGTGGCCCTGTTGCTGGCCTGCGCCGCCCTCGTGGCCTGCTACATTCCCGCCCGGCGGGCCGCAAAGATCGACCCCATGGTGGCGCTGCGATACGAATAGGGTCGGAGTGACGAAAGAGAAGATTGGAATGGTGGAATAGTGGAACGATGGAATAATGGGGAGGGCGCCAGCGGCTCACCCATCATTCCACTATTCCAGCATTCCAACGTGAGTTTGGAGTCATGCAATGACGACGCTATGGCAAGACCTCCGATATGGAGTCCGAATGTTGAGGAAGAATCCCGGCTTCACCGCCGTGGCGGTGGTCACACTGGCGCTGGGCATTGGCGCAAACACGGCGATCTTCAGTTTGATTAATGCGCTGCTGCTGCGGTCGCTGCCGGGGGTAAAAGACCCGCAACAGCTTGTGTTGGTGACCGACAAGGGCGCGGGCAGTCATTCTTACACACTGTATGAGCGGCTGCATGACCGCAGTCAGTCCTTATCCGGGGTGTTCGCCGTCGCAGGGCCCCGGAAGATGACTATTGTCGGTCAGCACGCGGCGGGACCGGAGTCGGTTCAGGCCCAGGCGGTCTCGGGCAATTTCTTTGACGTTCTCGGCGTGCCTGCGGCGCTCGGACGCACCTTGACAGCGAACGACGATCTACGGGGCCGGCCGCAAGCGGTCGTCGTGCTCAGCTACAACTTCTGGCAGCGTCGATTCGGTCTCAATCCGGCGGTGATCGGCACAACGATCACGTTAGATGACACTCCCTTCACCATCGTGGGGGTGGGCGCGCGGGGGTTTTCCGGGTTCACTGTGGAACAGCGGCCCGACGTCTGGTGGCCCTTTTGGATGATGCCCCAGGTGGATGGGCCGGATGCCTTGGAGGGTTTCGGGGAGGTCACCTCGCAGTGGGTGCAGATTGGCGGGCGTCTGAAGGCGGGAGAAGCCCCCGCGCAGGTCCGCAGCGAATTGCATGTGATCGTCAAGCAACTGTTCGAGGAACAGGTGGACAAATTCGCTTCTTCCGAGAAAGACCGCCAAAGTTTTCTCGATCATCGGATCGAATTGGTGTCCGGAGGGACGGGGTACAGCAACGTCCGGCGCGAATTCGAGAAAGCGTTTTTGCTTCTGATGACCACCGCCGGCCTGGTGCTGCTGATTGCCTGTACGAACCTGGCGGGTCTGCTGCTGGCGCGCGGTACCGCGCGGCAGCGGGAGTTCAACCTGCGCGCTGCTCTGGGCGCCGACCGGCTCACTCTGATTCGTCAACTGGGCACGGAAAGCCTGCTGCTCGCGGGTGTGGGGGGTATTCTCGGGCTGCTCCTGGCGCAGTGGGGTGTGCGCTTACTGGCTAGCTACATTCCCGGTTATGGCACGACGGTGCATCTGACGCTCACGCCGGACCTGCGGGTCCTGATGTTCACCTTCGCCATCTCGGCCTTCACCGGGATGCTCTTTGGCCTGATCCCGGCTTGGTGCGCCACTCGGCTCGACGTGGCGGCGGCCCTCAAAGAGCAGTCCGGCGCCGTCCAAGGCCGTGAATCGGGACGGCGCTGGAGCCAAGCGCTCGTCGTGTTCCAGATCGCTCTCTCGTGCTGTCTGCTGATCGGAGCCGGGCTGTTCGTGCGGACGCTGCACAAGCTCATGACCCTGGATGTGGGACTCAACCGTAAGAATCTCCTGGTGTTCGACTTGGATTTGGGGAAGGACTACGACGCTGCCCGCTGGGTGAATCTGCGCCAGGAACTCCTGCGGCGGCTGGAGGGCCTGCCGGGGGCCGTATCCGCCACTTTCTCCAACATCCAATCGCTGGGGGGCAACGAGGACGTTTGGGGGGGACCGTACAAAGTGGCGGCGCCGGGCGCCGGGTCGAGTGCCGAAACGGGTCTGGAAATCCGTGGAACCGCCGTGGGACCCCGGTATTTCGAGACGATGGGAATCCCGTTGCGGCGCGGACGGAGCTTTACCTCCCAAGACGAGTTGGCCGCCCAAGCCGACCCCGCCAAACAAGCGACCCGTGCGGTCGTTATTGACGAAACCAGTGCACGACGACTCTTCGGCGCGGAAGATCCGGTCGGGAAAGTCTTGCAACCTATCGGTAAGTCCTGGCCCCTGATGGAGGTGATCGGTGTGGCCCAGGACGTCCTCCACAAGCCAGTGCGCTGGGGTCCGCGCATCTCCATCTACGCCTTGGAGCCACGGCGCGATCCGGGGTGGACCTTCTTCTATCTGCGGACCTTGGGTGATCCGCTGCGTGCGGCGGCAGGCATACGGCAGATGGTCTGGGAGTTGGACCCCAAGGTGGAGGTGTCGGGCCTGCAGACGGTCAGCGCGCTCTTCGATGAACAACTACGCCGGGAACGAACGATCTGCCAGGTTGCCGGCTTCTTCAGCTTGTCCGCCTTGACGCTGGCCTGCCTGGGCCTGTACGGCATCCTGTCCTACGGCGTGGCCCGGCGCACGCGAGAAATCGGACTGCGAATGGCCCTGGGGGCGCAGAGATACAGCGTGCTTTCCATGGTCATTCGCCGAGGGATGGTGCTGGTGCTGGTCGGAGGCGGCCTCGGCGTGATCCTGGCGATGGCCTTGACTCGCATCGTGTCCAGCCTGCTCTACGGCGTGACGCCCACGGACCCGCTGACGTTTGCCTTGACCGTGCTCCTGCTGGGTGCCGTGGCGTTGGTGTCTTGTTGGCTGCCCGCCCGCCGGGCCGCGCGGATCGATCCCATGGCGGCGTTGAGATATGAGTAGAATGGGAATGCCGGGACATGATGACTGCTCTGGTCAATGACGTCAAATATGGCTTTCGCCAACTGTGGAAGAATCCGGGCTTTACACTGGTGATGGTGTTGGTGCTCTCCCTGGGGATCAGCGTGAGTATTGCCCTGTTTGGCTATGCGGAATGGCGTCTGCATCCCCCGTCTCCATTCTCGGACCCCCAACGCATAGTGCATCTGTCCGTGGTCACTGAGGCCATGGAAAAGGACGAACTCACCTACTTGGACTTCCTGGCCCTCCGGGAACAACTCCCATCGCTGTCAGGACTGGCGGCCGTCCGCTACGGGAGCGCTCTCCTGAAGAAGGACGGGTGGTCTTGGGAATATGGGACGGCCGAGGTCTCGCGGAATCTCTTCTCGGTGGCTTAGGTGCACGCCACGCCGGGGACGGTCTTCTCGGACGGCGACAGCGAGGAACGGCGCAGCCAACCGGGGGTGGTCCTCAGCCACCGGTTGTGGAAATCCCAATTCGGCTCCGATCCGAACATCATCGGCCGATCGATTCTGGTGGATGACGTCAGCCGGGTCGTTTGGGGTATCGCCCCCCGGTGGTTTCACTCTGTTGCTTCGCGCCTGGAGCAGGGCCCTGCCGTTGATTTTTGGATTCCCACGGAGGCAGGGGGCGAATCAGAAGACGGCGCCTTTGAAGGACTGGTCGGACGTCTGAAGCCTGGAGCGTCCCTGCAAGCCCTCCGCATGGAGACCGAATCCGCGTTCCGAAGACCGGAGTTGAGAAAGCCGGGTACCCCGGCCCCCCTGAGACCTGTCGTCCTGTCGGACCCGGAGTACCGCAATGCCGAGGGCTACCCGGCCGTCGCCCTATCCGGGATCGGTATTGGCTGTGTTTTTTTGTTGATTGCCTGCTTCAATGTGTCGGGGTCACTGCTGACCTCGCTAACGGAGGCCATCCATGCCAGCGTGGGCGAGCGTCAGGAAGCCGTGAAGCTGGCGGGGACTCTGAGTCTTCTGGGGCTGATCCTGGCTTGCGCGGGTCTGTACGGGGTCGTCTCCTTCGCCGTCGGGCGGCGAACGCAGGAACTCGGCATCCGCATGGCTGTGGGCGCGCTGCGGCAAGACATCATCCGGCTGATCCTGTGGCACGGCGTCAAGCTCGGCGCGCTCGGTCTGCTCCTGGGCCTGGGCGGGACCCTGGTTTGTGGTCGGGTGTTGAAATCGGCTCTGTATGGAATCAGTCCCGTCGATCCGGCGGCCTTGACCGCATCGTGTCTGCTGCTGATGGGAGTGGCGCTGGCCGCCTGCTATCTTCCCGCCCGTCGGGCCGCACGGATCGAGCCGATGGCGGCACTTCGACACGAGTAAGGCGTTCGGAGTACCGGCTTCAGCCGGCTCTCAGGACCGCCTGAAGGCAGTACTCCCAACAGTCGGCACTCCGAACCGTGTCCGGATTCGGGCGCGCCAATCCCAAAACCGGACAAATTCTCGTAGGGGCGAAACATGTTTCGCCCCCCCAGCACCGGTAGGACCCCTGCAAGGGCGAGTCATGACTCACCCCTACTGGCACGCTGCTTGCTAGAGAGTCTGACATGGATATTCCACGCAAATCTGCCAAACGTATGAAAATGATCCGGCGGGGCCTGATTGCCACGACCGGTCTGATCCTGGTGGCAGCGGTGACGGTGGGGGTCTCCCGCCTCAAGCCGGCAGCGCCCGGCGTGGACCGCCGGACCCTGTGGCTCGATAAGGTCAAGCGTGGGCCCATGCTTCGCGAGGTCCGCGGGGTGGGGACGTTGGTCTCGGAGGACATCCTCTGGGTGCCGGCGGTTGTGCAGGGGCGGATCATCCGCATCCTGGTCGAGCCCGGGGCACCCGTCGAGCCCAATACCGTCCTTTTGGAGTTGCACAACCCCGAGTTGGAGCTGGAGCTGTTCAACGCCAAGACGGAATGGGAGTCCATGGTTGCCAAGCAGGTGGCGCAGAAAGTGCAGTTGCAGGCCGATCTCCTTCAGAAGAAAGCGGACTTGGCGGGACGCAAGGCCAACTATGATCAGGCCACGCTGTCGTTGGAGGTCGATGAGAAAGAGTTTGAGAACGACCTGATCTCGCTCCAGCGGATCAGGCTTTCCCGGGCCAGCGTCGAGCAGACGAAGAATCTCCTGGAGATCAACCAGCAATGCCTCGAGATGTACGAACGGGAGACCATACCCGCGCAACTGGCCGAGATGGAGGCGACCGTGCGTAAGGCCAAGTCGCTCTACGATCTCAAAGCGAAGCAAGTCCAGTCGCTGCACGTGCGGGCCGGTGCGGCCGGCGTCCTGGCCCAGATCCCGACCAAGATCGAGCCGGGCCAGTCGGTTTCCGCCAGCACGATTGTGGCCAAGATCACCAATCCCAAGAAGCTCAAGGCGCAGTTGAGGGTCCCCGAGGCCCAGGCGCGGGACGTGACGCACGGCCTGGTGGCGGAGGTGGATACCCACCATGGGACCGTCCTGGGCAAGGTTTCGCGCATCGATCCGACTGTCATGGATGGCAACGTCACCGTGGATGTGTCCTTGGGCGCCCGTTTGCCGCAAGGGGCCCGGCCCGACCTGTCGGTCGTCGGCACGATCACCATCGAGAAACTGGACGACGTTCTGAACGTCGGCCGGCCGGTCTTTGCCTCGTCCGAAGGCCCCTCGGAACTGTTCAAGGTGGTCGAGGACGGCCGCTACGCGGTGCGGAGCCGCGTGCAGTTCGGCCGCACCTCCGTCAGCACGATCGAAGTCCTGGAAGGCCTGGAGATTGGCGACGAGATCATCCTCAGCGATATGTCGCAGTGGGATGGGTGCGATCGAATCAGGTTGAAATAGTTGGCAGTGGACAGCAACGGAGAACTGAGAACTGGGAACTAATATATGACACAATCGAACGATTCCCTTATCCGCGTCGAGAACATGCACAAGGTCTTTATCACCGAGGAGGTGGAGACCCACGCCCTGGCCGGGATTCACTTGTCCGTGAACCAGGGCGAATATGTCTCTATCGCCGGCCCTTCCGGCTGCGGCAAATCGACCTTGATGGCGATTCTCGGCCTGCTCGACTCGCCCACGGAAGGCGAATACTGGCTGGGCGGCGCGTCGGTCGCGAACCTGTCCGCCTCCCAGCGGGCCCGCATCCGCAACCGGCAGGTGGGCTTCATCTTCCAGAGCTTCAACCTGATCGGGGACCTGACGGTGTTTGAGAATGTGGAACTGCCCCTGACATACCGGGGCATGCCCTCCGCCGAGCGCAAAAAGCGGGCCCAGGAGGCCCTGGAGCGGGTGGGGATGTCCCATCGCATGAAACATTACCCGGCCCAGTTGTCCGGAGGTCAGCAACAAAGGGTGGCGGTCGCCCGCGCGGTGGTGGGGCGACCGTCCATCCTGCTGGCCGACGAACCGACCGGAAACCTCGACTCGAACAACAGCGAGGCGGTCATGGCCCTGCTGAGCGAACTGCATCGCGAAGGTGCGACCATCTGCATGGTCACCCACGACCCGCGCTACGCCCGCCATGCCCAGCGCACGGTCCACCTTTTCGACGGTCGGATCGTGGAAGAGGAAGAGACCGCCCGCAAACAGCAGGAATCTGCCGAGCTCAAGCAAAGCGGCTTCGACGTGGCGTAGACGGCAGACTTCACCTTCTCGGCAAACGGGGCTATAAGGGTCCGCCGGCCTGCCGCGGTGCGAAGATCGATCCGACGGTGCCGGCGACGTGCAAGTAGGAGGTTCCCATGCATACGCTGATTCAAGATCTTCGCTACACCGTTCGCATGCTGCTCCGAAACCCGGGCTTCACCGCGGTAGCGGTGCTCACATTGGCATTGGGGATCGGGGCTAATACCGCGATCTTCAGCGTGGTGCACGCGGTTTTGCTCCGACCGCTGCCCTTCCCGGAGCCTGGCCGGCTGCTCTGGGTCACCGAAGTGATCCCCCAATTCAACAACGCGGAGATCGTCAGCGGTCCGGAGTTCCTCAACTGGCAGGAACAGACGCAGGTGTTTGCGCATCTCGCCGCGTTCGACGAGTCCGGCAGCTATGACCTGACGAGCCGGGGCGAACCGCAGCGGATTCAGGGGCTGAAGGTGTCGCCCGGCATTCTCCCTGTTCTGGGAGTACAACCCGAACTGGGCCGCGCGTTTTCTGAGGAGGAAGGCGGCCCGGAGATGCATCGAGTGGTTATCCTCACGCATGGGCTTTGGCAACGGTGTTTTGGAGGCGACGGCCGCCTGGTGGGACAGCCCGTGGTCTTGAACCGCATCAGCTACACCGTGATAGGCATTTTGCCGAAGGGATTCCAATTTCCTCGCTATCCGGACGCGGATGTATTATTGCCGCTGGCCCTCAATCCTGTCGAGGAGCGCACGGGTACCCGCGTCTCATTAGTGCAGGTCATCGGGCGGCTCAAGCCCGGCATAAGACCGGCTCAGGCCCAATTGGACTTGGACACGATCCAGCAACGCATGCATCGATCCGGGGAACCGGCGCGTTATCCCTTTGCGATGCAGGTCAAGTTGATTGGATTGCAGGAGAAGCTGGTGGGCGACCTGCGACCGGCTCTGATGATTCTTCTCGGGGCGGTGGGCTTCGTCTTGCTGATCGCTTGTGCGAACGTCGGTAATCTCCTGCTTGCCCGCGCTACCTCGCGAAGCCGGGAAATGAGCATCCGAGCGGCCCTGGGGGCGGATCGTTGGCGACTCGCCCGCCAGGTGATGACGGAGAGCCTGCTGCTGGGCCTCGTGGGGGGGGCCTTGGGCCTGTTGTTGGCTTACGGCGGAATCGGTTCGTTGCCGGCCCTTGCTCCCGCCCAACTGGGCGGAGACGTCCTCCGTCAGGTCACCGTCCGGATCGACTACCGGGTGCTCGCTTTCACCGTGCTGGTTTCCTTGGCCAGCGGGATTCTGTTCGGGTCGATTCCCACTCTGGCGCTGTCTCGGGCGGATCCCAGTGAGTCTCTCAAGGAAGGTGGCCGGAGTGCCACCACCGGTCTTCACCCTAGTCGGCTGCGGAGCCTGCTGGTCGTTTCCGAGTTGGCGGTGGCGTTGGTGCTGCTGATTGGAGCGGGATTGCTGATCAAGAGCTTCCACCGTCTGCTGCAAGTGGATCCTGGGTACCGCACGGATAACGTCTTGACGATGGCCATTGACTTGGCGGAATCCAAATACCCCCAAGCTTCGCAACGGAGAGCTTTCTTTGAGCAGTTGCTCCAACGTGTGCAGAGCCTTCCGGGCGTGCAATCCGCCGGCATCTGCGACGCTCTTCCACTCACGGGGCGTTCGTTGATGGTTCCCGGTCTCACTACCAAGGAACGGGCCTCCGAGCTTCCCGGCCAAGGTCCCTTGGTCGGCCAAATTTGGGTCACGCCGGGCTATCTGGACACCCTGGGCCTACGGCTGCTGGGAGGAAGGGCGTTCAACGACCAGGATGCACAGCAACTGACCACGGTCATTGTCAACGAATCGCTGGCACGCTACGGCTGGCCTCGACAGGATCCCATTGGCCAGCAGTTTCAGATGGGCGGCACGGATAGTCCTTGGCTGACCGTTGTCGGAGTGGTCGGCGATGTGAAACACGAGGGGCTGGAGGCCGAAGCGAAACCCCAGGTCTACCGTCCCCTGTTTCATGTCAACACGTCTCGATTCATGTACCTGGCCGTGCATACGAGGGGCGACCCCATGACCATGGCGGGCGCCTTGCGCACGGCGGTGGCGACGATCGACCGAGACCAACCCGTCTACGACATGCGTACGATCGAGCAACGCTTGTCCGGGCGTCTGGCCACGCGCCGCTTCAACGTGTTTCTCCTGGGTACCTTCGCGGCCCTTGCCCTGGTCTTGGCCACCGTAGGGGTCTATGGCGTCATCTCGTACCTGGTGACGCAGCGGAACCATGAGATCGGCATTCGCATGGCCTTGGGCGCGCGGCCTGGCGATGTCCGCTGGTTGGTGGCGGCGCAGGGTCTGAGAGTCATTGTCGTCGGTCTGTGCATCGGTCTGGTCGCCGCGTTTGCGATCACTCGCGTCCTACGAAGCTTTCTTTTCGGGATTAGCCCCACCGATCCTGCCACATTCGCCGGCGTCTCACTGGTGTTGGGTCTTGTGACGTTCCTTGCGTCCTACCTGCCTGCCCGCCGTGCGACGAGAGTCGATCCGATGGTGACGCTCAGACATGAGTGAAAGGAGTGGTCAGTTGACAGTTGTCAGGGGCCGGCAAAGCAACCAATGATTGACGGCGGACAACGGCGAACCGACAACTGCGAACTGGAACCGGAGATTGAGAACCGTGACTATGATTCAACTGAAGAACATCGAGAAATGCTACCAGACACGGGCGGGCAAGAATTATGTTCTGCGACAAATCACCCTGAACATCGAAGAAGGGGAATTCGTGGCCCTCATGGGGCCCTCGGCGGTGGGCAAGACCACGCTGCTCAACATCCTCGGGATGCGGGAGGGCGACTGGGAGGGCGAGTACTACCTCTTCGACCACGCGATTCACGACCTCAAGCCGAAGGAACGCCTGGTTCTGAGTAAGCAGTACATCGGTTTCATCTTTCAGAGCTTCAACCTGCTGGACACGCTGACGGTCTACGAGAACCTGGATGTTCCCCTGTCCTATCGGAACATCGAGGGCTCCGAGCGGGCCTCGATGGTCTGTGATACACTGAACCGTTTCGGCATTGTTGGCAAGAAGGATCTGTTGCCCAGCCAGCTCTCCGGCGGCCAGCAGCAGTTGGTGGGCGTCGCCCGGGCGGTGATCGCCCATCCGAAGCTCCTGTTGGCGGATGAGCCGACCGGGAACCTGCACTCCAGCCAGGGCGAAGTGATCATGGACCTGTTCCAGAAGCTCAACCGCGAGGGCGCCACGATCTGCATGGTCACACACGACCCGCGTTACGCCCGCCATGCCCAGCGCACGGTCCACCTCTTCGACGGCTGGATCGTGGAAGAGGAAGAGGCCGCCCGCAGGCCGCAGGAAACCGCCGAGCTCAAGCAAAGCGGCTTCGAGGTGGCATGACAAATGGCGGAACACGTTGGAGATTGAACCATGACCACCGTGTACCAGGATATCCGATATAGCTTGCGCCAACTGCTCGGGGACCCCGGCTTCACCGTTGTCGCTGTGATCTGCCTGGCCCTGGGCATCGGGGTCAACACCACGGTCTTCAGTCTGATCAACACCTTCCTGTTCCGCCCGATCGTGGGTCAGCGGGAGGGTGAACTGGTCCAGTGTTACAATCGAGATGTGGTTCAGCCGGATACGTATCGGGCCTTCTCCTATCCGGACTACGTCGATCTTCGGGGCCGAAACCAGGTCTTCTCCCATCTGCTCGCCTACGAGTTGGCGGAGGTCGGAGTCACGGAGGGCGACGTGTCCCGGCGGGTCATGGCGGCGCTGGTTTCGGCCAACTACTTCTCGACGTTCGGTGTCACGATGGCGCGTGGCCGGGCGTTCCGCCTCGAGGAGGAGCAACCCGGCAGCGCGATACCCGTGGCCATTCTCAGCTACGCCGCTTGGACCTCCGGCGGGGCGGACCCGGACATCGTCGGCAAAACGCTGCGCATCCAAAACCGCCCGTACACGATCGTCGGGGTCGCGCCGCGGGGGTTCACCGGTGTGATGGCTGTTATGTCACCGCATCTTTGGTTGCCCTTGGGTATGCGCGACACCCTGCGCCGGGACGTGGGCTCGGGCAAGTATGCCCGCCTGAGTGATCGCAACCAGCACTGTCTCCTGTTGGTGGGCCAACTCAGGCCCGGCTTCACCCGGGCGAGAGCCGACTCCGAGCTTCGGGGCCTGGCCGGTCAACTGCAAATCGCCTTCCCCGCAGAGAACAAGGACTATACGATCGACGTTCATCTGCTCCCGCGTCTCACCATCGGGCCGCAGCCCGAGGTGGGCAGTGCCGGGCGGGCCTTTGTGGTCGGCCGCGTCACCGTGATGCTGCTCGCCGTGGCGGGAGCGGTCCTGTTGATTAGCTGTCTGAACCTCGCCAATCTGCTGCTGGCGCGGGGGGCCGCCCGACGCAAGGAAATCGCCCTCCGGCTCGCACTGGGGGCCCAGCGGCACCAGGTGGTGGGACAGTTGTTGATGGAGGCCTTTGTGCTGTCGCTTCTGGGCGGGGCGGTCGGCCTGTTGCTGGCTTTCTGCTCCACCCGTTTGTTGGCCCTCACGGCGGCTTCGGTGGCGCCCGGGGTCCTGGTATTCAATACAAGGCCGGATCTGCGCGTGCTCGCGACGACGTTGGGCCTCTGCGGGCTGAGCACGCTGCTGTTTGGCCTGGGACCCGCTTGGCGCCTTTCTCGGCCGGGACTGATGACCGATCTGAAGGAGCAGGTTGGCGAACCCGTTGCGCCTTCGTCCGGGCCGAGTCTGCTGGCGCTGCGGAGCCTGCTGGTCATCGCCCAGCTTGCGATATCCTTTGCCCTCCTGACGGCCGCAGGACTGTTCATCCGCGGCGCCGTCAACGCGGCCCGCGTCGATCCCGGTTTCCCGCTCAAGAATGGCCTGGTTGTCGAGGTCGATCCGGCGCTGGCGGGCTACGACGAACTCCGCGCCCGACAGACCTACCGGGCGGTGGTGCAGCGGTTGCACGAATTGCCTGGTGTGGAAGAGGTCAGTCTCGCCGCCTCTGTCCCGTTCGGTCGCGTAGAGTGGCGCGATGTCAGTCGGGCCGGCGTCACGCCGGCCGGCAGCACGAGCGCTCCGTCCGCCGCCCTGGGCAAATCCTTCGGAGCCGAACGCAATATCGTCGGCGCGGACTACTTCCGGACGATCGGGTTGCCCCTCCTCCGAGGGCGGGAGTTCGGTCCGTCGGAGATGGAGCCCGGCTCGCGTTCGAACGTGGCCGTCATCGACCTGGAACTGGCAAGCAAGCTCTGGCCGGGGGAGGAGGCCTTGGGCCGCCAACTCCAGGTCGAAGGTTCCGCTCCCGGCGCGAGCCCGCGCGTTCTGGAAGTGATCGGCGTGGTTCCGACCGTGCGCAACAACATCATCGAGCCAAAGCCCGTGCCGCACCTTTATGTGCCCTGGGGTTTCGAGTACCAATCCAACATGCATCTCCACGTGCGTGTTGTTCCGCGTGGCCGCCCGCATGAGCTGGTCTTACTCCGAGCGGTGCGGGAGGAAATCCGTGCGGCGGATGCAAGTCTGCCGGTGATATCCGTCAAGAGCCTCTCGGACTTGCCCAAAGGCACTCGCGACCTGTGGCTGGTGCAGGCTGGGGCCCGGATGTTCATGGCCTTCGGGGGCTTGGCCCTGGTTCTGGCCGTCGTCGGGGTGTACGGGATCAGAAGCTTCACAGTCGCTCGACGCGCCCGCGAGATGGGCATCCGCATGGCTCTGGGTGCCACCGCGCCGAGTGTGCTCTGGCTTGTCATGCGCGAAGGGTTGATCCTGACCGGGGTCGGACTGGGATGTGGAATGCTCTTGGCCTGCGCATCCGGTCGCCTCCTGAGCGGATTGCTGTATGGAGTCAGCCCACTTGATCCCTGGGTCTTCGGCCTGGCCCCCTTGTTCCTGGCGGCGACCGCTCTGTCGGCCTGCTATCTCCCCGCCCGCCGGGCGGCGCGGATTGATCCGATGGTGGCGTTGAGATGTGAATGAAGACGAGTTATCAGTTCACAGCGGGCAGTTGTCAGCAAGACAGCCGCCAACTGAGAACCGAGCCCTGAGAAGTGGAGTTGTGCAATGACAGCTTTGTGGCAAGACCTATGCTATGCGGTTCGGACGCTGGGCAGGAGCCCGGGGTTTGCGGTGATGGTCATTGGCATCCTGGCGATCGGCATGGGCGGCAGCATGATGATCTTCACGATCGTCAACGAGCTGTATCTGCGACCCTTCCCTGTGCCTGAGCAGGAGCGGCTGGTGGATTTGGACGAGAGGGCGCCCCAATGGAACCTGGAACGCGCCTTTGTGGCCTACCCCGACTTTCACGAGTGGCGCCGACAGAATCGGACCTTCGACTGCATGACCGTGCTTCTCCGCCGTGGCTGGAACCTGGCCCTTGACGACCGGGCCGAGCGGATCGAGGGCATGAGAGTGACCTATGACTACTTCGATGTGCTGCACGTTCAGCCGGTGTTGGGACGGCGCCTGGTCGAGGAAGACGACCGGCCCGGTGCCGCCCGCGTGACGGTGCTCGGTGCCCACCTCTGGCAGCGACTTTATGGCGAAGACCCGGGCGTCATCGGGCGTTCGCTGCGCCTCGACGGCATTCCCTACACCATCGTGGGCGTGTTGCCGGCCAGCGCCATCTTTCCGGAGAAAGCCGATCTGTTGGTGCCGCTGGCGGAGGACCCGGCGACCGCGAAAGGGTGGTACCTTTCGGGGATTGGAAAGTTGAAGGCCGGTGTCTCCCCAGCCCAGGCCCAGGCGGACCTGGAGCGCATCCACAAAGGTCTCATCGATACGCGGCCGGCCAACAAGATCACCACCCCGCGGGCGACCCCCTTACGGGAGAGGTACGTGGGGGAATATCGCAATGCC
>Ga0315289_10001770_pt1 | contig 33567 bp, 15 predicted proteins | sample YL17G11_40_MG_FD_203452 | JGI IMG/M metagenome (GOLD analysis project Ga0315289, IMG submission 203452) | Sediment microbial communities from Yellowstone Lake, YNP, Wyoming, USA - YL17G11_40 | ecosystem: Environmental > Aquatic > Freshwater > Lake > Sediment | place: USA: Wyoming | collected... | reverse complement strand
TAGAGTCCAGAATTATGCTAGTAAATTTTCTTCCGCGCATGCTTTGTAAGATATTTTATTAAAAGGTATCGTATAAAATGGCTGATACACAGTCTGGAATGTTCTCAGTACGAGAGTTCAACTACCGGCGTAATGTGCTACGTATAGCACCTGATGCGTTCATAACTATCAGTGATGCCCTGAACACTAGAGTAATATCTCCAGTGGAATCCGGAGGCTATAAAAATACAGATACTCGTGGAGGCATAACCAGCATAAACGTAAGCTGTGCTGTCAGCCCCGCTGGAGCCAACAGAGCTACTATAGAGGTGATAGCTCCACAGTATAAGGGCCTCCATGACGATTACTACACCACGCTACCTAACGGTGCCAGGGTGCCTATATTCACTCCTATGATGGAGATAAAGGTATATATGAAAGGCAGGTACCTGGAGCAAGAGTATAACTATGCCCCCAGGTACTACCCGGTGTTTTGGGGCATGATAGTAGGAATACAAGAAAACTATAACGCGGGCGTGTCTACTATCTCACTGACATGTGAGGATCTCCTGAGCTGGTGGAAGTATCAGAAAGTAACCCTGCAGTCGTCTGTTGTAACGATGTACTATGGGGGCGCACACCTGGACAGATTCCCGAGTACCTTTGTAAGTATGTCCCCATGGGAGATAATACTAGCACTCTTTTCTGATACTTTTTTTATGCAAAGGGATAAAGAAACTGGTAAAATAGCTCACTACAATATGGTATATCCTCAGTGGTCTAATATCTACCAAGCTCCTACAACAAGAAATCTGCAAGAAACATGGAGTTCCTTTTCTCAGAATGTTGTGGATTATTGGAATGTAAGATTTGGGTATGGCGTAACCGATTCAAAAGACCCTGCACAGTATGCTGCTAGCCTCATACAAAGTATCCCTCTGGAAATGTACGGTATGAAAGGGGCTGTGTCTACTGCTACTATAGCTGAAAGGATACAAGCTCATTTAGATCCAGATAGAGAAAGTTTAGTATACCAAGCTAATAGTTTGACCTCAGCCCCTCTGGATTATGGGATGCTGGCGAATGTATTACCCTATGGATTGTTTGACCTGTATGGGGATGGAGCAGAACCCCAGATACTGTCAAAGTTGGAGATAGCTAGTGCTGTTTGTGAAAAAGTAAATATGGAGTTTTTCGTAGATACCAGTGGGAGTTTCGTATTTAAACCCCCTCTCTATAATCTGGACGTGGCTACGGGAGATATACCTTATTATAGGATAGGTCCGGAGGAGATAGTAAATTTCAACGCTGGTTTTGATTCTAGTGCAGTGTTGAATTATCTGGTGGTGACTGGACCTCTGTTACAGGCTTTGAAAATGGAAGCGATAGGGTTGCACGCTGACTTTGACTCTATTAAAAAATATGGTATACGGTCAGAGACAGTCTCCGTGCCCTACGGTATGAATGGCGATCAGTTAAAGATGATAGCGGTAGCAGAAATGGGTCGCAGGAATGGGCAAGCATACACAGGTAGCCTGAGTATGCCTCTCAGACCCGAGATGAGACTGGGATACCCGGTTTATCTACCTCATGTAGATATGTTTTATTATGTGACAGGGATCAATCATTCGTATGCGTATGGGTCCTCTGCTACTACAGATTTGACCCTGCAGTTCAGGAGAGAGAGAATTTTTGAGGACGGTACTACTGGCCTGATTAATAGTAATGAAGGAGATGTTTTAACAGGATGCGTTTTCAGGGAGAGACTGACAGATATAGGTAAAATAGTTACAGATAATGCAGCTGCTACTACAAAAACAGAAATTAGTAAAGTAGTGGATGCTAGCACTTTTAAACATTTAGGTTTGGATCCTAATGATAAAAATTGTCAGAAAAATCTGGAAAAACTGTTGAATGAGGCTAAAGAGCAGCAGCATAAAAAACTCAATCGTACATATTCTGGGCCAGATATACTCGGATATTGGAGAATATCTAAAGCTGAAGTCAAATCAACAGCCACTACTATCACAAATCCTGATAACTCTACGGCTACGGTATCAAATGAGCTCCTGATGATCACAGACAAAACGGTGCCATATACTGATAAAAACGGCTATCGACATATAGGGGCTTTCCCGTATGGGGCTAACCTCGTAGTGATGAAGAACGGTACGACTATTGATGCAACTAATGCTGTACAGGTAGGAGCTATGCAGACTATGATACAGGTGGACGCTACGGGTACTCCGAGTACTCCGTCCTCTACACAGAGCACTACGGCAGACCAGAGTGTGCCAGGCGCTACGAGTACAGAGGGTGCGCCTCGTTTTGATCAGCCCGTTGAACTTACTCAAGAACAATATACGGCTGATTATAAAGCCAGTTATCAAAATAATCCGGGTCCAGTTAATGTTCCAACTAGACCAGCAACAACAGATGAAATGAGTAATGATGAAATAACTAAGTTGCTGAACTCGGGTCCAGAATCAATTGCTCCTGCGTATAATGCTTCGTTGAAATTTTCATCACCGACACAGCAACAAATTACTATGTAGGCGGTGACCTATGGCATGGCTACCAGGCGGAAAACCAGCGAGACTCCAAGGCAGATATATAGCCCCTGGGGAGGGTCCTACTCTCAGTCATAGGGAGCGTAAGGATATCACGTTCATAGTAGGTGATATACTCACTGTCGACCCAGAAAAAATGAAAATGACCGTGAGACTGCACGGTAAGCTGGGCGTGCTGCAAAACGTCACCATATCTCAGCCTTTTGCAGGAAACTCCAGCTTCATCATGGGCCTCCCAGAAGAAGGCTCCATGGTGGTAATGGGATACCAGGACAATCGTAGGTTCCCCATAGCATATCTCCCCAACTATACTCACGGGCTCGAAAACAGAAACGTAAAGATATGGCCAGATAACATAAATACTGCAGAAAAGAATGAGTACTTTTTTAGAGTAAAGAAACTACAGCACGGCGAAATAGCTCTGGGATCCAAAGGTGGCATAGAGATGCACCTGGGTGAGAAGTTCGTGCTGGATGATAGGTTTGGTAATAAGTTTGTATTGAAAAGCGATGAGAACTCCATCATCAGTACCGCCTGTAACCATAGTACATTCGGGAGCGGTATATGGCTCAACTCAGGTATCATAGTACGAAACTCCGTAGACGCTACCGACCTCACAGAAATCCCTAACGTCTACCGAGAAGCTCTGTCCAGAGGCATGCATAGATATGTCCTGAGACCCGGAGGACCCAACCTCGACGTAGCTCCCTACTATACGGAGTACTCCCTGGAAGTAGAGGACACAGGATACTCTCAGCAGCCTGAAAATGATATGAACGGGGACTCCAATAGGATCGCCAGAAGACCCGTGGGTATCTTTTCTATGGGTAATCTGGTAGGCAATAATCCTAACGTCTCTGGATCGTACGGTAGATTGTTGAGACCGGTACTGTTTACGGATGTGGATGATACTACTGGAGGTTTCGCACTAGAGCCGGTGTCGGGCTCGGATATAGATACATATGGTGTAGCGATAAGCTGGTTCAAGCCAGAGCGCACGAATCCTGAGGGAGGAGCTTTCTTTGGTATAGATAAAGAGGGGCATTTCTATCAGTACATACCAGCGGCTACAGGAGGCGGGCTGGGTGGTGGTAGGGCTATGTCTATCGTGGCTAGAGGCAGTAAAAAAGAGATTTGGGAGGCAGATACCAGATACGCTAACTCGTGGGATCTGAAAACTACGGGTGGAGTCCTTTGGAATATAGGATCACATGATGAAAAGGATGGGAATCCTTACTCAAATCGTAGCATGGACGTACGCACGAGTAGCTCTGTGTTTTACATGTATGGGGCATCTCTACCGGACACTCTGAAAGATTTTGATAAAGCAGATACTTACGTGAAAGATCTTCGGAACTATTTCAAGATAGAGAAGATCAGTGGTAAAGAACGTCATGAGGTACAGCATGGTAGAGAGACTATTATAGGGAGCTATGACAAGATCCGTGTAAACGGAGCTCGGGTAGAGAAAATCATGGGGGCGCATACTCTGAGTGTAGGTGCCAACATGAATATAGTAGTGGGGGATGCGTTTACTGAGAAAGTGTCTAAAGAGAAGCAAGAGGCGTTTGGTAACAGGAAAACCACTATGACTCAAGGTAGCTCGGAGCTGACAATAAAGGCTATACAGGGAGACATCAAGGAAACTATAACTATGCAGGGGGGTAGATTCACTAGTGTGAAGTTGGGGAATATACAGGAGACAGTAAAAATAGGAAATCGGACTACGAGTATCACTACGGGTAGTCATAGTGTACAGACCAAGCTCGGTGATCTGAAGATGAATACCAAGTCAGGTCAGGTAGCCATGCAGACTAAAACGGGGTCTGTAGGAGTGAAAGCCTCTTTGAATATAGATATTAAAACTATGGTAGCGTCCAATGTGAATTTGACAGGTGGGACTTTAAATATCAAGGGTAAGACGAGTGCTACCACCGGAATAGTAACAGGAAAGACTCACCAAGATTATATCACAGGGTCCTATCTTGGGAAATCTCAAACAGTTACGGCTACAGCATAATGGCACTATCCTCTGGTGGAATAGCTAATAACATATACGCGCAGTTCATGCGTAGTCGTCTCACTGGTAGAAATAACATAGACCTGGCTAATGCTGTAGGTATGGCCACGTATATGTTTGTTACTACACCAAACATAGTAACTTGTACATTAAGCGGGACAATGGGACCCATAGGTAACATAAATAGCATAGTGACTCTGGGGATAGTCCCAGCAGGTATAAGCGGCCTGATGATGGGCCAAGCCGCATCGAAAAAACTAACAGGTAGGAGCATTTCTACTATTTTTGATGCAGCATCATTAGGGCTGATGATCTCTCTGGTAGGGCTGACTCTTACTGGGACCGCTGCGGGGATAGGAGTAGGGACAGGTACTGGTACTTTTTCTGCAGCTGTTACAGACATTATGTCAAACATACTACTGAGCCAGGAAGTTTCGAAATATCTAAAAGGAAGAAATAATGTAGATCTGGCTAACTGCATAGCTTTTGGTCTCGTAAATCATATAAAATCTGCTCCTAAAATAACCGTGGCAGTAACAGGAGCTATAGCGCCAGTGGCTCCTACAGGACCTATAGCGGTTGTGAGCGTGCCCTCTGTTTTCACAAAGATCAGCTGAGACAGGATGTGATATGGGATCCGAGATTTTTAAACTGAATTCCCTGTACATGGACGACACCGTCGTCCGTGGGTCTCGCTTGAGCATTAAAAATGCCAAAGAGACTAAGACAGTAATAGTCAACCCCGGAGACAACCCTCAGATAAAAACAGGGGAGACTGGGGTCAATGCGGAGTATCTGATACAGGCATCTCTGTCCGCCAACGATCTCAAAGGTGTCGGTACGTTCACGAATAATAGCGACATAGTGACCGCGTACTCAGGCCCTCAGGATGTGAGACACGGTGATATAGTCAGGCTGGACTCAGATATAGCTTTCTATACAGTCACAGGGATGCAGGGTACGAACATCTATCTGACCAGCAAATTTATCAAACCTACCGGTACCGAGGACGTCCAGTCTGGTCCCACTACAGTCAGGAAAGTAAAACTGGATAGCGTACAGTATGAAACTGTAAAAAATCCTGATCTCAGTAATCACATTTATTATGATAGAAATAACTCTGCTTGGGGTATCACAGGCATAAATCCTACAGGGCCTATCACTTCCCCGAGCAAAGTGACACCCTACATGGGTGAGACTGGCATGCATCTACAGTTTCTGTCTGGAACGCAGGCATCCAAACCAGACCTCCTCACTGTAGGCACAGTCTATAAAACAATCGTAGACAATAATACGTCCCCCGTCAGAGAGGTTAGTCTCAGTCCTCTCCCCTATCCTCATACTAGCCTAAAAGTTTTTATAGGCAAGTCTGGCGGTACGGTAGTACAAAAGACGGAGTATGAGGACTACGCTGTAAACTATAGCCAAAACCCTGATTTTGTGCACCCGATACCGCCCTACGAGGATCGTCAGGGAGCGTACATAAAGTTCCTGGATAAGCTGACTGATGAGGTACAGGTATCCGCGATAGACGCTACATTTGAGGGAAACATCTCTATCACCAGGAGTACCTCTCACAACAACGTAAATCTGACGCAGCCGATCAGTAATATAGTCCCTACAGATACGTTTGTCATGGACGTGGGTGGAGTACAGAAGAAAGGCAATTTCGAATATATCCCTGATTTTGGTGCGGGTATCGTACGATTCGTGAAGCACAAGAACTCCGAGCCCCTGATAGAGTCTATAGCCTACACCCAGGATCTCATGTGGGATGGTATGAGTGTGATAAAGGGTGTGGGTATCTCAGGGGTCCAGGATATGAAAAACCTGGTCATACAGCCTATAAAGGGCCTGGCGGGTATCACTGGGATGGTGTATTATGAAGACAATGCCCAAAATGATCTGGTGAGAAATGTAGACTACGTACTCAATGATGAAGCAGGTGTCATCAGTCTGACGGCTCCCCTGAAGGATACAGAGTCTGTTTTAGTCTCATACTACGTAGAGGGTAATGACGTATCCTCAGAAAAGATCTCTCTGGATAACATGCGAGTGAGTGAGTATCCCGTACTCAACGGTACTGTTGTAATAACCGAGCAGTATACCTCTACGATAGATAACAAGCAGGTCACCTCTACGAGAGTGCTGATAGAGGGACAGGACTATACTTTCTCGTATATCACGGGTAGGATCACGCTCATCAGTATCTCTGGGGATGAGGAGATAGTGTCTCTCCAAGCGAGCTATACTCCTATGGCTCAGATAAATGTGATATTACAGCCGGTATCTGGACAGACCCTGCTATACAGGATGACCATAGTAGATGATGTCCTGAAGGTGATAAATCCTGAGAAACTCGTGTTTCAGATCAATAATCCTGTGGTATCTATACCTACCAAGGCTACTTTCCCGGACCCTGTGACCAACTCTAATTATACGTTCTCTGGGACGGTACTCCCAAAAAGTTTGCTATGGGTCAGGGATATGACAGGTACTGTAAACTACGGGGTGACTGGGTACACATATGATGATGTGAAAGATGTGCCTCGACAGCTGACGTTGGACCCGTCGCATAGTAAACAGATCCCAAATATAGCGGACACTATCGTAGCTACGTATAGTTTTGAGTCAGAGCTGCTGCCGTACGCCCCGATACAGGTGATCAATACGATTTTCAATGCGGGGGACAACTACATTTTAATAGAGGGATTCGACAGGACTGATGTACTCAAAGCGGGCATGACCCTCCGCATAGACAATTACGATCCAGAGCACACGCTCTATTACAAGATACAGTCTGTCACGTATACCTACGGGAATACCCTTATCACGTTCTACGGGACGTTTCCTGAGACTATCATCAACCCCACGTTTTATCTGTTTGATGATAACATAGTATGGACTTCTCTCCCCGCCGTCACAACAGCAGACACCTCTACGCCGGTACTGTCGGAGTCTATAGTCTTGACAGGGGACCCTCTCCACGTAAAACAGGGCATAAAGAAAGATAGCCTGATACTGGTAAATGATGAGCAGATCTACACAGTGACGTCCGTGGTCACGTCGGGTAAGCAGTCTACTATAGGGATATTCCCGTCACTACTGCAGCCTATCACTGGCAGCATAAAGTACTCGGCGCTCCCGGTACATAATACGGGGGATACAAATCTGCGTGCACAGTATCATATCATGCAGGATCCTACGCAGCCTGCGTTTACGTTGAGTTATCAGGCTCCGTCTGGGTTTGAGGGTAGTGCTAAAATTCTGGTCGACAAGAGTAAAATAGTCCTCACAGAGTCTATCCGCGGGATAACGAATCCTCAGTCATATACGTATCAGTTGTCGGATTACTCTGACATATACTCTCTGGCTAAAGCGATACAGGCTACGCCGTCTACCTATAGGGTGAATGTGCCTTTGGCTAATGTGCCGGATTACAATCCATTCACTATATATCCTACGGGTAACATAGAGGATGATTACTATCTCTCTCCTGGGGCATGGAGTACGAGTACGATCATACCGTTTGAGGATGCCACCCCACTCGGGTTACCGTATACGTTCAGGATCGTGCCAGAGCTCTTTAAATGGTCTTTACTGCAGGCATCCGTGAATCAGGGATATTTCAGGGTGGTACACGCTGATCGGACAAAGTACTTTGCCGCGGGGCAGTTACTGGCGTTCAGGGATAGGATATACGGTGATTTGTATTTCTATCAGGTGACTGGTACAGCACTGGTACCAAATCTAAAAGATGCTACGATCAAAGATACTCAGGTATCGCTGTCGGATACTTTCAGGAAGAATCTCCTCAACCCTACTGTCTACAAATATGACTCTATATCTTGGATGAGTGCTAGTAGCGCTATCGCGAGCATAGATTACAAAAATTCTACGATTACTTTTGCTGGTACTCCTCAGAATAATATGAGGACGAGTACCATGTTACGTATAAAGGGATCGTATATCTACCAGATAAAGAGTATGACTGTGGACTCTGGTAGCTATACGGTCACGCTGTCTCCCGTGATAGATACTCATGTAAAGATGGAGACGTATAGTGGGTATGTAGAGCAGAGCACCGTCCCTGTGTATCTGGATGACCCGGGTCCTCAGCCGTACATATCGATACAGTATACGGCTCCTGTGGGGCACACGGGGACAGCTACTGTAAAAATTGACGCTACCAAGATCACGCTCACGGAGACCCTGGATAATTTCAATGTAAAGCCTGTGCATCTTGCTTTTGCTGACTATGCGGATATAGGGGTACTCGTCACAGCGATACAGGCTATACCTACTGCTATAGGTGGTTTTACTCCGTACACAGTCGCGATACCAGAGGTTTTTGCCCCCTCTTTCGTAGGGGATGGTTTTAAAAACTATAGGTTGAGTCCTACTATAGGCAGGGGTATGACCCTACCCGCTACTATACAGGTGACGGTGTCTTCCCTATCTATAGCCTATACGGCCCCTACGGGTCATGTGGGGTCTGCAACCATAAAGGTACTGCCTACAGAGGTGGTGCTGACAGAGACTATCGTAGCCTACAAAGACGGTCAGGATGTTTCTCATGAGGAGCGTCGAGCTTACTCGAGTGCTCAGAGTTTGGTAGATTTCGCTACGAGAGTGATTCCTGGAGTGCCTTCATTGGTATCGCCGACTGTACACTCCTACTCCTGTACGCCTTTAAATACTGATCTTTTCGGGGCTGGGCTGTGGGGGAGTACGCATGTGGTCTCGTACTCCGCCGAGGCTGTAGAGGCTCCTACAAAGGTTTTTGGTACTGAGGACGGGGCTCATTGGTATACTGTTGGGGTTTTGAATGAGCGTAGTCTGGTGGCTGGTACGGATTATGAGATTAGTACGGGGACTATAGATCTCACGGATGCGGTAGTGCCTTTGGACAGGTACAGGTTGAATTATATGGGTCTGTGGAATCTGGCGGAGTATGAGGGGTCTGCGATTACGTGCACGTGCAGGTATTTCTCTGAGTTGCCTACGGGATCCAGGGTAGACGTGTATCTGGATTATCTGAATATAGACCAGTTTTACTTTCAGAAGCTGACTGAGAGAAAATTCTCGCAGTTGGTGGTGATACCTCAGATATCGGATATTCTGGATCAGATGGGTAGTGGTGGGCAGAGTAGTGATAGTGGTGCGAACAATAACACTACCCCTAACTGGCAGGGTGGCGTAGCGGATCTGTACTATTTGCTTAGGGATGAGCAGATAAAGATGCAGTTGTACCTCAGGTTTTACCAGTGGTACAAAGAGAGGCTACGGGATTTGTCTGCGGAGTTGCAGCTCATGGTGGGATTTAAGTTTGCTCACAGTAACGCTCTGGGGTTGGATCCTGATGGAAACTACACTCTGGATGATGAATATGTAGAGACCAATGATTACACGCTCACTTCGGATGACGATATTGGTCAGATAGTCAATGGTTTCTCTAAATTTTTTCCTGTAGGGTATAGTGATGCTGCTCCTAAATACTACGATCGGTTTGGGGCGCAGTATCTGTCTTATAATGATGTGTATTGTTGCAATATTACCTGGACCAATCCTGTTACGGGCGTAGAGACAGTGGGTATAGTAAAATCTGAGATACCGTATTGGGGTGTGGGGCTTGATTTCAAGGTGTGGTCTGACGATAGTGTGGGTGATGGTGGTATAGGTGTAGGGAAGTATCAGGTAGACGTGCCGTCGGCGGACAGGACATTTGATGCTAATACCTATACTTTTTTGAAAAGGGTATCGGTAGGGGATAGTATACAGTTGAGTACGGCTCAGGATTCTATACAGATAGCTCAGATAGTGTCTCCGGTGGGAAAAAACTACGAGTATTTGATTTTGGCGTCACCGTTTACTACGGGTAAGAAGACTAAGAAGCGCCGTAAAGGTATCAAGACATATGACATACACCTTGTGCAAGAGACGCGTCCTGGTCGGGACCACACTAGACTAGTGTCTGTTCTTAAAAAGGGTAACCCTTATTCTCGTACTTTTGAAACTGCTAAATATCACTCATTTGATGACAACATAACTCCTGATGATTTGTTGGACTCTTTACCTCCGGACGGATTCAATATCTATGTGCAGCGCCAGCAGATAGAGAGCTTTCCTATGTCGGATGATTACGGGAGTCTGGGAGCGTCCGCGTATGGGGAGCATATAGACGGGCACATCACGAACTCACGCCGTATCAAAAAGCCTATGTTGAAGGCTTTGTTGGCGTTATTGTTTCCATTCGCACCCACAGATCTCATACCAGAGCCTACAAAAAAGTTTAAAGTACAGGTAAAGAAAGACTCTGAGTCAGGGTGGGTGGATCTGGATAACGGGGAAATTGATCTTAGTAAGCTCACGTTCAAAGAGGTGCGTAATGTAGATGACACGATGGATGCTTTGAGATTTGATTTCACATTAAAAGCAGTTATTCCTCCGATTCCTCCACCTGCTGTTCCTTCTACTATTCGCCCTAAATACATATATGAGATAACAGAAGAGGATAGTAAAGGGTTTCATATAAATTTCTGTCTGAGTTTTGAGAATATCTATGATGCGAACACAAAGGGTGGATACTATCAGGGGATCGTATTCAGGGCTAAGAATAAGGAGTGGTGGTTTAAGATAGTTAACGGAGATGGGGACAACAATCAGGCTATAGTAGGGGACTATGGATTTGACCCAGCTAATGAATATAGGAATTTCTTTGATCCTGACTGTATGTATAAACGGATACTCATAGAGAAACAGGCATGGCAGACAGAAGAGCTCATATTGAAAGATCTATATGATCATAGTGATAAGATAGCGCGTGCATTCGATCAAGGTAATCTAAACGTTACAAATAGCACGTATCAGGGGTATTTGGCCAGGCTTTCTGTAGGTACTGCTCCAGGTGTATCTGACGTTTTGATGACACGTATCCCCGCTTACGAGAAACAACTGGCATTTCTAATAAACACACAGGGGCCTGTGTATCAGACCCTGTATCCCGACTATGTGCACCCAGAAAACGTAGCCTCCTCTGCTATTGCTACGACGTTTCAAAAGACTTCTATAGCCTGGAATACGTATAAGGGGGCATGGGATACGGAGCAGTTCTTTAAGGGTTTAAACAACGAGAATAATAATACATGGAGGACAGAATACGTAAGGTGGGTCCTGGGGCTCGAGCCTGGGCTGGTCTATCAAAAAGATGCCAAGCAGATGTACGAGCAGAATACAGGTACTATCACTGTAGGTCTGAAAGAGTTGCTTGCGTTGAAAATAGGGCTGGTAACGGGTGGGTCACACTACTGCAAAAGTGCTACTGTGACGGTATACAGTGACTACTCTGGTAAACACATACGGATCGACTGCTCTATTGTAGAGGCCGCTAACCTTTTAGCAGCTCCTACAGATTTACCAATACGTTTCGATCTGAAGAAAACAGCGGATTCGTATAAAGATTTGGATGAGGTGACCAACGACATAAACGTCTATAGGTATCCTAATGCTGCCGGGTCTCAGTTGTTCTCGTGCTCTAACGTGTTCCCGTATTACGAGAATTTTGTAGTCTCTAATATGACTGGGGTATCTGGTGTAGCGATAGACCCCGTCCAGGGAGTGGCCCTGACAGTGACCTCTGTACCGGATCATAGGGACTCCGATCCTCGCGTGCTATTCCTGAATAGGGGTATAGAGGATAGGGTGTACACCCATGGTATCCGTGATGTACCAGGATTCGCTCTGACGTACCTGGGGGATTACTATACCTATAGCACAGAGAGATCTGCACTACTCATTACTACTTTACCAGGTACGTATGTGGGAGGGTTGTCTTTCCGTGTGTCTTTAGACGGTAGTGGGAACAGGACCTTGACACTGAATTTTAGAATTTCGAATACTAGTACAGATATACCGATTGAGTTTCCTCTATATGACTATGTAGCGGGAGCTTATATAACTCTACAGGCGTTGATCGATAACATCAATAAATTCGCTTTCCAAGGCGGCTACCCTATCTTCGGTGCTGAGTTGAAGTATGATGTGGCTCCCTACGGGGCACTGTCCGCTGAATACTTGAGTACGAACGATACGTTTATAAATGGTGTTTCTGTTGGGGGTGAGTGGGAATTTATATGCACGCTCTACTCGCATGTATCTAACGATTTGGATGTAATAGACACGGATATAAATCAGAGTCAGTATAGGGTGTACTATGACACTGATTTCACTAAAAAAATGGAGATGAGTTTTACTCAGATATACAAAGACGGGTCAGTGATAGTTACGGACCCGACCAAAATCAGCGATAGCCTAATTTTTAAGCTACAGAATCCTGATAGGTCTTTCAAAACTATAGCTAAGCTATGTACCGAGATATCTACGCGTAAATATAAGAATGTTCCGCTTTTTTCGGCTACACCCATTTCTCAAAGTACGCCGAAGTCACAGGAGAATATCGTCGGGACCGTGCTAAGCGGGAAGGAAAGTGCGGAGGCCGGGCTCCCAATACAGCATAGCCCTGGCAGTACTCTCTCTACTGAGTACCTGGTAGTGACTGATACGTATGTCCCCCTGGGGATCCAAGTTGCTACGGACGTATATGTAGACACGGTCACTGTGGATATCACAGATCCTACTAGTCCTCTCAGTGTACTGAGTAACCAAAATGCTTTTTTCTCTCATCTAATGTACACCTCAAACGGGAATGTCAATAAGCAGCCTATAGACGGCATCCCGGTATCGGGGAGTTGGAGTACCACGGCTAATGAGCCTGTGATGACTATAGAGTGCAATAACGGCACTACGTGGGACGTGACCTACAATAATTTTGATAGTGGGAACTATAAAGACTATAATCCTGCGCAGATAGTAGCACAAATAGATGCTGGAGGGTCTATCACGGCTGCTCAATATACCAGCCTGAGCTCTGGTGGATTTGATGTAGGAAAGCAGCCTCAGGTGACTATCATAAAGGAGTTGGTACTGAAGAGGGCTCCGTACGCAGATGTCACTAACATCTCTGAGGCATTTACGGCGAATGTGACCACTGATAAACTGACGGTGACTCTATCGGATTGGTCTGTGGGGGATGTGGTACGGTTTACTACTACAGGGCAGCTACCCGTCCCCCTCACAGTAGGCACCGATTACTACATAGTCAGTAAAGTAGGGACTAGTGGCACTGTAGAGCTGAAAGTATCTTTGACGTCTGATGGTGATGCTATAGATCTGATCTCCGTGGGTACAGGCCCCTATACTATTACCAGGCAGACTGTTGGTATTCTGAAAGTGAATCTCAGACAGTATAGTACTATCGCCTCACTAGTTGATCCGAAGGGCCCTATAAATGGAGCTAAGTTTAGTGAGGCAGGAGTGTTGGATCCTACAGGACCAGTACAGTATTTCACGGCGAGTGGGATAGGATTAGCGACCGTACAGGGTCAGTATAAGAGTTATGAGCTAGACGCAGAGTATACCCCCATAGTGCGTAGTTTTGTGGTTGTAGAGGCTAATGGTAGTGAAACTCCACACGTAAATAAACTGATAGGGTGGGAGATCACTACAAAAACTAGTCCAGTAGGTACCCCTGTCACTCTGAGTATGTCGGCTAAAAGGTATAGTCCGGGGCAGACGTATCCGTTTACCATGAATCCTCCTGACGTGTCCTATGTAGACACCCTGACCAACAATCCCAAAGGATTCCGGGAAGATACCTTGGCTTTTGATGTGTACAGCTGGGACGACTCGGGATACTATGAAGTAAAAGATAACTGGATGTATTTCAGGAGCGCTCACGTAGGATATTCAGCAGCGGCTGATTTAGGTCAGCCTGATAAGACCCTGGGATGTGGCATACCTTTGGCGGGGTCTAGGAATGATACAGCATCTCCTACTGAGAATGTCGGGACTCTGGTGACTAGGATAAACCAGCACAATCTCATTAACAAGTGGTTTTACGCTAATCTGAATTTCACACGATACTCTAATAAGAGCACGCACACCGTAAACTCTAACCCAGGATTTTTTGAGTACGGATATCTACCTAATTTCCACTCGAATGTGCCAAAATCCACTCTCGATAGTGTGATGCTCCGGAATGACTCTGTAATGACTATCGGTCCTGGTACGATCTACAATTTTTCTACGTCCTCGTACACAGTAGATAATACCGCCAAAACTATAGATTTGTCGTGCGACTGGTCATATGACTACCCCTATTCAAAAGAGTATGATTTCAATAGTCTAACTACTGTCGCTGGTCTATCTGCAGCTATAAATGTAGATACTGCGGCTCAGTTGGGAGCATCTGTATTTGAGGCTAATGTGGTAGGTGCGCACGGTACCGATATCACTACTAGCCTGCTAGCGGATAGCGGGGACGTGGCTGAGGTTACAGAGCCCATAGTCTCAGCTCATATGTCCTGTGGAGTCACCGCTGTCCCTCTGACATCTGATTTCCTCGTGTCTCTGGGTACGTGGCACGTAAACGATGTGGTACGTTTCACTACTACAGGGACTCTACCGTCTGTACAACAGCCTTTCCCGCTACCGCCGGTCCCGATGAGTGTGGGGGTAGATTATTATGTGGTGGGGGTGTCAGGTACCGCTCCTGTTATCAGTTTGCAGATATCGGACTCTGTAGGTGGGGTAGCGTTCACTGTGGCGGGTGCGGGTACTGGGGCTCATACTGTGGCCAGGCAGAGTTATGATCTCCAGGTGTATATGACAGACTGGATGGTAAACGATTTGGTGAGATTTACGAATTCTGGGGGATCTCTACCTATTCCTCTGCTTCCTGCCACTGATTACTATGTGACGTCTGTCACTGTGGTAGATGGGTATAGGATTCTCAGGGTATCGGCTACGTTGGGCGGTCTACCTGTCATTATTACTGACGGGGGTACGGGGTCGCACATTATACACAGGGTATATGTAGATCTCTCTGTAGAGGTGCTGTCTCAGTTGCAGAGTTCTTTGCAGCTCAAAATCAGGAATCTATCTGGTGTTAATTTCACCATAGAGAATCCTCGATATCAGATCCCTGTCACACGTGACAAATTGGTTTTGACGTGTACCATACACTATCACGATACATATTCTCTGGTAGGGTATGATATCAGTAGTCTCACTGTAGGGGGATTGGTAGCGTTTATATCGAGTATCACAGTTTATCCAGATGCCATATTCGCTTCGCTGTTTCAGGCGCATCTGGTACACAAATCATATAAATTTAGGGAGGCTGCGAGATTATTGGACGTTATAGATAAACCTATAGTATCTGGGACTTTACTCTATGCTAAATTGAATGATATAGTGGCTATGAATATACTGAACATGGAGTACCCTGCTACTATTGACGTGTCCACGAATGATATAGTTGTGACGTCATTTGGTATATATTCGGATGGTGGTATGCCTGTGGGTAAAGATATTTATGGATGGATAGATGGTACGCTTTATGGTAGCTACACACAGGGTATGATATCGATAGACACTCTACCTCTCAAAGTTGATAGAGTGTCGTATGGTTTACCTGACGTCACGCACCAGAAGGCGCTCACCGTAGGGAATACTCCTGCGCACGTATATTTCGGAGTGTTGGGGGATATACAGTGGATACAGATATCGGACAAGAATTTACATACTCAGTTGAACTATGTGAAAGAGAGGCTAGGTCGTCCCTGGAAAGACTCTCAGGGTTTACCGGTACTCGATTACTATACACCTGAGCGATATGATGGTAGTGATAATCCGTATGCTATAGACATGGCTCATTTCCTGGGATATTTGAAAACTGTGCGATATAACGAGATCAAAGATAGTATTGTGAATGAGGCTCTGGTATCTAACAAGTATTTCTGGCTATATATGAAATTTCACCGGGAGATTGGATGCGACCAGAGAGTGATAGCACTGAAAAAGCAGATATCCTCCAAGAAGAATCAGCAGGACATTTTGGGGGAGCTGTAGAAAACCAGCCTACTTGGGAAATAGTAGAGGCTGGTACTAAGAGGACTCTTGAGAAAGAGTTGTTTGAGCCTGTGCTATCTCTTGTGACGAAGCTAGTAAAGAAAGAGATGGAGGAGATGGGCAGGCAGGTAGAGAGGATGAGATTTAATGGCTGAGCGTGTAAAATATGATGTGCAGTCTGAGCTGGTGAAGCCTAAACTGGATAACCTGAAGGTGACTAATATCACCACGAAGGATCTCACGCTTCCCAGTACGGCTAATCAGAACTCGAATATAGTGCCTACGTCTGGTACTGCTACTGTGAGTCCTCAGCAGCAGGCTGCTGGTGGGGGGTATAGCTGGAATAGTTGGTCTTTGAATCTCAATCTGAATAGCATAAAAACTTTAGCGGATGCTATAGAGAAATTTTTGATAAAAGTAGACAAGTTAGCCAAAATAATAACACAGATACTAAAGATAGTGCAGCTATTTAGTAGTGGCGAGAAGTCTATAGCAATGTTTATAAAGATCTTGATAGCGGCTATAGCGAAAGAGTTAAAAGCATTGCTGGATTCTCTGGCGTCTACGGGTGTGTATGTGAGCGTTATCTGTCCTAATTTTCATAAAAAGTTCCCTAAATATACTATCCCAGTGTGGGGAGGTTACAGAGAATTCATACAGAGGGTAAACGCTACATGCTCGAGTACTGATCCTCATGCTCCGAATTTCAACAGCCCTGCGGACAGTGTGGGCGGTGTAATTTTAGCTATGGTGGGTGGGGTGAGTGACCCGGATTTTTTGGTTAATTTGATGCACAATTTTAAAGTGCTGTCAAAATTTTTCGGTTTTCAGAACCCTCTGCCGTCTGCTCCTAAAAATTTCAAGGTACTGCCGGGATTTTACAGGAATCATAAAACCGCTAAAGACGAGATGGGAGTACAGTTATCATGGGAGACCCCGGAGGCACCGCCAGTCACGGGGTATAGAATTTACAGGGATATTGTATCGACTGGGCATATGTCGACGGTCTCATCAACTCCTCCTGTCACGATAAGAGTACTGGAGGATAAGCTGTCAGATGTACATGCTATACCTGGTAAACGCAGATACAAATATATAGATTTTTCAGTACAGGATGGTACGAGATATTACTATAAAGTGTACAGTATGATAGGGAGTGACTTTTTTGATGATCATCCTGAGTGGGAGGGTATCAATAGCCCCGCGGCCACCACTACGATAATGGCGCATGCTCGTAACTGTATTCCTGTGTCGGAGCTAGCTAAATACACTACTCTGGGTTTGAATGGAGAGCTGATAGATGCTATCAATTTTGAGGGGGATTGGAAATCGATCACAGTGAGGGGTTTATTAGGGTCGTCGTTAGATGGAGCGTTTAAAGGGATAGATATTTTAGCGGATAAACTCACAGGGATGGTCAATACAGGCAGTAGTGCCATGTCTGACTATTTGGATTTCTATGCCGAGAAAATATCTAAAATTTTGGAGATAGTCACTGATATCAGGGCGGTCATTGTAGAGCTGATGTCTTATAATCTCCGCGGGACTTTCATGTGTCTATCGATGCCTGTGAAACCTGGGGGTATGGACGGGTTTTTACAGAGGTTCAATCAGGCGTGTCAGATAGGTAATACCAAGTCAGGGGTCAAGACTCAAGGGCCTGCTACATCTACCGCGAATGGTGGTATAGCTCAGTATACCGAGCAAGGGATCATGTTTGGAGTCATACTCTTGTTTGCTATACCGGACGTGTCAGATCCGAAGAGATTATTGCAGATAGTAAAACCAGAGGATCTGGATAAATATAAAACTCAGTTACAGACTACTGAGCAGGCTATATCTGTTTTGATGAAGTTGCTAGGTTTGAAATAGGAGTACTTCATGAATCTACGAATCGATGCATATCATTCTCAAGATACTATAGGTGAGATGCAGCACCTGGCTAGCATCACAGCGGATAATAAAGAAGAGTTTGAGTATACGATAATGTATCTGAGTAGGAGACTCACTAATATCTCCATGCAGATAAGGTCAAAGCGGGAAAGTCTGCTGGCGTTTATACAGAAGCACAACATAGATCAGACAGCGTACCAGGTGGTAGGTCGTATTTTGAGTGATGATGTATATCCTGATACTGTAGCTGACCAGAACTTAGGTACTGTAGAGATAGAGAAAGCTCTCAGGAAGAATATACCAGACGAGTTGTTTGCCCTTTTAAAAAATCAGATACAGATCACTATAGATTGGGAGATCAACGATCGTATTGATGAGCTCAAGAAAATGAAATTGATGAAAGCTCAATTAGAATTCGATTTGCTGACTGCACAGCAGGCTTTGGATTCATATCTGCAGAACGATGACCTTGCATAGTGGGGAGATTTTACATGAGTGTAAAAGACGACTATACAGCTGTACGAAGAGATCTGGAAAATCTGGTTGACTTGTTAAAGTCTCTGCAAGAATTTAACTATATGTTTACTATAGTACCGTCGGGGCTGACTCAAGACTCATATCAAAAAAGTCATGACAGTAACGCGTTTAGGTATTCTCCCTATTATGTTGGAAAAAAGAAGCACATAAAAAACCAATCTGATAACATGAAAGAAAATTTTGGGGATATGTCTAGATACTCGGGTGTGAGCACTGACATAAATCAGAGTGAACTCGTGGAATATTTTACGACTATTTCTACCTATTTTGGAGAAGCTGCTGGAGGGGGTAGCGCTAGTGTGCTCCCTGCTCAATATGTGGATGCATGCTTGATACGAGACAGCATCGTAAGTAGCCTGGGTTCTATCATCGGATACGTCGTAGGTATTAAAACTACAGTAAAAGCAGCTCTGGATGCTTTCCGTGGTAGTGCCGGTATAGGGAATAAGAATATTAGTGATTTGCTCACGGATGCCCAGACAAAGACTGATTTGGAGAAGAAAGTGGCGGGAGCTAATTCCCCTAACGGTAGGTCAATAGACGCGACCCTCATTACAGAGATTAAAGAGACGAACAGGATACAGAATGCTGCACTACAAAAGATAGTAGATGAGTTCAAAGGGATGGTACTAGGAGGTATGAAGGGTATCCGTCCCGTTTTCATACAGAACAACACTGACGCACTCCTGAGAGTATCTCTACAGGGGATGCCGGTGACTTCTGATGTAGACAGACAGAGGGTCCTGGAGGCTACCGTCCGTACGAAAGTACGTAATAAACTCGGACAGGGTAAGCTGCCTTTTTGTGATGAGACTGTAGTTACAGTGAATGGGGTTAATATTTTTGCATTGACTAAAGATTTAGACCCGTATACAGGTAAAATAAAGACGTCTCAGCAAGGCAGACAGCTCCAGAAAGCCGCTATGGCTGCGGCCAAGACAGGTAAATAGCCAGTTAGCCGATAAGCTATTAATACTCTTCCTTTATTATGTCGTACGATCCTAAATTACAAAATACATGCGACCATAGGATAAACTGGGAGAGCTATGCCATTAACACGGACCTAAGGACAATAGTTTTGGGGCACCCAGTGTCCGCAGTCAGGTCGGTGAGCATGAGAATCAGTAACGTATTGATATCACCGAGCCTATACACGGTAGCGACTGTTAAAAAGCCTCTGTCACCGCAGTTGACGTCATCTATAGTGATGCAGAATAAAGTGAAGGACTGGGAACCCTTTATAGAGGTGAATTATCTGACGTTCGCTAATGTGTGCCCCAAATGTACGGGGGTAAAGACGATAGATGATGTAGCGTATACTATGTCTGGTGATTTTAAAATGGCTCAGAAAGAGTATCTCCTCCTACAAGAGGTAGAGAAAGCCATAGTCACAGACGTTACCTCTAATCCTTTCCATAGCTGGTACGGTACGAGCCTGAAGTCACTCATAGGCACAAAGATTACGGATCTGTCTTTTATAAAGTCAAAAATTTTGGATCAGGTGTCGTCTGCAATATCAAAGCTGAAAAACGTTCAAAAGAGTATGGTATCCTCTGGTAGGATAGTGGATCCTGGGGAGCTTTTTGGTCAGGTGAGGAGTGTCACGGTGGACCAGACGGATGATCCTACGATCATACAAGTGACTGTGGTTTTTACAGCTCAGAGTGGACAGTCGTTAGAATTCTCTCAGCTGATGGATTTTTCTACATTTTAGAAAGTGTACGGATACTATGGTCTCAGCGCCTATAATCCTATATCCCATGACGAGTTGGACGCCTACTGGATCGTACACGTACTATTCCGATAGTCTGTACCAGTTAATCTCCGGGTCTATCCCTGTAGCACCCGCGGGTATAGTAAGAAATACGTTCCTCAGTGTACAGTATCGCTATCACATAGATAACTCGTCTGGTTCAGGTGCCTGGAGCGCGTACTCTTTCGCGGGGATAACAGTAGGCTCTACATCCGCTACGGTGACGTCTATACCGTGGTCTTTAGATACTGACGGTATCATAAATTACTCCTATAATGAGACCATTTCATTCCAATTTAGAACGGTGGAGCTGAGCAGCTATAACGGGGAAGTAGGCCCTATAATAGACCGTAGCCCCGATCCTAGTCCTGATCCTAACAGGCCTACTCTTACCGTGGTCATAGTCCCGGAGAATCAGATACAGGCTACCGCGAACCCTGTAACTGGAGTCAGCCTAAAAAGAGCTATAGACAATATCAAAGTTATAGTGCCGGTGGGTGGCATTCAGCTGAACGATAACAGTACGTTCGCGGGATGCAATTTTTACGTTAGTATCACAGCAGGTGGCGGTACGGGGGGCTATGTCCTCATGAATACTGCCCTGGTAACCTCCATAGATCCTGTGGAAACCAATGAGACCGTAGTGTCGAGTACTCTCTCTGCAGATGTCACGAATAATATAGAGATAGACACTGTACAAAAAACTCAGTACACGAATACATATTACTCCTACACACTCGATAAAAGCGTGCTGATCAGGCTGGTACAGACGGGGGCTATTCCTAATGTGTTCCTGTCTGACGGTAAGACCCTGAGTAATGATGTCGTGTATTATTTCATAGCCACGGTGATGGCTTTCGATAGTAACCTTAATGAAGCTGTAGAGAGCCCTTACTCAGTAGAGCTGGAAGCGCAGTTTTTACAGTACTCCACTACGTATCAGATTCTACCGAAAAGATCCCGAGGGGACGTGCTGTTCTCTATCTCTCGGGATATGATGCTCAATAACTCCCTCATCAATGTGGTCCCGGGATCTGTTATACGAGACATATTGGATCCAGTATCGTTAGAGTTTGAGAAATTCTATATCATAGAGGATTTCATATTTTCTACGCTTTCAGCAGACACTCTCCTATTGTTCGATGACGCTAATGGAGATGGAGTCAGTGATGCGGTGGTGCTCAGCCCTCGTAAAAGTGCTCTGATGAATGCTCTGGGTATTACAGACCCTGTAAATTTGCAGCTACTCATAGATCAGCAGTTTGATAAACTGGCATCAAATTTCAATGAGATACGTAAGGGAGCTACCTACGCGATCGGGACAGTGTTGTTCTATACAGAGATAACTCCTACGTCGAGCATACTCATACCAAATGGGGCAGTGGTGACGTCGGTAGCGAATCCTGATACGGGAGCTGCCTCGATGAGCTTTTCTGTGCAGGGGAGTCAGATTATAGATATCAGCAACCTCCAGCACTATTATAATCCCACCCAGAAAAGGTATGAGATTGAGGCAAATATACAGGCTCAGCTGACGGGGAGCACGAGTAACGTACCTGCGGGATCTATCACTATCACCAGGAATCTATCCTCTACCATACAGGTCACGAATAACGCTCCTACTCTGTTTGGCACAGATAGAGAATCGAATCAGCAACTGGCTAACAGGATAAAGCTGGCGAAAATATCTTTCGACTCTGGTACTGAGGGGGGGTATGTGGGCACCGCTCTGGACGTACCTGGAGTACAGCAGGTGAAAATAGAGTCAGGTGGGGACTCCCTGATGATGAGGGATTACGATAGGGAAACCGGTAAGCATATAGGTGGTAAGGTGGATATATATATCAAAGGGGTGATTGAGACCCAGTACGTAGATCAGGTCGCTTTTAAGTATGAGTATCCTACGGACACGTACGGTAATAAACTGAGCGAGAGATTCTATGTCGTGAACGCTAGCGAGTTCATGCTCAGGTGTACCAACCCTAAAGTCACGGATAGTAGTCCTATCGTGACTGTGACCAGTGCCAGGAATGTCACTAGAGCTAAGGATTACAGTCTGGCCAATATCAGTGTCGTAAATGGCGGGAATACAATACTTTTGGAGAAAAACTATCAAAATCTCGGTATAGGTATGGCTACCCTGGACGTTATAGAGGTAGACTATCTTTATAGGGGCTCTAACAATATCGTACTAGCTAATCAGCCCGTACAGTCGGTAGTATTGGTGGTAGCGTCAGATGGGACCGTGATAGACTCTTCAAAGTATGCTCTAGTGAAAACAGAGGATATACTCCAGGATGGTGGGTCGAGTATAGCACAGGATTCTGTGAAATTCTTTTTCAATGCTAATGACAACATACCTGAATTTGTTACAATAACAGATGAACAGCATGTTATGCTGTACGACACCCCCGCCAGGCTCTTACAAAAAGGCGTAGACACGTCCACTATCGTAGTCGAGCCGACGAGTGGTACTACCTATATAGATGGGGTAGATTATTCGATTACTGTGGGGAGTGACTCCACCTATACGTATCTGAATCTTTTGGAGGGTAGCAAGATACGTCATGGGGACACCGTCCTGGTATCTTATCAGGCCAGTGAGAATTTCGATGTGACGTATGTACACAATAGTCTAGTACAGCAGGTACAGACAGCTATCAATGGTATGAAGCATGCCTGTGCGGATGCTATCGTGAAAGAAGCAGTGCAAAATTTCGTCGATATCAGTTTCACGGTAGTCAGAAAGACAGGGTCAGACCAGAGTCTCCTCAAATCTCGTCTACAGACAGCGGTAGCGAATTATGTGGCAGGATTGAGGATGGGAGAGTCATTTACGCAGGGTGCCCTGGTAGGAGTGGTGCAGGGAGTAGATGGAGTAAAAGAGATACGGCTACCTCTGACCAGGATGATGAAACGGAACAGCTCCTTTATACCTCTGGATGATTTGGGTATACTATCTTTTGAGGTGTATCAGAAAACCAGCAGTAGTGGAGTCACCTCATTTAGATCCGTGAAACCTGTACTGACCTACAGTACGTCAGATGGTGGTGGAGACCCTAATCTCTTTAGAGGTGTGTATGAAGATAATGTGCTGCTCACTATGGCAGGCATCGCGGGAGATGTGTCTAAGAGTGCTGGGAGTGCTTATATAGAAGCTGATGGTAAAATTATTGTAAGTACTACAGATGGTCAGCCGCCACAGACTAAACATTATAAAGCATCGTATTACACCTACTATCCGGCGGATGTAAATATAGTGGGGGATTTGAAAACCAATACTATAGAGTATATCTCGGTAGATAGTCTCAGTATGAAGGATCTCACAGTCATATAACAGAGGTCTTGAAAATGGCCAACAACCAAGGCAATGATGTCTCAACAGCCTATGAGGGACTCGGATACGCCTTTGATAAGGTAGTTTTTCAGGCTGGTAAACCTGTCCTGGACTCTGAGCTGAATCTGGCACAGCAACAGCTAGAGATGCTCACCCAGAGGTCTACAGCACACCTACCGTCTGGGTGGCTCAGTTTTCGCCCATACTATACCTCAAAGGATCTCGGGAATAGCTTTTATACTCAGGATCCCACAGGCTCCAAACCAGAGGTGGCTCTGGTAAATGGATGGCCTATCTATGTCACGGATACTAATACTCCTCTGTCTCACGTGAATAAGATCCTGTTCAATGATAGTGTACTGAGGTCGGGATCTCGCGTCGATGGTGTATTCCTGGAAGTATGGAGATCACTCATCACTCCTCAGCAGGACAGTAGTCAGACTGAGGTGACGGTAGCACCGCAGCCTCTGACCAAGATCAGCGCTCTCAATGGCATTTGGATGTACAACGAGAACATTGGATGGGCAGTAGGAGACAACGGTACTATTTTAAAAACTACTGATGGTGGAAACAAGTGGATCACGGTCAATACCCCCATCAATATGAGTTTCAAGAGAGTACGTTTCTATGATCTGGATACTGGATACGCTATCTCCAATAACGGTCATATCATAAAGAGTCTGGATGGTGGAGAGTCGTGGTTCACGCTGGCGACACCAGTGACCGATGACCTCAACGATCTCTTTTTGATCAGCAATCAGAACGTCTGTGTAGTTGGTAACAACGGTACTATACTGCTCACCATAGACGGTACCAATTTCAACATAGTGTCTCAGACTGCTGGTAGCACCAATAACCTGTATGGTGTCACGTTTTTTGATCTCGCAGTAGGATGGGCAGTCGGGGACTATGGTACTCTGATGATGACTAAGGATGGTGGTAACTCCTGGCAGCGATATACGGTCACAGATGTCTCTACAGGAACTATGATTACCAAAGCGCTGTACTCTGTGGCTTTCTACAACCTGAATGACGGTGTGATATCTGGAGCTGACGGGCTCATTCTCCGTACCTCGGATAGTGGGTTCACATGGGCTAATATGTCCTCTCGTATTTGGAATGATGGGGCTTATGGGACCATACAGGACATATATCCTGGTAAAACGATCAATTTCAACAGAGTTTTCATACGTGAGGAGTTCAGGATAAACTTCGTGATAGGAGTGTACTCCTATGCTCCTAGAGTCTATTTCAAAAACCTTGTGTATAGGATATCCCCCGCGAACTATCCTAACTCTCTGGTACTGGAGTTTACGGGCACTCAGGATAACATCAACTATATCCAGGTGTTGGATCTGGACGCCTATGCTACTGCGGAGAATCTGAGTAAAGCCATAAATAACATAGTGAGTGCCTACAGCGCAGATGACGCGGCACTCCCAGATAATCAGCGTAAAAAGATACGTGTATTCGAGTGCTCCATAGAGTATGCCCCGGCAGCGAAACCCTCTGATTTTAGGCCCTCGTCAGGGTCTTTCTCTAGCATGAGTCCCGCACAGCTATCTTTCTCGGTAGAGGATAAAGCCTGGATAGCGGGGGACAATGGAGTGGCCCTGGTCAGCAGTAATAGTGGGTCTAAATGGGAGATTTTGGGTCTGGGTGTAGGATATGATCTAAAGGATCTCTTTTTCGTTTCAGACGTCAAAGGATGGTTTTTGGGGGATGAGGGGACTATCGTAAGATACAACGGAGCATTGTTGCCCCCGACAGAGGTACAGAGTACGGATCTAATCACCAAGGTACAAGGTCGGATATTCCCTGAGGGTAATGTGCTATCTGAGGCTGAAGAGTATCTCACTGATGACATCATAAATCCCCAGGTGGGAGTAGAGACTACAAAGAGGGTACAGATACAGTATCGTATCAGGATAGCGGATGGAGTGGATCCTTTTCAGCATCCTGAGTCTGGACTCGGGCATGAGTATGTCTATAGTCAGGGAGCGAACACGAGTACCACGGCAGCAGGAAACTATGTCTATGAGAACATGGGATCCGATACAGGGGACTATGGGCTATGGCGTGCACGCTGCCGGAATACCTATGATGGGTATAGCTGGGCTATCCCTATGTTTTTCGTATCCAGACGGAACTCTGGCGCGTTTGACGTGAATAACAACATCAATGGATCTACTTATTTTGATCTGAATGCTATTCGACCTGATGGGCTGACCTATGAGCAGATAGTGGATGAGGATATCACTGATCTACGTCGTCAGATAGTAGTACAGTCATACAGCTATCTATTACAGAAGAATGTTGAAAAGCTCCTGTTTAATAACCTCAGAACTAATCTGAGTGACAAAGATCAAAAAGGGCTGCAATATGGTACCTCTATTTTGATGTCTGATCAGTATACGGGTACGAGTGATATCACGAATCTGGTACGAGGGGGAGTATCTTCTTCGGCAGTGCTCACTCAGGACCAGAAACTGATAGATCCTAACATACAGATCACTACTGCGGAGATGACATTCGGGCCTATAGATAACGGTCTGTATGAAAATGATCTGTCATACTATAGCGCTTTTGTAGTGAGGAATGGAGTCGTGTCTAGTGAGCCGGTACGTGGTACGTGGGAGGGGATGGGTACCGATACCGTGATATTCCATATAGCGAATGATTTCACCCCTGCGGGTGGGACCCTGACCAATGTACAGTATCAGGTTACTGCGTACTATCTGGACTATTCTCGTGAGGGACTGTCCAGGGTGCCCAAGACTCCTATCTCAGTAAAGTATCAGGCGGACCCCACAAATATCAATACGACGTACTATTTCAATGGTATAGACGCCAGGGGCGATAGTAGGGTGTTGGACACTCTCACTGAGAACGTACCTGGGTATACAGACTACACTACGCTGTACTCGGCTAAAGTAGTGCTGGATAACGTGCAGGATCAGACTCTATATGAGATTATAGGGCACACGGCGTCGACGGATCCTGATTATCAGAAGAGTTTTAGAAGATACGAGGGGCAGCAGTTTAGAGGCTCCCTGGTAGAGTATCATTATTATATGCAGACTACAGAGTCTACCAACGTGATACGGATACCTAAAAATTTGAATGGATATGCGATATACGGGGTACGATCGGTACACAATGTTACTGGAGCCTCATATAAGATATCTACGGATTTTGCAGGGGACCTAGCTCTGCGTGATCGTGAGGTCGTAGATGCGGCCCTAGATAAAGACAACATAGTGGTATATCTGGATGAGGCTTTCACCATCCCTGCGAAAGCTATTGTAGATGTGACACTCGAGGCGTGTGTGCCGGGTAGCGTGCTCGGGGGTACTACTATAGATACGGGTATCACTGTATCCAGTACTGGTGAGAATCAGGATGCGCTACGGACGTCTTTTACATCTAATTTCAGTGTGGCCTCGAAATCTGTGAGTGGGATGTATGTGGGAGTGCTGTATCCCGTTACTCTTGGGTCTACGGTGACTACCTCGGTCACTATCGATCTGAATAGCACGACGATAGCTGGTCTGGTAAACGGTACGGTGCTGGGGATCATATCTTGTGAGACTAAAGAGACGGCGAGACAGCCCTATTTGTGGTATCAGGCATCCTCTCTGCCGCCTCAGAATCAGTATTTTACGATGGCTCCTATAGCGTCCGTGACGGGTTTGGGTACTACGGCTGTGACGATTACTATGGATCCTCGTAAAGCTCTGAATGGGGGTATCATCCTCATACCCATGCTGGTTAAGCTGGCTACTCTACCGGCTATTATTGGCACATCGGTAGCTACGGCTTTCTACAAGTACATCCCGTATCAGACCATAGGCAATCTACCTGGCACTCTGACTCTAGAAGTGGTCAACATGTCAGAGCAGGTATTTATCACGAATTTAGGTACGGGAGCCAGTAGCGTGGTGTTTGGGGAGCCTTATGAGGTCCCCGCGGAGCATATAGCAGTCAATGATGACTCCGTGAATAACGATAATGTATTCTCCAATATAGATGACCTAGATTTCAGTAATTTCAGCGTGAATACCGGGTTTGTGAGGATGCCAGGCATACTGTCTCAGTATATAGGGGAGGATATAGAGTTATCCAGCCCCAATAATGTCGGAGACAAAGTAGGTAGGCCGTATTACTCATCGTGCTCTGTGGATGTCATCGCCCAAGCTGAGAATGTTACACAGGGTACTCCCAGAAAGGTATTCGTACCGATGATAGCCCGGGTGAGATCTGATATCACCTATCCTATTATGAGGGGAGAGTTGGTGCTGCTGATTTTCAGTAAAGTCTACAAAGCTCGTTTAGAGAACAAGACAGGGTTTTTCGAAGATAATGATGCTGAGTATAAACCTGGATATATCGAGGATGCAGAGACAGCTATCTCTGTTTATCGGCTGGTGAACAAACCTCTTTTGCGCAAATAGCACATGGAAAATTCAAATTTCATATATGAGGTACACGGCACGGCTACGGGGATCCAAAGGCTCACAGATTACGCGGTAGACTTTGGCTCTGTGCTGTATAATGGTCAGATCCTGAACATCAGCAGTCTGATCATACCTCTACGCGATCAGACCTTTTTCACTCTACCAGAGGATAAAGGTAAATATGCTGCTGTCAATACCTACTATAACGTGGATGATGGCGCGTTCGTTTTTGATCTCGTTAAAAAGTCGGAATCGTTCATCCAGGACGTTACAGCTGATGCTATTTCTAATTATCTGCCTATAGCTCAGTTCATTATACAGGAATCTTACGGTAGTTTCGATGTGCTGGTGATAAATCAGTACTCGAAAATGTCTACGTTCTCTATCACTCAAGATTTCGAGCAGGGAGATAGAGGTACTCAGGGCCCTGTAGGAGATACTGGTCTCAATGGGTACACAGGTAGTGTAGGAGAGACTGGTATAGATGGCCTGATAGGATATACGGGCTCTCAGGGGATCACTGGAGTGGGTTCGGTAGGGGCCATGGGTCTGCAGGGCACTACGGGATACTACCCATCTACTGACCTCTTGTTTTACAGCAAATTCAAGACAGATGACATCAGTTTGTTGGACTATGCTGTTTTTGAGAGGGATTTGGGGTGGGGTGCTACCGGTTCGGGATATACTGGGGTAGGATATACGGGAGTAGGGCTTGGAGATACTGGGATATTTTTCATGTCTCAGGATCAATCCTCTTTCGTGGTAGAGGATGGTATAGTAGATAGGTGTCACTCTGTGACGTATAGAGGCGGACTGTCGGCGTACACAAACAGTAAATTTATAGGATTTACAGGGTCTGTACAGGCGTGGATACGTTTGGACGTCCCTCCTATAGCAGATTTTTCTTATACTGTGAATTCGTTGCGGGTGACGTTCACGGATACGTCTACGATGGTTCCTACGGCATGGGAGTGGGATTTTGGTTCGGGTGGGGAGAAAATTCATTCTAGGGACGTGACGTATACGTTTTCCTCACACGGTACGTATTTGATTACTCTCATAGCATCTAATGCAGCTGGTACGTCTGAGCGTGTCAAAAGCATCACTATTTAGGTTTTTCTATGTCCGTCACAGCTGATTTCACAGTATCTAATAGGGCCGCGGATAGGTTCAATACGGTCACGTTCACGGATGTTTCTGTGGGGACTATTACTGGTCGGACATGGGTATTGGGGGATGGTACTGTAGTAGATGGTAATGATACCTCAGTGAAGCACACGTATACGGCACCTGGTAAGTACACGGTTACATTGATAGTCAGGGATAGTGTAGATCAGGATAGTGAGACCAAGGTAGACTACATCATAGTAAATGATGTGGTACCTACACCTAGTTTTGTCATTATGCAGACTTTTGAGGCGTCTTCGGGGGCATACTGGAGATTTTACGTAGATTCTCAGTTTCATTTGGTTTTTGAGACTCCTCAGTACATATACAGGTCTTCGGATGCGGTCATAGGTATAAAGCAGTGGTCTTTGGTACAATTTGATCCTGTGACTGAGAAGATGTACTGGGGATCATATATGGGTAATTATCGGGAGATTGTGCGTACAAAATCATATAATACCTCTCCGGTTATACCTTTGATGACAAAGACTGAGATAGCGGCTCAGAGTACTATGAAGATAGACGAGCTGATGGTGTGGTCTGTATCGAGAGATTTATATGATTATCATAGGGGTACTCGAGGCAAAGCTGGGTACCTGGACATGAGGACTTAAGTCATGGTCACCGCGGACATACAGCTATATAAACAAGGTGAGACTGGGCAGTGTGGAGTGTCCGGTGTATTCATGTATATCGTACCTGTTTCCGTACAGTTCAGTGTTGATGTATCCAGTGGGAATCCTACAGCGTTTCATTGGGATTTTGGGGACGGGAGTACGAGTGATATCAGGGAGCCTCTTCATACGTATTCTTCGTATGGTATCTACAGGGTCGTTCTTACGGTGTCTGACTCGTCTGGATCATATGTATCTCCGTTTTATGAGCTTCGATTTGGTAAGCTAGATTTTTCGGCGGATACTGTGAGGAGTACGGCTCCGTTAGTGGTACATTTCACAGAGCAGAGCGTAGCTCCGTCTGGGTGCCATTTCACTGGAGCTATTTGGGATTTTGGGGATGGTTTTACGGGGATGGTAGGGGATCCTACTCATGTGTATCCGTTAGTAGGGAAGTACACTGTTTCTTTGAGAGCTTATCTGTCTGATGTTTGATAGGTAGGATCACGATGGCTATACACGCAGATTTTTCAGGTACTCCGATTACAGGGGCTATTCCCTTGGTGACTCAATTTACAGATTTGAGCACAGGAGGGGTGACTGGATGGGCATGGGATTTTGGTGATGGGACGTCTGTTATACACTCTCAGAATCCCAGGCATTATTACATGCGATCAGGGATCTACACGGTTAGTTTGACGGTGACGGATGGTGTAGGATCTGATACGGAGACAAAGACAGGATATGTGACTGTTTCTCCGTATAGTTTAGAATTTAGTGGAGTGCCTAGATCAGGCACTCCACCTATGCCTGTTGTTTTTACTGACACGAGTATCAATATATCCCCTGATGAGTGGGTATGGGATTTTGGAGATGGGGAGACATCTACGAGTAGGAGTCCTACGCATATTTATCGGATACCCGGTAACTATTCTGTTAAGATGACTGTGCAGGTTAATTTATAAAAAATTTCATGAATGTTTTAGTGACCTGCTAAGGATGGTTTTATGAAATTACATATTCTAATGATCGATGCCCATGTAAAAGCCTACCCCGATCCTGCAAGAAGTAAAAGGATGGAGTGCATAGCTCAGGCATATAAGATAGCTACTGAGGATGGGCATGAGTTTGAACTGATGCAAAATGAGGAGCTACAACAGTATTTCGATGAGCCCATATGGAATATGGATTATGGTCCTGTTCTAACCTTTGCAAGAATAGGCGATCCGTTGAGGTGGAGAAAAGCGTCTTATATTTCGAATCTACTGTATCTGGATACGGACGTGTATTTGAATTACATACCTGAAATGTCGCCGGGAAAACCGTATCTTGCTGGTAATTTCATAATAGGAACGAATGGTTGCTGCGACGCAATAAAGAAAATAGTGAGAGCGGGGTATTTACCGGAGGCTCACTGTATTTTTCCAGATGACTGTTATATTCATTACCGACTAAGCGCCGATAGGATAAAGCCAATTGCTCCAGAAACTTTGATGAAGTACTATACCGATCCTGTCATGGTTGAAAAGAATCGTAAACCGTGGATGACTTGGATTGAAGGAGAAGATGTGCAGGTGGGGTGTGATTCATGGCGTTAACAAAACTCTTTGATTCTGTTCTATATCCACCTGGGGATATTGTTGTAGACAACTCCGGGTATGTCATCATAGATGACCCTTCTACTGGTATGTATGCCTACCAATGGACAGGTTCGACCCTATCTTTAATAACGAGTTATCTGGTACCCTCAGTTTCAATTTATGGTAATCGATCAATATACTACAACGGTACATACCTTTTTAGGATAGTTGGATCGAACCTAAAAGCATACACGTTCAATGGATCTGTATTTGCAGAAGTAGGATCAGTAGCTATTCCTTATAGCAGTAGTATATCGGCTATGGCAGTGCAATGGGGAGGGACACAGATTGTAATAAATTCTGCTGATTCCTACCCATACGGTCATATGATGTTATTTACGTTTAGCGGTAGTTTTACGTACTATGGGACTTTTACTCCAAATCCATTTGGATTATTCGTTCATTTCACACCTCATCAAATGATGTATGGCTCCTTTACAGGAGGTACATATCAAGTTTCGGATGCTGGATATCTTGGAGCTGCTACTGTAAACCCAGGACCTACACCTGGTAGTATAAGTATGAGTTTCGGTGGGGGAGGTACGAAACTATTTAGTAAGAGAAGTGTAAAATTCTATACCCTTGGCGGTTTTTTATATGCTAATGGAGCTGTTACTAATAGATACATGGACTATGGCGGAGTAAACCTTGATTATGATGGGACATACTTATATCTTGTTTCCAACGTAAGTGGAACACCTAAAGTTGAAAAGATAGACATAACGACTAACCCTTGTACGGTCCTTGATTCCATTACTTATACCGGCACTTACTATGATGCGCGTGTAGCTGGAAGAAATGACTTAATCTTTGTCAACGAATCATCTGGCCCATATTTATCGGTATGGGGCGCACCAACAGTAGCAGCTGATTTCTCGGCGACGCCACTTTCCGGCGATGCTTCATTAACGGTTAATTTCACTGACTTATCTACTGGCGCTACGTCGTGGGATTGGGATTTCGGTGACGGTGGGACATCTACTCTACAAAACCCAACTCATATATATACTGTCGCTGGTACGTATACTGTCACGTTGTCTGTGAATAGTGGTGCAGCTACCAAGACTAAAACAAACTATATCACAGTAAATATGGTGGCTGATTTTTCAGCTACTCCCACTACAGTTAACGCTGGTTCACTTGTCATTTTCACCGATCAATCTTTAGGGTCTCCTACCTCGTGGAATTGGACTTTTGGTGATGGAGGTACGTCTACTTTACAAAATCCAACTCACACATATACTGTAGCAGGAGTGTACACTGTAGTTTTATCCGTTAATAGCGGAGCCTCAACAAAAACAAGAACCAATTACATCACAGTAAATATGGTAGCTGACTTTACCGCTACCCCTGTAGTAGGAGTGGATAGCCTAACAGTATCTTTTACGGATATCTCTTTAGGTACGCCTACGAGTTGGGCCTGGGATTTTGGAGACAGTGACACATCTACAGAACAAAATCCGGTACATACATATGACAGTGCAGGAGTCTATACCGTAACTTTACGAGCGATTAGAGGATCTTTTGAAGATACAGAAACAAAAGATGAATTGATAAAGATAGGATTCATCGATAGTATACAGAAACTTTCGTATATACGAATACTACCAAGGTTGTCAACAGAGGATAT
>Ga0315289_10001769_pt1 | contig 33579 bp, 31 predicted proteins | sample YL17G11_40_MG_FD_203452 | JGI IMG/M metagenome (GOLD analysis project Ga0315289, IMG submission 203452) | Sediment microbial communities from Yellowstone Lake, YNP, Wyoming, USA - YL17G11_40 | ecosystem: Environmental > Aquatic > Freshwater > Lake > Sediment | place: USA: Wyoming | collected... | reverse complement strand
GGACCGCCAAGCTGCTCTACGAGCCTGTCATAGCGGCCCCCACCGGAAAGCGAATCCTGAGCGCCGAGCTTGGCCGATTTTATTTCCCAGGCGGTGCGGGTATAATAATCGAGCCCCCTGACGAGCCTGGCATCAACCTCAAATGGAACAGCCAAAGATTCAAGGTAGCCCAGTACTCTGTCGAAATGATCCTTGTTTTCACTCGAGAGGTATTCGAGAACGACCGGCGCGCCTTCGAGAAGCCGCCGACAGGTAGGTTCCTTGCAGTCAAACATCCTCAGCGGATTGGTTGCAAACCGTTTCTGGCAATCGGCGCAGAATTTCGCCAGGTTGGGGCTGACGAATTCGACAAAGGCCCGGCGGTGGGCCTGACGGTCTTCCGGCATACCGATGGAATTCATATAAATCTTGAGATCGCCGAGACCTAATTCTGTCATAATACGATAATTGAGATCGATTACTTCGGCATCCAGAGCGGGGTCGATAGAGCCGATGGCCTCGACTCCGAATTGATAAAACTGCCGCAGTCGTCCGGCTTGGGGCCTTTCCTGGCGGAACATGGGTCCGGCATACCAGACTTTCACCAGACCCTCTTTGCCGCCCAGAGAATGCTCCAAATAGGCGCGCACTACCGATGCCGTCCCCTCCGGCCTCAGCGTCAAAGAACGATCGCCCTGGTCCCTGAAAGTGTACATTTCTTTGCTGACGATATCTGAGGTCTCGCCGATGCCTCGCGCGAATAGCTCGGTCATTTCAAAGACGGGAGGATGTATGAATCCGTAGTTGGCGTTGGAAGCCAACAGGTCGACAGTCGAAATCACTTTTCGCCAAACGGGGGCGTCATCGGGCAGAATGTCCCGGGTGCCGTATATCGCCTTGAATTTGCTCTCAGACATAGTGAATCTGCGTCTTAAGATAATGCAAGATGCTCCTGAATATCAAGTTATTTGGCGTCAGGAGGTTGACCATGGCTGATAGGAGGCCTCGTGAAGCGGCTCTTGAATACCAGGGGCAGGCCGGCTCCGGCCAGGGAGCCGCTGACGTTGGCTACCATATCCAGTATCTCGACCGTCCGACCGGGAATGAGGTATTGATGAAGCTCGTCGAGAATGCCGAAAGCGGCGCAGATGAGGAATGCCGCTCTGAACGAGCTCCGGCGGCCGTAGCCGGATTTGAGGAATGCAATCAATGATAACACGCTCAAAACCAGGTACTCGGAAAAATGAGCTAATTTGTCTGTGAATGTCAAGCCTATGGGCGGCGGCGCCAGCCCGGGTATCGATGACACTACCAGAATCAGGAAGGCCCAAATTACCGGCGCCAGAAAATGTCTGCTCCCGAATTTTGCCACAAGAATGTAATTATACTCATTCTGCGACCGCTCGCCAAATAAAAAAAGTCCGCCGCCCGGCGGACTTTATGACCAAATTAGGGGGCGCCTACTTGCCCTTCCTTGTTTTCTTCTTCGCTGTTTTCTTCTTGGCGGTCTTCTTCTTGGCTGGCATAGTCTCACCTCCTCTCGGGATTCAACGTTCGACGGTTCTAATCTCCAAGATGTCCTTGGAAAAGTTTATAATCAGCCCCATTTTCAGGCGCGTGGCCTTGAGGATGCTCTTCAGCTTGGACTCGTCCATGTCGGTCAGTCGCTCGTTGGAAAGTACCGCCACGGCGACCGATTTTTCGACCACGAAATCGAGGACATATTCCCCGGCCACGGCGCCTTTATAGGATAACTGAATATGTTTATCGCCTTCGAAGACGATATTTTCGAGGCCGAATTCATGGGCCATGGCATGGCAGTACTCGTCGCGCCCGAACCCCAGCCCCATATTTTTATGGACTTCTAAAGCAACATCCATCACCTTGCTCTGGATATCTCGCTCCGGTTGCCCCTGTCTGGTTGCTAACTTCTGTTCCTTCATAAAGATCGCCCTAACTTATGAAGTGCAAAATTCATGCCAAGAATCGCAAATCCGAGACCAAAATCGTAATACATTGATATATAGTCGGTTATGCTGTAAACATTAAATCTCTTTATACACCAATAAGATACTGAACTGCGACACAGTAGTCGCAATTTTTTTAAGGATGTTAGCTTAGGGGAGTTTTATCAGAGAGAAGCCTTGTGCGACAGCATTGTCGCAAAGAAGCGATATTTTTCGGTTTTTTCTAATTATTTTTGTTGGCGGCGCGGTCGTTGGTATCAATTTTGTTTCGTTTCAACAGCCGCTGAAGCTGTTTGCGGTGAAGTCCGGCCAGTCTGGCTGCCTCCGATATATTACCGTCGCTCTTCTCCAGAAGCCTGACCACAAATTCTCGTTCTATGGGGAGGATCGTCTCTTTCCAGAGTCTCCGTTTGACATCGCCCAGTTCTCTGGCGGTTGTGGGAATCTCAAAGCCGTCGAACTCCCGCCTGGTGACGGATTCGGGAAGCTCGGCCACCGTCAGCTTTTTCCCCTTGCAGAGAACGACCGCTCGCTCGATGATGTTCTCGAGTTCCCTGACATTCCCCGGATAATTGTAGACTTTCAAATAGGAGAGTGCGGTCTGGTCGATTCCCTTAATATCTTTTTCGTTCCTGGCGCTGTATTTCTTTATAAAATGATGCACCAGGGCCTCGATCTCGCCCGATCTTTCCAAGAGGCGCGGCAGTTTGATGGCGATGACGTTGATGCGGTAATAAAGGTCGTCTCGGAATTCGCCTGTCTCGACCATCTTGCCGAGGTCCTTCTTGGTAGCGGAAATGATCCTGACATCGGCCTTCTTCACCACCGTCGAGCCCAGGGGCTCGAATTCATGGGATTGCAGAAACCTCAGCAGCTTGACCTGCAAGAGAGGCGGCAGGTCGCCGATCTCGTCGAGAAAAACCGTGCCGCCGTTGGCCTGCTCGAATTTCCCCAATTTTCTGGCGACGGCGCCAGTAAAGGCGCCTTTCTCATATCCGAACAGCTCCGACTCCAGCAGAGTCTCCGGTATGGCGGCGCAGTTAATTGTAACGAAGGGGTTGTCTTTCCGCTTGGAGTTGCAATGCAGCGCCCGGGCAAGGAGTTCCTTGCCGGTTCCCGATTCGCCCTCGATCATGACGGCGCTTTCGGTCTGGGCCACATCACCCACCACTGCCAGGACCCTGGCCATCTCGGGGGAATTGCCGATGATTTCATCGAATTCGAATCTCCGCCGCAAATCCTCCATCAGTATCTCGCCGGTCGATACCGTTTGGCTGTGGCGCATTTCCGCCCGCAAGGAATACCATATTTTTTCCGACAGGGTTTTGAGAAGATCCATTTCCTGTTTCGTGAACGGCCCCTTGAAGCGCACGGCGTGCAGGAGCCCCGAGACCTCATCGTCGGACTTAAGCGGGATACAGATGGTGCATCCTAATTGCGAATCGTTGGCCGATTCGATCATCACCGCGTCGCCAGTGTTCAGGACCGCGTCCGTGACCTGCTTGGAGGGGTTGAACTTGCCGCTGTTCTTGGCCGCCGAGTTATATTGCATCAGGATTTGACCGTTGTCGACGATTTGCAGGACGGCATGATCGCAGGAGAGCATCTCGCAGACGGCCTCGACGACGAGCGGTGGAATGGAGCGCCCGCTTTTCTCGGATGCGATCAAATTGGTGATATCGTAAAGCGTTTTGTAAAGTTTCTTCTCCCTCGTCAGGCCTTCAGCCTCCGATTTCAGCTTGTCGTACTCGCGTATGAGCCGCGCCACGCGTTCGTTGAGAGAATCCTCGAATCGCGAGAGCTTCTTTTCCACGGCTTCGAGCTTGGAGACGATTTTGGAATATCGCTCGGACTGCCCGACGTCGGCGGCCTGGGAAAGGAAATCCTTGAGAGTGACGATGGAATCGAAGGATCGCCTGATCTGATCGGTCGATTCTTTCTTGAGCTGCTCAAGATCGGCCGTGAATCTTTCGCTTGTTCTACCGACTGTCACTTTCATAATTCCGAAATGATTTTATGATTATCATCGAAATATGTCAAATCAAATAATGAAAAATTGCATTCGCTTTAATTATTTTCGTGAAGGAAAAAATTCTTTGCAGCTTGAATATTCGCATCCGCGATCATTAATAATTGTTTTCGGCAGCGATTGGTTCCAGCGATTGCGAAAATGATATCGAAGATTGATGGTGCTGTTCGATAGAATGCGAAACATTGCGATCGATTGTCGGAGCTGCAGGCGCGGCATGCCGTTCGTCTACTACGAAATAATCGGCCATTGCGAGCGAGCTTGGAAATGCAAATGCACAAAGAATAGGGGTCAGAGCAAGCTCCGACTCTCAAGAGAGAAGATGCGCGGAGCACATCCTACTTGATATAGACTAACTTCAAATATGCGCTGCGCGAATCGTCTTTGCCAACAGCCCGGGCGAAATAAATCCCCGAGGAAAGTCCTCTCCCCTTCTCATCCTTCGCATCCCAGATGATGGCGCCGTTCTCTGCATCCGTTACGAGATTTCTCACAAGCCTGGCAGTGATATCATATAATGGCCCCCAGCACCTCAGCCATTTATCAAATCACAAATTTTGTCGACAATTGTTCCCTCTAAACCCTTCCTTCTTAGATAGCTTGGATGATATGTACGATAGCTTTTAGCGGGAAGACATCTATGAACGAGTAAGGCCAATCTACGAAGTTCAAAATTATCTACCTGTTGAGATATATCATCAAAATTCAATCCAAATATTGCAGAAATTCTCGAATCGTAATTTGGGCCGGAGAAGAATATTACGGCATCCGGATTAAGTATGCCAATTTCATCAATGAGCACGGGGAAGGACTGAGATACACGATTCTCGACCTCTTGGCACGGCCGTCTACCACACTGATCTACCTTCACTAAATTTGTCCATATGAAACTCAAATCGGAACTGCCAGGATTTAATCTACGACAGATAGTCCTACATGCATTCAAGAAAGGTGCGGGCAAATATTTCTCCCCAAGATGAAATTTCCGGTATAATGCCATCAATTCTTCGACATTATCGTCAGTTTCATGTTGCCCAAGATAGTTACCCCAACCATTCGTCTGTTGACCTACGAATAGAATCCGCTTAGCTGAATTTAAATATTCGGGAAAGGTATCTAATAATAATGGATTAGAAATCTGGCACAAAACAGGATCCATGCCTTCAAATTCATTGAGGAGGTCTGGGAAATATCTCCTATATAGATTTTTTAACTCAACTGATTCGTAAACCATATTCTTATTTTTCGCCGCATGATTGCGCCTCCGATGATAATGTAACATGACAGGTCTTCGATTACAAGGATAATCATCTTATCGGGCGGGTCACGCCAGAGGTTTAGACCTCCGGCAAAAGGTAAATTCCTTATTAGTAATTATTCAAATTTAGGCTTGACTTTGTGGGTAGTTTTCTTATTTATGCGGCTTGATTATGTTTCGCAATAGTGAAAATAGTCACAAACGGGAGGCCCGGAGATGCTCGGCGACTATGCCATAATCGGCGTCTTTCTCCTCATGGGGTTTGGTTTCGTCCTGGTGACCTTCCTGATTGCGAAGCTCATACGGCCGCATCGCCCGAGCAAGGTCAAGCTCCAGAATTACGAGTGCGGCGAGGCCCCCATCGGCTCATCATGGATTCAATATAATGTCGGATATTACATCTTCGCCCTCATATTCGTCATTTTCGATGTCGAGGTGGTCTTCCTTTTTCCCTGGGCGGTGGCATTCAGAAAGCTTGGCCTCTTTGCTCTCGTCGAGATGTTTATCTTCCTCGTCATCCTGATATTCGGCTTGGTCTACGCCTGGCGCAAAGGAGCTTTGAAATGGGTCTAATCGAAAAGGTACCTGCATATATAGAGAAAATCCCCGGCGGCGGCATTGTCACCACGTCGCTGGATTGGGTCCTGAATCAGTCGCGAGCCTCCTCTTTGTGGTACATGCTTTTCGGGCTGGCCTGCTGCGCCATCGAGATGATGGCTACCGGCGCCTCGCGCTACGATTTCGATCGTTTTGGCATGATGTTCCGCGCCTCACCGAGGCAGGCCGATCTGATGTTCGTCGCAGGCACGGTCACGCACAAGATGGCCAAGCGCGTCAAAATCCTGCACGAGCAAATGGCCGAGCCGCGATACGTGATCGCCATGGGCGGCTGCGCCTGCAACGGCGGCCCCTTTTATTACGACTGCTATTCCGTCCTCAAAGGTATCGATAAGGTGGTGCCGGTCGACGTCTATATTCCTGGTTGCCCTCCCCGACCTGAATCGCTCATGGAGGGGTGCCTGAAGCTGATGGAGAAGATAAAAAAGGAGAAGTTGTCGGACTGGGCATCGGATAAGAAGAACGCCTAATTGACACCGCGGACTCGGCACCTCGTATGACAAAAGAAGATATAATCAAGAGATTGCGGAATAAATTCGGCTCGGACCTCGAAATTGTCGAGAATAATCAGCCCGAGCCGTATGTTTATATTACCCCGAGTAGATATCGCGAATTCTGCGGCTTTGTTAAGGACGACCTCGAGCTGGATTTCGACTTTCTGTTCCAACTTGGCGGAGTGCATTACCCCGATGAGCGTTTTGAGGTCGTCCTGTGTTTATCCTCACATGAAAAAATCCATAGGATGGTCGCCAAGGTCAAGCTCGATATCAATACTCCTGAGGTTGAGACTATATCGGATATATGGCAAGCAGCCAACTGGTACGAACGAGAAGCGATGGAGCTCTTCGGTATTAAGTTCCTGCATCATCCCGATCCCCGGCCGTTACTTCTGGTCGAAGATTGGGAATACGGCTACCCGATGAGAAAGGGATGGACGGGCCCCGATTTCATTCCCATGCCGGAGAAATAGATGGATCAGGTATTGAATCGCACCGATCTCAGAGAAGAGGAATTCCTCATCAACATGGGGCCACAGCACCCGTCGACGCATGGTGTCTTGCGCCTGGTGCTCAAGATGGATGGCGAGTTCATCCGCGATTTGACGCCGCACGTCGGGTATTTACATCGCTCAATCGAGAAGATAGCCGAGAACCGGACATATAACCAGTTCATGCCTTACACCGACAGGATAGATTATTGCGCCTCGATGCCGAGCAACCAGGCCTGGGCTGTAGCAATCGAGAAACTGGCAGGCATCGAAGTGCCTGAGAAAGCGGAATACCTTCGCGTCATCATGACCGAGTTGAACAGGATCGCATCGCATCTCATTTATCTTGGCGTTATGTCGCTTGATTTGGGCGCCGTCACGCCGTTCCTCTACACATTCCGCGAGCGCGAGTGGATTCTGGACCTTTTCGAGATGACTTGCGGTCAGCGCCTGACATATCATTATATAAGGATAGGCGGCGTATCGCGCGATATCCCTCCCGAGTTCGCCAAATCATGCAGAGCCTTCACAAAGGATTTCCGCAAGAAAGTCGACGATTACGAGGCGATCCTGACCGAGAACCCGATCTTCCTGGGCCGCACGAAAAACGTCGGAATCCTGCCGCTCGACCTGGCCAAGAATTACGGCGCCTCGGGGCCGACCATACGGGGCTCGAATTTCGAATGGGACATCCGCAAAGCCGAACCATATTCCGTCTACAATAAATTGAATTTCAAGATTCCCACAGGCCGGGTTGGCGATGTTTGGGACAGGTACATTGTTCGCATCGAAGAAATGCGCCAGTGCTGCAACTTGATAGACCAGGCCCTGGATGGTCTTCCGGAAGGTGATACTGTCCGCGCCAAGCTCCCGGCGGTGCTCAAGCCGCCCAAAGGCGAGGTCTTTTCAAGAATCGAGGCCCCCCGCGGAGAAATGGGATATTATGTCGTCTCCCTGGGGGACAAGAAGCCGTACAGAGTGAAGATCAGGACGGCGTCCTATGGAAACTTGCAGTGCCTGGCCCCGATATCTATTGGATGGAAGATCGCCGACTTAGTGGCCATCTTTGGCTCTCTGGATGTTATTCTTCCGGAGGTCGACCGCTAATGTTGGAGGTCGATAAGGCTCTGCTGGCGATTTACAACGGCCTGCGCTCCTGGTTTGTATCTGTTGGGCTGCCGGTCGTCTGGCTGGATCTGCTGGTTATGGTCTTCGCCGCGGTTGTGCTGATAGCGGTGCTGACTCTGACGGCTTTATTCCTGGTTTGGTGGGAGCGGAAAGTATCGGCGCACATTCAGGATCGCCTGGGACCGATGAGAACGGGTCCGCACGGCGTGTTGCAGACGCTGGCGGACGGCATAAAACTTCTCCAGAAAGAGGATATTATCCCGGCCATGGCCGACCGTAAGGTATTCTTCTGGGCGCCTGTGATAGCCTTCGTGGCGGCCTTCATGGCCTATATAGTTATTCCTTTCGGGAAAGGTCTGGTGGCGCGCAATTTGAATATCGGGATACTCTATGTCCTGGCCATCACCACCTTCACGGTGATATCACTTCTCATGGCAGGCTGGGCGTCGAACAATAAATACTCGCTTCTGGGCGGCATGAGGTCGGCGGCCCAGATCGTCTCGTATGAAGTGCCGCTGACACTTTCGGTGCTGGGGGCCGTGATGCTCGCCGGCTCCATGTCGTTGAACCAGATTGTCGAGGCCCAGGGACCATATTTTTGGCGCTGGTATTGGCTGCCGCAGCTGCTGGGATTTGGAATTTATTTCGTGGCGGCAACGGCCGAGGTCAACCGGACTCCGTTTGATTTGCCGGAAGCGGAACAAGAACTGGTGGCGGGTTTCAACGTGGAATACTCGGGCATGAAATTCGCAATGTTTTTTCTGGCCGAATTTGTGAACATGTTCACGGTTTCGGCAATCGCGACAACGCTATTTCTCGGCGGCTGGCAGCCTCCGATTCCGGGATTGGCGTTCATCCCGAGCTGGGTGTGGTTTTTAGCCAAGACGTTGCTCTTCGTGTTCGTCCTCATGTGGTTCCGCTGGACATATCCTCGGCTGAGGGTAGACCAGCTCATGGGTTTCGCCTGGAAGTTTCTCCTGCCGCTCTCGTTCATAAACATTTTTCTGACCGGATTGGGAGTATACATCTTCGGATAACAAGATGGGTGCGCTTAAGGATACATTCAAGGGCTTTTGGAATCTGCTCGTGGGATTGAAGACTACCGCCAAGTATCTTCCAAAGCCGGCGGTGACCCTGCAATATCCGAGCCAGCGCTGGACAATGCCGGAGCGTTCACGTGGCGTGGTGGTGCTTCTCTCCGATCCCGAGACCGGCGAGTTGAACTGCAACGCCTGCCTCGTGTGCATGAAGCAATGTCCGGTGAGCGCCATCGACGTCACACAGGCCAAGGATGAGACGGGCGAACGCTACCCGGCGACTTTCACGATCGACAACACTCTCTGCTGTTTCTGCGGCATCTGCGAGGAGGTCTGCAATTTCGACGCCATCAAGTTGACCGGCAAATATGAATTCTCGGCCTTCAATAAGGCGGATTTGGTTTATAACAAGGAAAGGCTGCAGGAACTTGGCCGCGACGTAAAGTACGAAAAGAAGAAAAAGCCGAAACCGGCAGCCAAGCCCGCCCCCAAACCCGCCGAAACGGTCGCGGGAAATCCCGACATGGCATCAACTGAAGGAACCGATGCGAAATCCGAGAAACCGCCGGCCGGGGAGGAATCCGCGTGAACCTGTTTCTGTTTTATGTCCTGGCCGCAGTGATTATCATCTCCGGTTTCATGGTTGTCACATTGCGTAACGTTTTCCATTCGGCGCTGTTCCTGGTGCTGACATTCTTCACTGTCGCCGGAATTTACCTGATGCTGAGCGCGGAGTTTCTGGCGGCCGTGCAAGTATTGATATATGTCGGCGCGGTCACGATATTGATGCTTTTCGCCATTATGCTCACTTACCAGATTCAGTCGAAATCGATCCGCCAGGTGAATGAACAAGTTATTCCGGCTGCGGTAATTAGCATTATTTTCCTGGCACTGGCGATATTCGCGATGACCAAGACGTTCGCTCACGTCGGGCCGGCGAGCGCAAACACCGGCGCCTGGACAGCCTCTATTGACTCTGGCAAGCTGATATCGTCAGGACGACAATGGAATTGGACGGCTACTTTGGAGGACCAGGCCGGCACGAATTACATAGCATCGGGATTCGTGGCGATTGTGCCGCAAAATGCCGTCGACTATTCTGCCGTCGAGCCTGAATCCGAACAAAAGTATCCCAATGGATACATTTTATCTCCCAAAGCTGATTATTCGACCAAGACCAACGTTTTCAACGACGGGCAAACGATATATCTGAAGGTCTGGAGCGACCATGTGGATTACAGTTCTGTCACCGGGGCCGAGTGGAGGCTTGCCAGTCAGACTCCGGATGCTCAATCCGTCACACTCAAGCTGTCAAACAGCAATACCGAGACAATAGGTCGCCTCTTGATGTCGAAATATGTGCTGCCGTTCGAGGTGGTCTCGGTTCTGCTTCTGGTGGCCCTTATCGGGGCGATCGTGATCTCGAGGAAGGATTAGCGGCATGGTCGGCCTGACTCATTACCTGATTCTTTCGGCAGTCCTCTTCTGCCTGGGAATGTTCGGACTCCTGACACGCCGAAATGCCGTGGGCGTCTTGATGTCGATCGAGCTCATGTTCAACGCGGTCAACATCAATTTCGTGGCCTTTTCGCGATATCTGACCCCACAGTATCTGACGGGCCAGGTCTTTGCCATATTCGTGGTCACTATCGCCGCCGCCGAGGCCGCGGTTGGGCTGGCGATCGTCATGCTTCTCTACAGGAATTTCCACGATATCGAAGTCGACAAGATTAATTTCATGAAATGGTGAACTGAGAGTGTCCGAAAGCGCAAATACATCGTCATGGAAGCATATTGCCTGGCTGCCTGTTAACGCGGCTCTATCCTTCGTTTTGCCGAATATATTGCTTCGCCAATTTCGCATTCCCTTCAATTTGTATTGCGTTGTTCTTGCTATGGTGGTCGCGGCCGCCATCTGGTACTATGCCCGGGCGTCGAAAATCAAGTGGAGCGGTTCGTTGAAGCCCGGCTGGGCTCTGGGCTTGATTTTCGGCGTCTTCTTTGGCCTGGCATTCATGTCTCTGACTTCGGCTTCACGACCGAATCTTCACGCTCTCATCCTGAATTCGCCAACGATTCCTTTGATTCTTCAAGGGCCGCTTTACGGGCTGGCCAGCTCCCTGCTCATTTCGGGGCTCCCTTTTGTGATTACCTGGAGGGCATTGGCAGGAACGAATCCGGGGAATTTGCGTAAAGCGGCCGTCACAACGGCGGCTGTTTTGGCAATCGCGTCTAATGCCGCCCTGTACAACATCGGGATGCCGGACTCGAATGGAAGCATCGGACAAAGGATTAAGAATAGCCTGGCTGCCAGCATTCCCACGATTGTCTCAGGCAACCCCCTGGCATCCCCCATAAGCAACATGTTTCTGCAAGTTTCCCAGCCTGTGGCTTTGTCGATCGAGAAAAGTTCGGAAATAGCCGGCAAGCCGCGGGAAACGAATTCTAAAACATCACCGGGAGGCGCCAATTGATTTTGCCATACGCCTGGATCATTGCCGCCCTGCCGCTGGTTGCGTTTGTGCTGATCGTCTTTTTTCTGAACCGAGATAATAAAATATCAAGCCTGTTTTCCATCTCTATGGTGCTGATTTCATTTCTTTTGTCGTGCATCGTTCTAATACAGGTCCTCGATGACCCATCGCCGAAAGAATATTGGATCGAATGGGCCGTATTCGGAAGTACGGGCATGTCCGGGGCAAGCCAGCCTGCGGAAAATCCAGCGGTCGCTGCGCCGACCGCGGCCGACGAAAATCATGTGGCCAACGAGAGTGGCGAGGCCGCCGGCGTAGCAGGAGGATTTGAACGGCATTCTGCCACCGAAGGCCAGAATGCGGAGCCCGGCGTCAAGGCTGCTCCGCACGGCCGGAACCGCGAGTTGAAATTCCCCGAACCGAAGAGACACGGAAAGCCGGGCTCGTTCGTTATTCCCATGGGAATCTATATCGACCCCTTGACCGCTGTGATGCTGATGGTAGTCACCATTGTGGCCTCGCTGATTCAAATTTACTCTCTTGGATATATGCACGGCGATCCCAGATTCGCCAGGTACTACGCCTATCTCTCGCTTTTCACCTTCTCGATGCTGGGCTTGGTGCTGGCGGGAACGTACATTCTGATGTTCGTCTTCTGGGAACTGGTCGGCTTGACATCATATCTTCTGATCGGCTTCTGGTTCGAAAAAAAGAGCGCCTCCGACGCAGGCAAAAAGGCTTTCGTTACCACCAAGATTGGCGACCTCGGGTTCATGGCGGGACTTGTGATACTGCTTTTTGCCGTCGGCACAGCCTCGCTGCCGGAGCTCAATTTCATGATATTCAGCCATCAGCTCTCGAGCGGGGCCCTAACTTTGGTCGGCGTGGCCGGCCTCCTGATGTTCTGCGGGGCGGTCGGCAAATCGGCTCAGTTCCCGCTGCACGTCTGGTTGCCTGACGCGATGGAGGGCCCGACGCCGGTATCGGCTTTGATTCACGCTGCCACAATGGTCGCCGCCGGAGTCTACTTGACGGCCCGCATGATGGGAATCATCATGGTCAACGAGACGATGATGTACGTGGTGGCTTCGATTGGAGCCTTCACCGCCTTCCTCGCCGCATCGATCGGCCTGGTGCAAAACGACATCAAGCGGGTCCTGGCATATTCGACTGTATCGCAGCTCGGTTATATGATCATGGCTCTGGGGCTGGCAGGCTACACCGCGGGGACATTTCACCTCATGACTCATGCGTTCTTCAAAGCCCTGCTGTTTCTGGCAGCCGGTTCCGTGATTCACGCCGTGCATTCCAACGATATCCAAACCATGGGCGGCCTCAGCAAGAAAATGAAAATCACGTCCATGACGTTTCTTATCGCCAGCCTTTCCATCTCAGGCATTTTCCCTTTCTCGGGCTTCTGGTCGAAGGATGAGATATTCGCCGCCGCGTTTGCGGGAGGCCATTACCTCTTCTTGTCGGTGGGTATCCTGGTGGCGTTCATGACGGCCTTTTATATGTTCCGGCTGTACTTCATGACTTTCACCGGCAGGCCGCGCGACCAACACGCCTATGACCATGCTCATGAATCACCAGCCAACATGACGGTGCCGCTTGTGATTCTGGCGGCGCTTTCCGTCTGCGCGGGTTGGGTCGGCATTCCCTGGCTTTCCAAAGGGTACTCGTCGTTCGTCTATTTCGGCGCCGTCCATCATGTCGAGCCGAGCATTGCTCTGATGTTGATATCATTGCTGGTGGCCCTCTCGGGTATCGGGCTGGCATATCTAATGTATGTCCGGGGCGTCATCGCCCCCGTGGCGGTCGCCCAGAGATTCAAACCGATCTACACTTTCCTTTATAACAAATGGTACTTCGACGAGCTCTACATGGCCGTTGTCGTCAACCCTACTTACAGGCTTTCGGAATATCTTTTCAAATTCGATCTCTATGTGATCGACGGCATCGTCAACGGATCCGCAAAGCTGACCTTGCTCTTATCCTGGCTGTATGAGAGGTTCGATACCTATGTAGTCGACGGTGCTGTCAACGGCGCCGGCTATCTCTCGATGTTCTTCGGAAGGAACATCAGGCAAATTCAAACCGGTCAACTTCAAACCTACGCCCTGGTGGTATTCCTTGGCGCCGTGGTTCTAATATTTATGAAGCTGATTTGACTAAGGAGGAATGGTCTTGGAACCGATGGTTTTTCCGTATCCCCTGCTGACATATATGACGTTCATACCGCTCATCGGGGTGGTGGCGCTCCTCCTCTTGAAAAAGGAAGCGGTCGGCGCCATCCGCTGGACAGCCGCGCTGTTCTCATTCATACCATTCGTACTTTCCATATACATGGTCTGGTACTATTTCTCCGCCATGGGGACCGGCATGTTATTCAGTATTTACAACGATGCCCAGGGGTTCATTTTCGATTTCGCGAGGCCCCTGGCATGGTTCCCGCAAGTCAATATTCATTATTACATGGGGGCTGACGGCATCTCCGTTCCCATGCTGTTCCTGACAGCCTTGCTCTCGTTTCTCTCGATAATCGCCTCCTTCGGAATCAAGGAAAGGGTCAAGGAATACTTCGCCTGGTTCCTGCTTCTGGAAACCGGCATGATCGGCACGTTCTCCGCTCTCGATTTCTTCCTTTTCTATATCTTCTGGGAGATCATGCTGGTCCCGATGTATTTCCTGATCGGCGTTTGGGGTGGCCCGAGGCGCGAGTACGCCGCCATAAAGTTCTTCTTGTATACGCTCTTCGGCTCTGTGTTCATGCTGGTGGCGATTCTGGTGCTTTACTTCACGACTGGCTCCCTCAATATGCTCGAACTTATCAAGCAGAATGCCGGCTTCGCTCATATTATGCAGATGTGGCTCTTCGCCGCGTTTTTCATAGCCTTCGCCATCAAGGTGCCTGTCTGGCCGTTCCATACGTGGTTGCCTGACGCTCACGTGGAAGCCCCCACGGCTGTCTCTGTAATACTTGCAGGGATTCTCTTGAAAATGGGAACATACGGCATGCTCAGGGTATGTCTTCCTATGTTCCCCAAGGCCGCAATTGCCTATGCCATACCAATAGCGATACTGGGACTTATCGGCATTATCTACGGTGCCCTTGTTTCCATGGCTCAAACGGACTTGAAGAAGCTGGTGGCCTACTCATCGGTCTCGCACATGGGATACTGCCTGCTCGGCATGGCCGCTCTCACCCCCCTGGGAATTTCGGGATGCCTTTTCCAGATGTTCTCGCACGGGGTCATCACTGGGGCGCTGTTTCTCCTGGTTGGCGTAATTTACGATAGGGCGCACACCAGGGAGATAGCAGCCTTTGGCGGCCTGGGAACCAAAATACCGGTCTACACCGGAATTTTCACCCTGTTCGCCATGGCCTCGCTGGGACTGCCGACCATGAGTGGATTTGTATCCGAGTTCTTCGTCTTCGTCGGCTCATACCAATCGTCCTTCGTGAGCAAATGGATAGTCATAGCCGCAGTTCTCGGGGTAGTGCTGACAGCAGCGTATATTCTGAGGATGATTCAGAGGATTTTTCTGGGACAGTTCAATACCCGCTGGGAAGGGCTTTCGGAGATTGACGGGCGCGAGATTTTCACGCTGGCCCCGCTGGCGGTGCTGACGATTCTGGTGGGCGTTTTTCCCGAATCGCTTAATGTCTTCCTGAAAGGCACGGTGGATAACCTGGTGAGGTTGATTATACCGTCATGAACATGCTCTTTATACTGCCCCAGACCTTCTTGTTCGTCTGGGCCGTTGCCGTCCTTTGCATCGATTTCCTCGGAAAAGACGGCAGCCGGCGCGGATTGGCATATTTCTCGATGCTGGGCCTGGCACTGGCCGCCGTCATGACAATCGTCATCCCGCAAGGGACAAGTTTTTCCGGAGCTTATCTTTCGGATAATTACGCGCGGCTATTCAATCTGATTTTCCTGGCAGCGACATTTCTGACAATCCTGGCATCGGTGGACTTCGCCGAAATCAGATTCGAACACAAGGGTGAATATTACGGGTTGCTTCTCATGGCGACCGTCGGCATGATGTTTCTATCCGGCGCGGGAGAACTCATCATGCTCTACGTATCGCTGGAGCTTGCCACAATTCCGCTTTACGTTATGGCGGCCTATATGAAACGCGATCTGAAATCGAGCGAGGCCGGGCTGAAATACCTGATTATCGGCGGGGCGTCGTCGGCGATGCTTCTTTTCGGAATCAGCCTGCTTTACGGAATGACCGGCACCACAACCCTGGCGCAATTTCACGGCTGGGAGTTGGCGTCCGCAAGTATGTCCAGCGGCCTGGTTTTCGCAACTGTAACGCTGGTCGCGGGATTCGGTTTCAAATTGGCGGCGGCGCCGTTCCATATGTGGGCTCCCGACGTTTACGAAGGGGCGCCGACCCCTGTCACGGCTTATCTGTCGGTGGCGTCGAAGGCGGCTGGCCTGGTGGCCTTCGTGCGCGTCTTTTTCAACCCCCTGCTGATTGCCAGCGCCGATTGGGTGACGATTCTCGAGGTCGTAGCCGTCCTGGCGATGGTGATCGGCAACCTCGTGGCGCTCATGCAAACCAATATAAAGAGGATGCTGGCCTATTCGTCGATTGCCCAGGTCGGATACGTTTTCGTGGCGCTGGCCGCGGTCAACGGCTACTCCATCGTCGGCATGATGATTTTCCTCATGGCCTACCTTTTCGCCAATATCGGCGCTTTCATGGTCGCCATAGGGTTCTCCAATATGACCGGCTCGGACCAGATCGACGATTACGCCGGCCTCATTCGCCGTAATCCATTGGTTGCGGTCATGATGACTATCTTCATGCTGTCCCTTGTCGGCATCCCGCCGACGGCGGGGTTTCTAGGCAAATACTGGCTTTTCGCCGCCGCCGTCAAAGAGCATATTTACTGGCTGGTGGTGGTGGCGGTATTAATGTCGGTCGTGTCGCTGTTTTATTATGCAAACGTTGTCCGCAAGATGTTTTTCCACAGACAAGAGGACGAATCGCGAATCTATTACGGCCCGGCGCTGGGAATCGGCATAGCGGTTTCGGGAATTCTGGTGATTCTAATCTGCCTGTCCCCGGCCATATTCTTCGAATGGGCCAGCCAGGCGGCGAAAGTTTTCTTCCCGCAGTTTTAAAATTCGATGTGGCGTCAACTCCCCGCAGTTGACGCTTTTTCATTTTATGGGCGGCGTGCTTAACAAATCTTTCTATATTTCATAGGCGGGGCTTTCCGGCCCCGCAATAAGCGGCCCTGGAAAGAGGCGCCTATTAATTGAAGGAATGAATATGATAAGCATGCTTTCCTTGGTCCAAGGGATCTCGGGAAGCATGCCACCCCATGGATATTCGTTTCGTAATTTTCCCAGGCGAACGAGCGCGTTCCTTTTCGACTTGACACTTCCCGCTCCCTGAGGAATATTATGCGTTAATGAATTTTAAAGAAGAATTAATAAGAACGCTCAGGACCAGATTTGTTTCCGGCATTCTGGTCATCGTGCCTCTTTTTGTTGCGATAGCAGTCCTCAAATTTTTGATTGAGACAATCGATAATTTCCTGAAGCCGCATATCGGAAGGCTTTTCGGACAGGAATATGCGTTTCCCTTCGTCGGTCTGCTTATCACTCTGATTTTGATTATGCTGGCCGGAATCATAACAACCAACGTCTTGGGCCAGCGCGTCTTTCGCCTTTGGGAACAGGCTATTCTGAAGATACCGCTTTTTAAGACGATCTACTCGGCCTCGAAGCAGGTGGTCGAGGGGATAGCGGTTCCCGAGAAGCGCACATTCGAGAAAGTCGTCCTCGTCGAATACCCCCGCCCGGGAGTATACGCGATCGGTTTCCTCGTCAACCGCATCAAGATAATCTCGTCGGCTGCCGAGAGAGAATTCGTGAGCGTCTTTGTTCCATCTACGCCAACCCCTTTTACAGGCATTCCGATTCTCTTTCCTCCCGATCAGGTCAATATCCTGAGCATGAGCATCGAGGAAGGCATTAAGTTCGTAGTGTCGGGAAGCGTATCGGCGCCACATGAGATATGTATCACGCGAACGGCCGGGTCGAGCGCCGGGAGAGACCCTGAGAAGGCGGCGGCAGTCTAATCGAAGGGGTGGAAACATAACGAATGAACCTGGCTCAGTTTTTCGATCCCGAACTGATCGATATCGACATCAAGGCCGATTCCAAGGCGGGGGCCGTGGAAGCGTTGACCGACATTTTCTGCAGCAAATACCCAGGCAAGGATAAAATGGCGATCCTGCAGGCGGTGGCTGAGCGCGAGGAGCTCGGGTCGACGTCATTCGGCCGAGGCTTTGCATTCCCTCACGCTCGAACCGACGTGGTCAGCGATCTTCACATAGCGTTCGGCATAGTCAAGAGCGGCGTCCCCGACGATAGCCCCGACGGGGTTCCAATAAAAGCGATTTGCCTGCTTCTGACACCGAGAAACATATCCAAGCTTTATCTCCAGACTCTTTCCGGCCTGGCTAACATGGCGCGCCGGCCCGGTATGCTGGAGACGGTCGTCGGAGTCAAATCGCCCCGGCAGCTGATCGAGATCGTCGAAAAGACCGGCATCGATGTCAAGAAGGCGCTGACTGTGGCGGATATCATGTCGGGCGACGTTATATGCGTCAAGCCTGACGATTCCCTGAGAACCGTCACTAATATCATGTTCAGGTATAATTTCGATGGCGTCCCCGTCGTCGATGATGAGTGCAACCTGTTGGGCGATGTTTCCGGCAAAGAGCTTCTGAAATCGGCCTTGCCGGGTTATGAGAAACTCGTCGCCAATAGGGTTGAACTCGAGCCGTTCGAGGAGCTGCTGCGCCACGAGGACACCCTGCGCGTCAAGGACGTCATGAGAAAGGACGTCGTTACGATAGCCGAGGACGCCCTGGCGGTCGAGGCCGCGGCCATAATGCTCTCGCGAAATATCGATAGGATAATGGTGGTCAGAGACGGAAAGTTGGTAGGGGTGCTCTCGGCATCGGACATCATATCGAAGATTATCAGAAGCTGAATGATAAGGGGCCTGGAAAACGTCACCCTCGAGAGCGCCAGGTCATCGGCTACCCAGTCAATCTGGACTTTTCCGTCGATGGTGATGGCCGCCCTGATAATCGCCTGGGGCGCGGAAGCGGCGCAGTTTCTGGTGTCGCAGGCGTTCGCCCTCACCATGCTGGCGCTCATTCAGACGCTTCCGGAATTTGCGGTCGAAGGTTTCATAGCTTGGAATGCCGGAAAATTCCCCACCGCGGCCAATATCGGACTGATGACCGCCAATTTCACGGGTGCACTCAGACTTCTCATGGGGCTGGGGTGGCCGCTCATCTTCACCACCACGGTCGTCTTCAATCTCAAGAGAAAAAGAGGATTGCACCTGGCCGAGATCAACCTGGATAGCGAACACTCTGTGGAGTTGATCGGGCTTCTCGCGGGATCGGTTTACGCCTTCATAATCGTCCTCAAGGGGTCTTTGACGCTTCTTGACACCGTCCTACTGCTGGTTCTTTATGGAGCTTATATAACCCTTCTCTTGAAATTGCCGCCGCGGAGCGAGGAAGGCATTCAAGACCTGGAGGCCGTCCCCCAATACATTCTTACCAGGAAAAACTGGGTCAGGAATCTGCTCATCTGGTGCTGCTTCATTGTCGGAGGAGTCGGAATTCTCGTCATCGCCGAACCATTTCTCGAATCGGCCATGGGGTTGTCCATCGTCCTGGGCGTCCCGGCTTTCATGATGATTCAATGGCTGGCGCCGTTTCTATCGGAATTTCCCGAAAAAATATCCGCTTTCTACTGGGCCAAGAGCATCGTCAAGGCCCCGATGGCATTGATGAACATGACATCATCCGCCATTGCGGAACTCACCCTTCTGATTGCCATAATCCCCATAGTATTCTGCGTCGCGCTGGGCAGGGTCGATGGGATCCAATTCGACTGGGCGCACCGGGCCGAAATCATGCTTACAGCCACCCAGGGGATTTTGGGATTCGTGCTCCTCTCCAACATGAACTTCAAATGGTTTGAGGCGGCCGGGCTGTTTGTTCTCTGGTCGACTCAGATTTATTTCCAGTATCTGGCCAGCCAGGTAATGCTGCCGATGGGGGTCGGCGGCAATTTCCACGCATATCTGTGGGGCGATCTGCATGTCCAGGTGCTTGCCAGGTACACCATCGTTTATTGGCTATGGATAATCATCGAATTTCTGGGCATTCTGCTAATTGGCAAGCAACTGACTGTCTTCACGCAATTCGGGAAGGCCTGGCAGACCCGAAGGAAATGAGGATCGAAAATAACGATCACGCCAATTGTCGACACGAACACATTTATCTAATTCCCTATTGTTTAATTCCCCCGGGCACAAAAGAGCCGTTACAGGCCCCGGGGCTTAAGCCGAAATGCTCATAATTTACCATATCATTGCCACTTACAAGAAAATCGGGGGGACTCCCCAACAGGTTTGGCTTGACTGGAAGGACGGTTATATATATTTTGGACTAACTTGGAGGTGCATATGAACGGTTTCAAGACCGCTCTCTTATTAGTAGTTCTGACTTTGCTCTTCATTCTTGTGGGCAGAGTGGTGGGCGGCAGGGGTGGCATGACGCTGGCTTTTGTCCTGGCTTTGATAATGAATTTCGGAGCCTACTGGTTTTCGGATAAGATAGTCCTGGCCATGTACAGGGCCAGAAAGACCACGGAAGCCGACAATCCCAGGCTCTTTCAAATTGTGAGGAGTACTTCGCAGATGGCCAGCCTGCCGATGCCCCGTGTCTATATCATTCCCAGCCAGAGCCCTAACGCATTCGCAACCGGAAGGAACCCCCAGCATGCCGCCGTGGCGGCCACTGAGGGGATCATGCAGATTCTTGATGATGATGAGCTTTCGGCCGTTATGGCGCATGAGCTTGGCCATGTCAGAAATCGGGACACACTTATAAGTACCATTGCCGCCACTATCGCCGGCGCCATATCTTATATAGCATTTATGGCGCGCTGGATGCCGTTTATCGGGGGCGGTGACGACGACGACCGGGGGAATATCCTGGTCATGCTCCTGGTTGGCATACTGGCCCCTATTGCTGCCGCGTTGGTGCAGCTCGCCATATCAAGGCAGAGAGAATATGGCGCCGACAAGAGCGGGGCCGAGATTTCTCACAAGCCGCTGGCTCTGGCATCGGCCTTGAAAAAGCTTCATAATATGACTCAGAAGGTCCAGATGAAGGCCAGCCCGGCGACGGCACACATGTTCATAGTGCAGCCGTTCTCGATGAAGGGTATGGCCGGCTGGTTTTCCACACATCCTCCGGTTGAAGAGAGAATCGCGCGACTTGAAGAATACGCCAGAAGCGGTTTTTGACCGGGACCATTAGATGGAACTGAAATTCTGGCTCGAAATCTTCCTCATCATAATCTTGGTCTTTATTTCCGGGTTCTTTTCGGCGTCCGAAATAGCCGTGATTGCGGTCAGGAAAAGCCGCATCAAGGAATTGGCCAAGTCCGGAGATTCCAGGGCGGATTTTGTCGAACGCCTTAAGAACAATCCCGATAAATTCTTCGCCATAGTCCAGGTGGGCATGACAGTGACGGCATCGGCGGCCAGCGCCCTCGGCGGCGCCACCGCCATAATCGTTATCAAGCCGATGGTGGAATCGATCCCCATTCAGGCTGTCCAGCGAGCCAGCGGCTCTATTTCAATTGCCCTGGTGGTAATTGTCATTTCCTATCTCTTTCTGGTTCTGGCGGAGCTTATTCCCAAGGCGCTGGCGATCAGGTTCTCGGAACGGATTGCGCTCTGGGTGGGGCCCGGCACCTGGTGGTCATTGAAAGCCGTCAGCGTCATCATAAACTTCCTGTCCTGGTCGACCAACGCATGCCTCAGATTGATCGGCATTTCTCCCGAAACCAGACGCGATACGGCCGTGACGGAAGAGGAAGTCAAGATTCTTCTTCTCGAGGGATTGCAGCACGGCGTCTTCGAGCCATCGGAGCAAAAGCTCATTCACTCGGTATTCCAATTCGCCGATTCCGTGGCCAGGAACGTTATGACGCCGCGAACCGAAATGGTGGCCGTGGAAATAAGCGACTCGCCCGAGACCATTCTCAACGTCACCACCACCGAGCAGTACTCCAGGCTTCCGGTTTACGAGGAGAACCTCGACAAAATCAAGGGCATAATCCACACCCGCGACCTCCTCAACGTTTTTCAAAACAAAGAACTCATAATCGTCAAAGATATCATGCGGCCCGCCCTTTTTGTCCCCGATTCCAAGAAGATTTCCGAAGTCCTGAAGGACATGCAGAAAAAAAAGAATCACATGGCGATTGTGCTCGACGAATTCGGAGGCACCGCGGGGCTCTTGACCCTTGAAGATATTCTCGAGGAGATCGTCGGCGAAATTCAGGACGAATACGATGTCGAGGAAGACGAGATCATCATCAAGCCTGACGGGTCGGCGATTGTGGGGGGCACGGTGGATGCGGAGGCGGTCTGCGAGAAATTCGGCGTCGAGCGACCCCAGGGGAAATATGAATCGATTACGGGGATGATAATTGAAGCCGCCGGCCATATCCCCTTATTGGAGGAGACTGTCGAGATAGCGGGCCTAAGAATCACCGTGGTCGAAAAAGAGGGGCACCGGGTAAAAAGACTCAAGGTCCAGAAAATACCCCGGGCCATGGAGCCGAAAAAAGAAATCGAATCCCAAAGCTAAGCAGAGCAGATACTCGGCGATGGAGAATTCAGTTCAATGCAGTTCCGCATCTCGTGCCTTGTTCCATTCGACCCAGGAGGTTTCCTCATCAATATCAGTGGCTGAAAAAGGGCCTTCATAGACAATCTTGCCTGACGAAGTTAAGAGAAGCTTCTCCTGCGATTGAACCGTGACCGCTGCGAGTTTCCCGGCCGCCTCAGGCGCTGCCAGGTGCGGGAAATTGACTGCATTTGATGAATCGACGAGCGAATCCAAGCCGGTGAATTCGACTCTTGCAAGGCCTTGATAGGCTTTCAGCTCCACCGTGCCGTCTCTGCCTACGGCCATTCTAAAAATCGTTGGCGAAATGCTATTCTCTGATGAGATGATGATCGTCCCTTCCTTCAGAGGACATTCTATTCGACATGTCAAGCCTTCGGGGCTTCCAAAACCGCTAATCCAGAAATCGCCCACCAACTCCCCAAGAGTCTTCAACGAATCGGCCGGCGTGGCTCTTGACGAGTCCGCAAAGGAGAAGCCGCTTGACTGTCCCAGGCGCAAAATTGTCTTGCCAGGCAACTCGAATTCGGCCCTTGATCCATGTTCAGTGCGGATTTTGTATCCCGGAGTAACAAAATCGTTACTGTCGGCAGCGACCCAGCCCTGGGAGCCGTTTCTTTGAATCAGCGTCCTGCCTTCTGAATACAATAGCTTTATGCCGGCGGTTTTCTCAACGGCTGCCGCTGGGAAAACCTGTAAGAAACCGGCAAGCGCGCACAATAGCGCGCCAGCTCTGAGCATTGACTTGATTCTTCCCCTAAAATCCCGCGTCAACCGAAATCCTGTGGACCGAGCCCAGGTCGGCGTAAGACGAATATGAATAATCTATATGATAGCTCTTGTATTCCAATCCAAACCCGCCGGCGAAACCGGCCAGGTAATCGTTGTCGTTGCCGAGCCTGTAATCTCGCCCCTGACTGGTCCATCCCAGTCTGACGAAAAACGGCTTGAGCGAGATGAATTCAGCACCCAGCGAGCCATAGAATGAATTGTCGAACGGTTTTCCGGCTTCGCCGGAGAAAACGAGAGGCAAACCCACCAGGCGGTGCGAGATCCCGACCGCCGCCTTTGTGGGAAGGTTATCCTTATGAGACTCAGTCAAGCCCTTAAGCTGCGCCCCGAAATTGGTCAGGGCCAGGCCGATGCGGCTGTTGCCCTCAGGGTTCAACAGATACATCAAGCCCAAGTCGGCCGCCATGCCGCTCGATGAAAATTCCTCAATCTTCTCATAAATATACTTGCCTGTCAGACCAAGTGATATTCTGGGCGAGAGCCGTCGCGAATAAGTGATGCCGAAAGCCATATCGGAGGCCCCGAAAGTTCCCAGCAATGTCCCTTCCCTGTCCAGGCGATTGAAGGTTCCGTAATTCTGGTATAAGACCGATGCTCCCAGCGACGTGGTGGAATCAAGCTCCCTTATGTATCCAATGAACCCATATTGAAAATCAAGCAGGTAGTTGATGTATGAGGCCGCGAACCTGTTTGGGGGAGTCTCAATCACCGGCTTGTTCAAAAGCTCATCGAACATCTCGGCCGACTGGCCCCGGGCCGTGATGCCGGCGGGATTGTAGAATAGAGCCGAGGCATCGTCCGCGAGCCCCACAAAAGCGCCTCCCAGAGCCTGGGCTTTCGCTCCGCTGCCTATCTTCAAGAATGTGTACGCCGCCGTGCCCGCGTTGGAATCCACGGCCGATGCGCCATCATGAAGCACTGCACAAGCCGGGACCAACATTGCCAGTATGATCATTGATTTGTTTCTCATAAAGCTCTCCGTATTACCATCCTTTGACGGTTTTATTTAAGATATCCTCAACCAGCTTCTTAATGGCGCGCGACTTGCCATCGTTATCGGTCTCGCTTGTGGCATCGTACGTGCCCCAATTGGACATCCCCTTTTCTTCCCAGATCACCTTCTTAGCTCGCCTGTTGAAAAGTTCGACATTGACCCCAATTCTGCATATATATTCGCTGACCACCTCCGCCCGGCTGTAGGTGTAAGCCTCGCGAACATATGAGACGACCGCCCCCCTGAGGACTGCATCCGCTTGCTGTTCTCTGACGACCTTCAGGGTGTTGTCGCTCACGAACGCTTGAGAGAGTTGCTCAGTCAACTGCTCCCGCAGCCCACCCTCAGTGGTCTGGTTCTCAAAAAGGGGAATGGCGATCGTCTTGACATCGCCCAGCGCCGATGGCGAAAACGTATAGACGCCGCACGAAACGACGGTCAACAGAACCAGCGCCAGGAGGAAGGCCTTGCGAGGGGCCATTAACGTACTCGCACCCCTTTCTTATATACGCTCGAGGCGAGATTTCCGCCAAAATGATAGGGTATCTCCCTGTAATCTTCGGCATCCCAGATGACGAAATCCGCGAATTTTCCGGGGGCGAGAGAGCCTACCTCGTTTCCTTTGTCGATGGCGAAGGCGGCATTGAGGGTGGCGGCGCAGAGGGCTTCGGCCGGCGACAGCTTGTAGGTGATACAGGCGATAGTCATAATCATCGGCATCGATTCGGTCATCGACGAGCCCGGGTTACAGTCGGTGGCCAACGCCACCGGCAGCCCTTTTTCGATCATGGCCCTGGCCGGAGCGACGCGGTCGAGACCAAGGAAAAATGTGGTGCCGGGAAGAAGAACCGGTATCACCCCGGCCTTGTGCATAAGATGAATGCCCTCATCGCCGGCAAACACCAGGTGATCCGCCGAAACCGCCCCGAATTCCGCGGCCAGCTCCGCCCCGCCGGTATTCGACATCTCTTCGGCATGAATTTTCAGCTTGAGGCCGAACGCTTGGGCGGTCTGAAGGATCACCCGAGTCTGCTTAGTGGAAAATACCCCTTTCTCGCAAAAAACATCGCAGAAAACCGCCAGCTTCCTGGCGACTACTTTGGGAATCATCTCGGTGCATATCAGGGCCACGTAATCATCGGGGTTACGCCTGTATTCCGGCGGAATTTCGTGGGCGCCGAGGAAAGTGGGAATAATATCAATTTCGTGCTCTTCGTTAAGCTCCCTGATGGCCACCAGCTGCTTGACCTCGTCGGCGGTGGAAAGGCCGTAGCCTGATTTGGCCTCGACCGTGGTGGTGCCGAACGAGAGCATGCGGTCGAGTATTCTGCGGCCATTCTCCTTAAGAGCGTTTTTCGAGGCTTTTCGTACGGCCATCACCGTGGAGATAATTCCGCCGCCGTCCCTGGCGATTTCCATGTAGCTTTTGCCGGCAAGGCGCATCTCGAATTCGGCGGCCCTTTGCCCGGCGAAAACCGGATGAGTATGGGGATCGACCAGGCCGGGAGTGACAACTTTCATTCCGGCGTCGATGACTTTGGCCCGTTTGCCAAGCTTGACCTGCTTGAGAAGCTTGCCGCTTTCGCCAACCGCCACGATGCGATTGCCGTTGACAGCAACAGCTCCGTTCTTGACAATATTGAGTTGGCTCATCTCCCGGCCGTTCTTCGGCCCAATCTTCCGGGGATCGTGCAACGTCACCAGCTCCGAGGCGTTCTTGATGATCAGGGAGGCGGTGGGGAGGATCATGGTTTGTTCCCTGCTCCAGAATTATGACGAGTCAGAGCTTGCTCTGAGCGCGCCCATTTAACTGAATTCGATACTGATTCCATCTTTTCCCTTTGAATAATACACCATTAGGAATTCTATTTTCTCAGGAAGAGCTTTCATTGTCTTATAAGTAATCGGTTTTATAGAAACTGGAGTGCTGTCTATCCATCCATCAATTCCCCGACCCTCTTCAACAGCCGTGGGAATTCTATAGCCCTTTCCAAAATGCTCCGAGACCTTCTTAAGAATTGCCTCATGAAATCTCAATCCGACGAATGTCTTCACCAATACAAGATCTTCGACCCATTTCCGAACCATTTGCCTATCTATATTGGCAATTGTCTCCTTCAACCGTCCCACCATTGGCCAAATTCTTGCGGTTGCCTCTTCGATTGCCTTCGGGCGATTTTCCTTGTACCACTCCTCCCATTCTAATAAGCTACGAGCATTTGATTCTACGAACAACTCCGACATTTTCCCGACAACCTTTGGGCGTGTGCCCTGAGCGTTTTGGTTGGCCAAATTGATGATCTGAGAGGCATACTTGGGAAATTCAGGTGGCGTGACCTTAAGTAACTCAACAAGCTCTTTATTCCTTATTTTTATTACCGGCACTGCCCTTTACCCTCAGGTCTGCGTATTTGACAAAGTTGTCCCTATATTTGTAATCATATTCTGTCACCGGCAAGGCCAAGCCAGATTTAATCATCTTGGCATTGACAAAGGTCCTATTTGCGAGATACACATAGGCAAGCAGGAAATTGTCCTTATCATATTTTAGATCATCGAATTTTAGCGTTATGTTTTGCCCGGTTAACATGTTTGTTAGGAATGAAATTGCTTCCGCGGTTTTGGAAAAAATCGATACTGTCCCCAGTAGCCTTATCAAGGCCCCGGTAGATAATTCAATAGTACATGCGTCAACCACCCTCTTCATTCTATAATATTCATTCGCCGTTGGTTCTTTTCCCGATATCTTAGATCCGAACACTAGCTGCCTTGGGTCGACCTTTTTATTCATTTTTTCATAATCAGAATATTTATAAGGCAAAGCGGCAATCAGGTTTTTGAAATCAGCAGAGATTTCTTCTTGCTCAGAAATGATCACATCGATTTTCGAGAATAGATTATTATGAGTCAACCCCAATTTACGTCTTATTATGGGAATGAACTCTTTATTAATCTCGTAGCCAATCGAGTTTCTTCCGAGATTCATGGCTGCAAGCGACGTGGTGCCGCTACCCAAGAACGGATCAAGAACTGTATCTTCTATGAAACTAAACATCTTGATCAGTCTGCGAGGAAGCTCCTGCGGAAACATAGCCAAGTGCTTATCTTGCCTTTCGCCGTTGAAATTCCAATGTCCGGCGAAATATACATTCCATTCATCGATGGTCAATTTTGATTTTTCTTTTTGATAAGACGTTGGTTTCGGGGCCACACCGAGCTTTTTAAATATTAGTATGAATTCATAATCGATTTTCAATATTCCATTTCTCGGATATGGGAATGAGCCCATTATCGTGGCACCACCGGTCGTATTTGTAGTAGTTACTTTCTGCCAGATTATAGCCCCCATATAATCGAAACCGATTGTCTCGCAGAATTTGGTTATCTCAGTTCTAATAGGAATTACCTTGTATCGGCCATAATAGACCGAGCGGGCGAATTGATCACCGATGTTTATGCATAATCTGCATCCAGGCGATAACACCCTATAACATTCGTTCCAAACCAAATTTAGATTATTTATATAATCTTCATAGGAATCGTCGAAACCGATTTGTCTGGTATCGCCATAATCTTTCAATTGCCAGTAAGGAGGAGAAGTAATAATTAGTTGGATACTCCCATCGCTAATTTCATTCATTTGACGGGAGTCCCCGATTATTATTCTATGGGTCGTTTTCGCATTCATATCTTTACATCAAAATTTAGGTTTTTATTTATTATTATAATATCAGCCCCATACAAATGCAATTATGGGTAGGCGGTAGATACAAATATTGGACTAAGTGGATTTGCCGACCATAATTCACTTTATTGTGATTTTCAGTAAATTCTGCACATTGGTTATCGAAGGATTTCGCTACTATGAATCCTTCCACTCTCCTTGGATCATTTTCTACTATGAATCCCATTACCCAATCCATGTAGCCCATAACTTGTCTAAATACGTCGTAATTATTGGTCAGAATCAAGGGTGTGATTTTTAATTCAATAATTTTATACTTTTCCGTACGTGCAGATTTCTGTAATCCGAGGATATCAATACCCTGCAAATACCCCATTTGGACGTTATTTCCAAAACAAGATAAATTGCCAAAAATGTGGTCTAACTTTCCGTTATGAAGTTGTTCACAGATCCAAGCCTCCACTATTTTTTCATCTTCCGCCACAGCTGGGTTTAGGATCAAATCGATGTCGGCCATTCCTCCCATATTCTTCGAAGTAAGCGTCACCTTATTGTCACTATCACTATTTTCTCTTTCCAGGAGCTTAAGTAGCTCTTCTGCTTCAGATGGCATAATTGGCCTAATAGTCCTAGCGCTATCTGGATACTTCCATCGTTCCGGTATCGACCAAATCCTTCCCTTACGGCGTAAATCAAAGACCTCATTCGCCAAAATGCCATTAGGATAACACAAATTATTCCCATGAGCATCTTGAAAGTGGGATACACTAAGCTGTCTGATATCTCCAGCAGGAACTGCCAGATTGGCACTGACTAAATTCCTCCAACCTGAACCTTGGATATTAGGATTAACCTTATAATGAATATTGGCGCACCTAAAACAATTTGTCGCATTTGGGTCTTCTCTAAAAACTGAAGCCGCTGCGAAAGCACCGTAAATGTATTCCCCTGCATGTATGAACACCATATCTCCTGGCGCAACGGTCTTCATATCGGCGAACATGCTGTAGTTGATTTTGCATGAATTAAGTAATTTTCGAGTGCTGCTGTCGTCGAAAGCCATTCCGACGCCTATATATCCGTTTGCCAGTACATGCGTAATATTATTGCAGTTAATAATATGGTAATTCATATGGTGTATCCAGAATCGGTAAATTCTTGGTTATATAATCTATTCCTTTATAAATATTCAGTTGCCCTTGTGTTTTTTGTAAAACGCCGATTTTTACGATGTCCTCATAGGTATCTTTATTCCCTTTTTGCAGGCCACCTCTATCGCCTCGTCATAGCCGGCGTCGGCGTGGCGGGCCACACCGATGCCGGGGTCATTGGTGAGCACGCGCTCTATGCGATTGTCCATTTCCTTCGTTCCATCAGCCACGAGCACCTGGCCGGCATGGATGGCCAGCCCCATCCCCACGCCGCCGCCCTGATGAATCGAGACCCATGAGGCCCCGGAGGCGGTGTTGAGGAGCGCGTTGAGCAGCGGCCAATCGGCGATAGCGTCGCTGCCGTCCTTCATCGCCTCGGTCTCGCGGTTGGGCGATGCCACGGAGCCGCAATCCAGATGATCCCGCCCGATAACGATTGGGGCCGAGATTTTGCCGTCTCTAACCAGCCTGTTGAATTCCAGGCCGAGCTTGTCGCGTTCCCCATACCCAAGCCAGCAGATGCGCGCCGGCAGCCCCTGGAAATGAACCTTCTGAGACGCCAGCTTAATCCAGCGGGATAATGAATCGTTTTGTGGAAAAAGGCGCAAGACAGTCTCGTCCGTGACTGCTATATCTTTGGGATCGCCCGAAAGAGCGGCCCAGCGGAACGGCCCTTTCCCCTCGCAGAAAAGGGGACGAATGTACGCCGGCACAAAACCGGGATAATCGAATGCATTCCTGACACCCGCTTTTTGCGCCTGCCCTCTGAGATTATTCCCATAATCAAAACAGACGGCCCCCTTTTTCTGAAGGTCGAGGATCGCCTGAGTATGAACGGCCATCGATTCAAACGCCATCTTGATATATTTCCCGGGGTTCAATCTCCGCAGCGAAAGAGCATCCCGATAAGGAATGCCATGCGGAATGTAACCATTAAGCTCGTCATGGGCCGATGTCTGGTCTGTTACAATATCGGGCACTATTCCTCGCTTGACGAACTCCGGGAATATATCGGCGCAGTTTCCCACCAGCCCGACAGAAAGCGGCCGTTTTGCCTTCACGGCCTCATCGATCATCTTCAAAGAATCGTCGAGATTTGACGCTTTCTTGTCGCAAAATCCGGTTTGGATTCGGCGATCGATGCGCCGTTCATCGACTTCGACCACAAGAATGGCCGTCCCATTCATGGTTCCAGCCAACGGCTGAGCGCCTCCCATACCACCCATGCCGCCGGTCAGGACAAAGCGCCCCGCCAGGTCGCCCCCGAAATGCTTCTTCGCCGCCGCCGCGAAAGTCTCATAAGTCCCCTGCAATATCCCCTGGGTGCCGATATAAATCCAGGAGCCGGCCGTCATCTGACCGAACATGATGAGCCCTTTTTTATCGAGCTCTCTAAAAACCTCCCATGTGGCCCACTTGGGAACGAGATTCGAATTTGCGATGAGGACACGAGGCGCATAGTCGTGTGTTCTGAATATGCCGACCGGTTTGCCTGATTGAACAAGCAAGGTCTCGTCATTTTCAAGGTTTTGAAGGGAATCGAGAATGGCCTCGAGGCATTGAGGATTTCGCGCCGCCTTGCCGATACCGCCATAAACCACCAGTTCCTCGGGCTTCTCAGCCACCTCGGCATCGAGGTTATTTAGCAGCATGCGATAGGCCCCCTCCTGCTGCCAGCTTTTGCAATATAACTTGCCGCCGCGAGGCGCCTTTAATTTCCCTAAGTCCATAATATTTTTCTACTCCCCATGCGCCGGAATATGCTGCCAAAGTTACCCAAAAACCGGCCGGGAGTCAATTGATATCGAAATCACCAATCATGATGATTTGTCATTTTACTTCGGCGATGACTTCATCGCCTCAATACGGTCGAGCATCCGCCGGGCCGGGCTTCGGGGATCGAGCGCCACCGCCTGGCGAAAATAGTATTCGGCAGCGGCCATATCATTATTGCGAGCCTCCAGCATTCCAAGGTCGAAATATATCCAGGGGTCGCCGGGCCGATGTTTCAAGGCGGTCTCGAGCCAAGTTTTTGCGGAATCCCTGGTATCGGCAAATGAGTACATTTCGCCGATGAAACGATACATGTCCAGGTGTCCCGGCTGTATTGAAAGGGCCTTCTTGTAATAAGCCGCAGCCTGCAAATATTCGTTTTGGCGGGCTAGCGCTTGTGCATAAACAGCATTGACAAGGCTGGAACGGGGGTTATTATTTAGCGCCTTACCGGCTTCGGCCAACAGGGAATCAGGATTCACATCATTAGAAATGCCATAACCCGATTGCATAGGATTGATCCGCTTGAACGCGAGAGCATCTACCGGAGTACTCAGTTTGGCATCCCTGTTAAGATAAACCAGGTAATAATCGTCGAAATAAGCCAACACCCAGTCGGAGGCATTGGAAAGCAAATTCCTGACTGAGCCTATGAGCGGCGGCATCGGCAAAACAGCGGCGCCGGCGCCAAGCCTTTCGAAGATTGCCAGCGCGTCGGGACTGCCTTCGATAATTCGTCTGTATTCATTAATCTGCGCCTCGCCGTAAACATCAAGGCGTCCGTCGACAAATACCTTCCAGCGGGGATAACCGGCCCAGATCAGATATCCGCCATCGCCGAGTACGTTTACGACGTTTCCTTCAAAACCGGAGGAGTTGAGAAATCTGGAGGCATCTTCCGGAACCGAACCTCTCTGAATCCCAATTCCTGTCCTATCATGCTGACCCTGGTAATCGCGAATCAGAAAGAACAGAGCCAATATCCAAACGAGCGACAATCCCGTCAGCGAAATGGATAATAGCGACTTCAGCCTGATGCGTTGGAACGATGCGCTTGAGGCAACCAATAACAGCGCCGGAGAGAGCACTATGACGAAATTCTGAACATTCCGCGAGGCCATCCAGGCTGATGCTCCCACCGCCACGAGAATGATTGAGATGTCTGGGCGGCGCCTCAGTAGCTTGACGGCCGCCACGAGCCCAAGAATGCTCGATAGTGCCAGAATGGCGATCGCCAGCCATTCGCTCCATCCCAGGTAAATGGGCGACACCCACTCACTGATTCCACTCTTGAATGCCGGCGTCCTCGAAATCATGAGCGGATATATAAACAACGCTGTTCCGTTAGGGTTGATCAGACAAAGAAGGGTGGCAAGCAGTACCGGGAGAATTGATTCCCTTAACCTCGGCCATGCAGCCCTGCCCTTCTCCCTGGGAAAGAGAAACTCGATACAGCCCACGACCCAATAGATGAATAGGCCGAGGATGAACCCGGCATGCATGTTGGCCCACAGCCAGAGCATCACGGGCATAACTACCCATCGCTCCCAAAACCTGCCCCTGGGGGACGAGCTTTCTTTGAACAGGATATAGGCCATGATTGCAAGAAAAAGGAATGAGAATGCGTGAGGCCGCGCCTGCATCATGTACGACATTCCTGCTACCGTCAGCATCGTCGCCGCCGCGGAGAACGGCGCCGATGCCCCATTCTTGATACCGAAATGGAAAATCAGGAACGCAATGGCTGCCGAAATAATTCCCTGGAATAAGACGAGAGACGTGAGGCCGCCGATCTTATAAATAAGATAAAACACAACCTCGGCCAGCCATTCGTGCGTCACCCAGTGTTTGCCGAATGCGGTGAATGAAAAGACATCGGTTCCTGGAATACCATCTTTGAGTATCAATTCACCTGTCTTGAGATGCCACCAGATGTCGGAATTGGCGATTCTACAGAAACCAATGACGAAGGACAAAATCAACGTCAAAGCGAGGAAGAAGAGCCTCAAGTTGGAGTTATAGCCGTCTGGCTTTGAATGAGATAGAGACATAACCGGGTCAACGATACTAACGCGCCCCAATGGTGTCAAATACATTTATGGAGAGGGAATGGTGGGGAAAATGATAAGGTTTGACAATGCCTGAACGCCTGTTTACCATAATGACATGAGCGCGGAGAACTACGGTGTTCTAAAAAAGCTGGCGACCGATCTCGGCGTCGATCTATTTGGCGTCGCCGAAACGGTTAAGCTTGAAAAATATATCGATGACGAAATCAAAGTTGAGGCCATGAAGCTCCCCTACGTCATAAGCATCGGCATCAGGCTACAGCGGGCGGTGCTCAACACTCTCGTCGATCATCCTAACCAGCTATATAAAACCCATTACCGGCAAACGAATTCCGCCCTCGACAGGGCCACGCATGAGTTGGGCCGATACATTCAAGGGGAAGGGTTCAATGCCATACCGATCGCGGCATCGTTCATCCTGGATTGGCAGAAGCAGAACGCTCACCTATCGCATCGCCATGCCGCCCTCGAGGCGGGACTGGGATTCTGGGGCAAGAATAATCTTCTGGTGCACCCGGAGTATGGCGCGGGTGTCAGGCTTTCATCTCTTTTCACCGATATGCCGCTGGATATCGACAGGCCTATTCCGAACGACTGCGGCGAATGCCTGGTCTGCATGATTGCCTGCCCTGCTGATGCCATTGGGGAAAAAGATTTTGATTTCGACAAATGCTATGCGCAAATCAAGGAGTTTTCCAAACGCAACAACTACAATCTTCATATCTGCGGCCTTTGCGTCAGGGCGTGCGCCGATGCCCGCCGATAAGCCAAAGGTCAAACCCGTAAAACTTATTTGCGGCGTGCTTTACACCCGCTCCGCAGATTTGGAAGCCGTAGACTCAAAACTTACTGCATTATTCGGTCCCATAGAC
>Ga0315289_10001768_pt1 | contig 33587 bp, 33 predicted proteins | sample YL17G11_40_MG_FD_203452 | JGI IMG/M metagenome (GOLD analysis project Ga0315289, IMG submission 203452) | Sediment microbial communities from Yellowstone Lake, YNP, Wyoming, USA - YL17G11_40 | ecosystem: Environmental > Aquatic > Freshwater > Lake > Sediment | place: USA: Wyoming | collected... | reverse complement strand
TTATTCTGTAAATAGTAAAAATACAAATGGTAAAGGTGGTTCATTTATTGTTGAAGATGGACCAAAACAAGTTGGGTTTAATGTTCCTATTAAAAAAGGTTCTATTACAGATGCAATAAGAAATTATAACTTATCAAGAAATTTATATAACATTGAAAAAATAACTCCAGGTGATTTGGAATCAATGAGTATACTTCGAGATAATACAGATGAAGGATTTCAAGCATTAATTGCAAGTACTATACGTTTCTTTGGTGGAAATCAAGGTATCGGTGCACAATTACAAGGCAATCTAACTCCAAGGGGTATAGTTATAGCTAATGAAGGTGCGTATATTAAAGGGGGAAGTCCAGAGTCTCTTATGAGACCTGAACAAATTACTAAAGATAGTATTGGTCAGGCAGCTTCAATGATGGCACAAACAGTTCCAGGAAATCCATTAATGGATTCTGAATTTAAATCTGGAAAAAAAGGTATAATGCACATCATGGATACCATAAAAGAAAAACAAGGAGCTAATTATTCAATGCGTGCAAATTATGATGTTCAGAATTCTCATAGATTTGTAATTGGAACAAAAGGCGGAGCAGATGCAACAAACCCTTCAAACTTTAAAGTTGCGAGACAAAAATTTACAGTAGCAAATCCATACAAACCACTTAATGCTAAAAAATTATTATTTAGCCTGCAAAACTATTCTTCTGGAGAAGAATTTTATTTTCCACCATATATTCAAGATTTTTCTGATAGATATGGTGCAAGTTGGAATTCTATTAATTTTCTTGGAAGACCAGAACCTATATTTACTTATAATAATTCAACAAGAGATGGAAATATAACTTTTATTGTATTGACTGATTATAGTCAAAATCTTGTTATTGGTACTGACTATACAAAAGATACATTAGATAAGGTTGTATTTGAAAAACAGCCAGGTCATTTTACAACTAAAGATGTTAATGATAATGCTGAAAGGCAAGGAACTCAAGGCGACATACCATCAAAAGAAGCTCAGAAAAAAGAAATAAGCGATAAAATACAAGAAAAAGAATCTCATAAGAATTTATTAAGTGGAGGAACTCCTGAATCAAATACAACACAAGCAGAAATTGATGACTTAAAAAAGAATTATGCTAGTCTAGAAAAAGATATACAAAATGCTTTTATTGGGTCTAACACAAAAAATGTATATTCAGAATCTGGGGCTTTAAATTTGAATATAAATAATTATATGATAACAAAACCAGGAGATGAAGGGTTTGGTAAAATTGAAACTAAAGCAGAAGATAGCAAAAAGAGAATTGACCAAATGATTAGAAATTTATCGTTTCAACCTTCTTTCTTTTCTGGAGATAAAGTAGATTTTGTAACAAAAATGGAGTTTCTTGCTAAAATGACAAGACCAGCATCTTCTGACTCAGGTTCTAATTCTGGTTTTTCATTTACAAGACCGCCAGTATGTCATATTCATTTAGGTGACTGGTGGAATAGTGACATAGTTGTTGATAGCGTAGATTTTAGTTATACTGATGCTCCATGGACATTAGATGATGATGGAAGAGTACAACCTATGTGGGCAACAGTAACAATGGGCTTTAAGTTTATTGGGACTTATCGTGGTCAAAGTGGAGGTCCAGTTTTATCAGACCAAAAAGGCGGCTTTTATCAAATTAGAAGTTAGTTATTTATATTATACGTCAAATTAATTATATTTAAAAATTATGCCAGTAAATTTCTATATACCACTTCAGGATAATGATATGTTGAAAAACATGCCTCCTGTAAAAATATCTATCAGGAAAACCGATAAATATATAACATATAAAAAAAATACTATGAGAACTGATTATTTGGCTGGAGAAATATATCAGGATGAAACTTTTTGGAGATTGATTATGTGGGCTAATCCAGAATATTTTTTAGAATTTGATATTCCTGATAATTCTATTATTAGAATACCTTATCCACTTAATGATGTAATAGCGGAAGTTAAAAGTTTTATAACAAATAATAAGGACAAATAATTATGTCAGATGAAACAACTCCAAGAGTTCCGCTCGAACAATTTAACATTAGAGACCTTGCATTAGATGTGAGTCTCGTTGCTATTGTAGATGGAAATAGAACGGATTTTACTGGAAAAGATATATTTTCAGTTGAGTTTTTTAGACAAGGAGTTGGGTTTGGAATTACTAGTATAGACATTGAAGTAAACACATCTCTCCAGCCAATAATTACAATTAATTTTAAAGATTTATACGGCAATACTGTATTTGGAAAACAAAAAGATGAATCACCAGATTCATCTCAAGTTAATATGGCTGATTTTTCAGTTTTGTTTAATTGGCCACCACCCAAATTTATGTTTACATTTAAAGGTTTCCTAGGTAGGTCTGCTACATGGATGTTAAATATGAAAAAATCTTCTGTATCTTATGATTCAAGCGATGGTAGTTATGATATAAAATGCGAATTTGTTCCTAATCAATGGGGGTTTTTTTCAGACCTTCCATTTCTTTATTTGTTAGCAGTTAAAGCTTTAAAAAAGAAAGCAAACCCAGCAGAAAATATTCAAACAATATTTGACCTTATTAAAATTGGTAAGAAAGTAGAAGTAAAAACACAAGAGGTGACAAAAGAATTTGATGGCTTGTTAAAACAAATGACTTTAATAAAATCACTTAGGCTTTATGATGCTATTTTTACTAGTAAGGTTGTAAATTACGATGAAGTGATAACTGGACAAGTAGGAAATCAAATGATTTTACCATTTAACGCTGTTACAATTAATGCACCGAAAGGGCCTGGAAATACAGCTATAGATACTCCAGAAAAAATGAGACAATTAGCTGGAAGTTCAGATAGTTTAGTTAGGATTAATACATTTCTATTGTTAACAGCGAAAATAGGAGACCTTAAGCCAGAAAATATAACATATAGCCAACTAGCAAAAGGTACTCTTGATGATACGTTGATACCAGATTTAACATCAAAAAAATCAACAAGAATTAAAATAATTGAACAAAACATACTTAACATAGACAATGCGATTAAAAAGAAATCATATGACTCAAGTAAAAATCAGCTTGAAAAAATCACGATAGGAGAAGTTTTTAAACAACTTTCTATGGATGCTGGTTATATAATGGGAAGGATATTAGAAGCAGGCTATCAGGGGTATCATTCAGATAAGCTATCAAGTCCAAATGGAAAATCATATACTGATATAAGAAATGAAAACAAAGATAAATTAATTGGAAAAAGTTTTCCGATGTGTTTAAATGATAAACAAGAAGAAAAGCCAGCAACTAAAGAAAATGCTGGAAGTGATTTTGGTGTGGAAGTATTTGAAATGGCTTTTGTAGATGAATTTATTAATGCAATTAGTGAAGGTATAGCAACAGAACTTGCTGAAGAAAATAGTACTTCAGAAAATACTACAGGAGATAATTTTATTAAAAAAAGAATAAATAATTTAGAAGCATTACAACCAAATCCGTACAAGCCATACTATCAAAGTATAGCTGAAAATATAATGATTAGAAGTGGTATTGCTGGTTATTTAACAAGAAGTTCGGACCCAAATAGACCTGGGGATTATCGTAGACTTGGAGATATAGGCGGTCCAGACAGAGCCACTAATGCTGAAGATATAGTTGAATTAGCAAATGCTGATTTTGAAAATATAACTTCAGAAATTATAGGAGGTTTATCACCAGAAGATTTGATGAAACTAAAAACATTTTCTACTTTTTGGGTAAATTTTTTGAGTGAAGATTGTACTAAACTTAGAAAGCCAGATTCTGATGGTAATTTAGTTGATGGGCCAGATGTTAGTTCATTTGTAAGACCTCCAGGAGAGCCACTAACTGGGTCTAGCTTATCTTTTAATAATTTTTTACTCCCAATCCCAAAACTTACTAATACTATTTTAGATTATCCAGTAATGATTGAAAAACCTGCTGGGTGGGATGGTGGAATAACAGTAGAAAATCAAAGGAGAGGATTAAGAGTTGCATATTTAGATGGTATAATGGCTAGTATATGGAATCCAAGGCCAAATGGGGGTAAGTCAGGCTCTACTGATTCTACAAATTCTAATTTTATTGATTTAAATATATTACAAGCTATTAAGGTTGTAAATAATGGGATTGCTTATAGTAAATCTCCAGAAGCATCTGCACAAGATGGATATGTTTTTGTGATGTTTAGCGGAATTGATGCAAATAAAACACAACAAATAATGTCAGCAAATAGTGATGCTGAAATAAAAAATAATATTGAAAAAGAAAAAAAAGAAGAAGAAAATCCATTAGGTTTTATAAATATACAATCTCCATATGTAACAGGAACTAGTGGAGATTATTTACCAGTTATTGACAATATGAATGATAACAGAATTGGTTCTAATTCAGGAGCAACAAGTATGTTATTAGATTATTCTAAAATGAAAATGCCAGTAACAAATGGTGATTTTTATAATAATCCAACGTCACTTAGTGGTGCTGGTTATTTTTATATAAACCGTAAACTTGGAGACCCAAACAATCCTCAAAATGGAGATATTCCAGCAAGCAATATAACATTATCAATAGCATATCATCCATTAGATGATGGTAGTAATTTAGTTTTCGGACCATTTGTTGGCGCACCTTCAGAATCTGATTCATTAGTTCAAAGAGGTTATATTAGAGCTATGTGTGTTAAATTACAAGACAAAATAAACGAAGTAGAACAAAAAAAGAGTGAAGTAATTTCAAATATCTTAGGAAAAGCTGGAGAGCAAAGAGATTTAATATATAAGCAAATGCATACCTTATATCAACAATGGGAAGTTTTAATTGTAAAAGACTCTTATTCAGCAGATAATCAAAATGCTAAAGATAATAGTAAAAATGCAATTACGAATGAAATGAGTGAGAGATACTCAAATCATGAAAACTTTAATTGGGAGGCTAAATATACAAATATAACAAGTTCTGTTGAAGGTGAAGCAGCCGATAATACATTTTTATATGGATATCCACTAAACAATGTTCAAAAAAAAGAAGGACAAAAAAATATAAACGTAAGAAATTCAGTTATAAATATTGATTCATTATATAAACCAAATGGAAGTACTACTGTATTAAATATAATACAGCAAATATGTACAAAAAATAATTTTATTTTTATACCAATGCCTGGAGACCCAGGTTCATTTTCTACATCAGAAATATATTCTCCACATGTAACAAGTGGAACAAAAGTTAAAAATTTCTTTTATGTTCAATTTGTTCCTACTCCAGAATCAAGAGCTACTACTGGAAATAACAATACTCCTGTTTCTGCTTCTGAAAACGCTAAAAGAAACTTACCAGATGGAACTTTATTGGTGAAGTTTGGCTCTCCAGATAATCAAATTGTAAAAAATATTACAATTGATACTCAAGAAGGTAAACCTACAGCTGAAAGTATTGTAAATCTTCAAAGATTAGTTGATAATGAAAATCAAAATAAAAAAGTTACAACTGATTGTTCTATGCTTTCTGTTATGGAAGGAAGAAGTTATAGGGCAACAGCAGACATGTTAGGTAATGCTCAGGTTTTTCCTATGCAATTTTTTTATCTTGATTCCATTCCTTTGTTTAATGGATTGTATCAAATTATGAAAGTTAAGCATAGTATTAAACCAAATGATATGTCCACAAGCGCTGAAGGAATCAGGATGAGAATGGATGCCCAAACTGGTGATTTTGGAGGAGTTCCACCAGTTACGCTAGAAACATTAAGTGAATTACCAGTTAGTTTAATTACGATAGATGCATCTTTTACTCAACAAGATTTTGAAGAAGCTGTATCAGACGGAGGTTCGGCAAAAGAAGAACCAATACCGCAAAAAAATACTACCAAAATTGAAGGCGTTCCTGAGACTTTGGAAGGTTGTCCAGTAGTGCCTGGAACTTTAGTTGAACCTATTATAAAATCTACAATAACCCCTAATGCATATGGCGGATTTATTAAAGGCAAGGCTAGTTTCATTAACAAAGTAGATGCTGCTTATACGGCATTGTTAATACAAGGAATTACATTATCAATAGGAGATTCTTATAGGTCATATGATGTTCAGAAAAATGCTTATTTAAATTTCTTAGAAAATATGAAATTATATGAAGCTGGAAAGCCTTGGGTTAAAAATGGAATAACATATCCTGCTACTAAAAAACCAGACAATATTGCTCATCCATGTAAAGGGTATCACGTTAGAGGTCAAGCTATTGACTTAAATCAAACTGCTGCTCAAAAGAAAGATATTCAATCTCATGGCCCTATTTATCAGGCACTTTTTAAAGTTGGTTTAAGAAGAATTGGAAATGAGTGGTGGCACTGGAGTGTAGGAGAAACAACTCATGATTTCGCTAAACGTTTCACTGACCATGGAGGAGATACTATATAATATTAGAATATTTTTATTATATTTGTGGTTATATGAGCCAAAAGATATTTTCTATTTGTAATATAATTGCCGAAAAAGAAGAAGATTATAAAACACTTCTTGAATATTTAGGTAATTATCCAGTGTCTATATCAAAGACATTTCCAGATGAATTATATTTTTCTGTTCCTACATTAGTTATTGGTTGGAATTTTATTAAAAACAAATTTCCAAAACAAAATATATTAAATAAAACAATAGATAAAAAATTATTTTGGTCTTTTAGTAAGTCGGAAGACGAAAAGGAGTTTCAAAGAGAAACTGAATCTTTTTTTATAAAATCAGTAAAAGAGTGGCTACCGCATAATTTTAAGTTGTTTGATTCTTATATTAATCAAGAAAGTTTAGATTTATTTTTAAAAGAAAATATAAATAAAGACAAAAAACTATTTGTATTTTTTCATGAAGGTGCTTTATATATTTATAATGATAATAAAAACTTTATTATAAACATAAAGTCATTATCTACAATATATAGTAATTTTAGAGAGTTAATTACAGATATATTAAATAAACATGAAACTATCGCATTCTCTTATAATAATTTTTCGGGATATGTAGACTTTGATAAGATTGGAGATGTTATAACAATAGATAGCCTTCGGTGGGTAAAATATGGAGTAGAAACGCCTGAATCATATTTTAATATTATACCTAATTTTTCTATACATAAATATATTCCATTTTTAATGAGTAAGCTTAATTCAATAGAATTGGATTATGAAGAAAAATTATTTTATAAAAGAATGTGCCAAAGAGATAAAATTACCTGTTGGCTTTCCAGTAGAGAAGTTGCATTTATTCCAGAATTTGATAATAAAAAACTAGATTTTAAATTAAGAAGAAACTGTAAGTTAGCTAAGATAAATTATTCTAACAAAAGAACTATAACGGGTCGTATTGCAGCAAGAGATGGATATAATCCACAAAATCTTGAGAGAGAATCTGGAGAGAGAAGGGATATTATATCTAGATTTGATAATGGTAATATATTGGTATTTGACTATGTTTCATTTGAAACTAAAATATCATTATATCTTTCTGAAGACAAAGAATATATTGAAGAATATTATAATGAAGACTTGCATTATGAAACAGCTATTGTTTTATTTGATACTCCAGATATAGCAGGAGAACAGAGGAATTTTGCAAAAATATTAAATCACTCTCTTTTATATGGCGCTGGCGAAGATACTTTATTAACTAAGTTAGCATTTTATTTTAATAATCCAGAAGAACAGCTTTATAAAGTAAGAACACTACTAAAACCTATTATTGATAAGTCTGAAGAAATTAAAGCACAATTCAGAGAAAATGAATATATAATAAATCCATGGGGTTCTATAATTAAATCGAATAAAGCTCATGCTAGTTTTAATAATTATATTCAATCATTTGCCTCAGAGATTGTAGTAGATAAACTATTTGAGATTAGAGAACTTTTAAAGCCATATAAAACAGAGCTCTTGTTTCAGGTGCATGATTCTCTTGTATTTGATTTGCATCCTTCAGAAAGTTTATTAATAGACAAAATATCAACAATTCTTTCGCATCATAAAAATATGCTTTTTGGTATGTCATATAGCTTGGGTCCAAACTATCAGGATTTAGCTGAAGTTGATAATATCATCTCTGAATAAAATGTTAATAACTTTTTTTTGATTTCCTTGATAATATCATTCCCAACCTTTATATTTTAATATAACTTAATAAAATAAAAAAATGGGAAAAATTAGCTATTTCGTAAAGAAAAAAATCGGTAAAGATGTTCACCAATTCCAAGTAGAAGGTGAAAACTTTTTTGATGTTGTAATGACATCTAAAAATCTGTCATTTTATGACGTTGACAAGTGTGGTTGCTGTGGAAGTGATGACTTAATGTTAGGCGCTCATATCGCTCAGAAAAAATACAAGTATGTTACAGTGAAATGCAAGAAATGTAAAGCATCTGTAAATTTTGGTCAACAAGTAGAAAATCCAGAGGTTTTTTATCTTGCAACAAAAGATGACAATGGAAAAAAGGTTTTAGACTGGAAGCCATTCGGAACTGAGACCAACTAAAAAAATCACAAAATTATATTTTTAAATTTCAGGGTTGCTATAAAGTGGCCCTGAAATTTCTATTATATATACTCACGATAATAGGTTATTAACATTTTTAAAAAGACTTTAAAAAACTATTTAAATTAGAACCAAACTATGCTATTTTTTATCATTAACAATTTAAAAAATAAAAAAAATGGCAAAGAAGAAAAAAGAAAACACGGAAGATGAAAATTTAAGCAACTTTGTAGGTGCTGGTAAAGATGACTCTTCTGATGAATCAGAAAACAAAAAAGAAAACAAGAAAGCTAAAAATGTAGATTCTACAGAAGGCGAGACTCCAGTTCTTAACAAAAAATTTGGTAAATTAGCTGATTATAAAGCTAAAATTAATTTTAAAGATGTAAAATACAAGAGACAAGAATGGATAAACATGTCTCCTGCATTTAAAGAAATTACAAAGTTACCAGGAATACCTACAGGACACGTTATAATGAACTATGGTAAATCAGATACTGGTAAGAGTACAATGGCATTAGAAGCTGCTGCATTTGCTCAAAAACAAGGTATTCTACCTGTGTTTATAATCACAGAAAATAAATTTAGTTTTGAAAGAGGAGAAAAGATGGGAATCAATTTTGACGAAGCTATCGTTCACAATGGCGTTTCTACTATTGAAGAAGGTTGTAAGTACATAAAAGAGATGTTGGATGCACAGGAAAAAGGAGAAGCTCCATGGGATATTTTATTTCTATGGGATTCGATTGGTGGAACGCCATCTGAAAAAGAGCTTGGTAAAAAAGAAGAAGGAGAAAGCGGTGGCGGTATGATGGTTACAGCAAGAGTAATCAGAGAAGAAATTACCAGATATCTTGGGCCAAGAATTAATGCTACAAGAAATGAAAATTTCCCATACACATCAACTTTGATGTTTATTAATCACGCCTATACTGCACCTCCATCAATGCCAGGTGCACCTCCAAGTCTTATTCCTTATGGTGGAGATGGTATTTACTATGTGGCAACACTTGTATTTAGAACTGGTGGTATAGTTGGTCGTTCATCTAAGGTAACAGCTACAAAGGCTGGAGATGAGTTTGGATTCGCATTAAAAACGGATTTAGTTGTACAAAAGAACCATATTACAAATGTATCTACGAGTAAAGCTAAAATTTTATGTACTGACCATGGATTTTTATTAGATGATAAAGATGCTATTGCAGCATATAAGAAAGAATATGCTTCGGATTGGGATTTAAAATATGATGAATATTGGGCATCACTTTCTGAAGAGTAATTAATTAAAAGACCCAAAAGGGTCTTTTTTTTATTATGTTAAAAAAAACTTTTTTAAATGTCAATTTTAATTATATATTTGCAGTCATGAAAACACTTATTATAGATGGCCAGTGGAACCTTAGAAGGAATTTTCATTCACAAAAAAACTTAAAAAGCAGCACTGGTCACCTTTGTGGAGGGATTATGGGCTTTATAATGAGCATGAAGGCTGTTATGAATAAAGTATTGCCAGATAGAGTTGTCGTTGCTTGGGACGGTTTTAATGCAGGTAAATTAAGGTATAATATATATGCTCCATATAAAGCAAACAGAAACAAGAATTGGGAAAGTGAAGAGAGAATGATTGCTAATGAGGGCATTACAATGGATGAAAAAGAATTAGAGAAGTTTGAGATTTTTAAACAAAAAATTTTATTAAAAAATATTCTTGATGAACTTTTCGTGAGACAAATGGAAGTAGATTATATAGAAGCAGATGATTTGATAGCTCAGTATATACTTAAAAGTGAGGAAGATGATGAACAAATTTATGTATACAGTAGAGATAGGGATTTTTTACAGTTAATTTCTGATAAAGTTTTTGTAATAAGTCCAGATAATTTATGGGCATTAGATAGAAAAACATATGAAGAAAAATATGGTTATACTGTTGATAATGAGTTGTTATTTAAGTGTTTTGATGGTGATGATGGTGATGGAATAGAAGGGGTACTTGGTATTACTAGAAATACTTTGCTAAAATATTTTCCTAATATGAAAAAAGAAAAGTATCTTTATAAACAATTAATTGAAGAATGTTATGAAGCAAAGAAAGATAAAAAAATTGGAAAGAGAAAAATATATGATAAAATTATAGAGGCTCAAGATGTTTTATATAGAAATGCTCAGTTGATTAATTTAAGAAAACCGTTTTTAAATTCTGAAGCTAGGAAGTTGGTCGATATAGTAAAGCACGGAACTCTAGATGATACCAGAGGAATTATTAGTGCAATATCTTTATTTACAAAAGAAGGATTGATGATTTATGTAGGACAAGAATTTGCCAGCAATTTTTTCTCTCCTTTTTATATGTTAATGTCAAAAGAAAAAGAGTATGCAAATAAAATGAAAATGTAATATGGGAGACAAAAGAATATTTGAAAAATTAGAAAAAGTCAATTCTGAAAAACAAAAAGTTGTTTTTAAACTTGAGTATAAGGGGAAAGTTATACATCAAACAGATATTGAAGTATTAGATTATGCTCAAGAAATAATTGATGATGGGGATTTGAGTTTGTTTTATTTTTTTAAAGATATGGCAAACAAATTAGAAGATAAAATACAGGAAGTGCATAAGAAAAAAATTTGGAACGATTTAAAAAATGGGGAAAACAATGGGACAAACAGCAACTCTGCCGACAGAACAGAACAATAAAGAGATTGATAATTTCTTAAATGTATTTCAGGAAGAAAATATAGAACCATTCGACCCTGATTATCAAAATAAATTTTTAAAAGTTTTTGTTTCAGACAAAGAAGGCTTTTCAGAAAGAATACAAGATATTGTTCAAGTAGATTATTTTGATTCTTATCAAAAAATATTGTTAGATTATGAGCTTAAATTTTTTAACAAATATAGAGATATTGCTAAGTTTTCTACACTTAGAGATATCGTAAATGAAAAAGAAAAAGGTCTAGCTAAAGACCACTTATTAGGTTTGATTGAAAAAATTGAACAAACTGAAGTAGAGAATATCCAACACATAAAAGATTCATCATACAGATATTTCAAAGAAAGAAGTGTTAAGAATTGTATTTATCAAATGGCATTAGATTTGAAAAAACACAATTATGATTCGATGAAACAAAAGTTAGAAGACGCACTTAGAGCTGGAGAGTTAAGGGAAACTGGTCATAATTATGTTACAGATGTAAATAAACGTCTATTAGGCGATTTTCGTAAGCCTATATCAGCAATGGAAGGGTTGGATAAATTTATTGGTGGCGGATTATCTCCAGGTGAAATGGGCGTTATATTGGCCCCAACTGGAGGAGGTAAGTCTATGATGTTGGTTAGATTTGCATGTACTGCATTTCTTTTAGGAAAAAAGGTTCTTTATTATACACTTGAACTTTCGGAAGAAGCTGTTGGTAATAGAATTGATGCATGTATAAATCAAATACGAATAAAAGAAGTTTGGGATTTTCCAGATATTATTAAAGAAAAAACAGAAGAATTAGCAGCAAATGGTGGTTCTTTAATTATAAAAGGGTTTGATAGTGGGTTTGCTTCTATTAACACTTTAATGTCTCATGTAAAGACTCTTCAAACGAATGATAACTTTATACCAGATATTATTTTTATTGATTATGGTGACCTTTTAAAACCGTTAGAAAGTTATTCTGAAAAAAGACATTCACTTGATAGTATATATGTAGGAATCAGAGGTATGGCTACTCAATTGAAAGTTCCTATATGGAATGCTGCACAAACCAATAGAACTGGTATGGACCAAGAACAAATTTCTTTAAGTTCAATTGGGGAATCTCTTGGAAATGCAAGAGCGGCTGATATTGTGATTGGTATTGGTAGGACTCCAGAAGATAAGGAAAACAATACAGCAACAATAGGTATTTTAAAAAACAGAAACGGTGGGGATGGATTTTATAAGCCTGCTATTTTTGATACTACTAAAATTAATATTGAACTTACTGAGCTTAAGCCAGGTGATGTGGGAATGCCAAAAAATAAACAAAAAAACAACACAACCAACAAAAAACAAGAAAAAACAGTAGATGATATAGAAGGGAATATTGATAACCTTATGTTATCTTAAAAATAAGTGAATAAGTTTTTTTGGAGAACCATTTTTTGGTTTTATTTATTTTTACCCCTATTAAAAATTAATAACAAATAAAAAATAAAATTTTATGCAAGACAATGAGATTATGAAAGAAATGACAAAAAAAGAAACAGAATTAAAAACATACACAAGAGAAGAAGCGATAGCGGCATCGTTAGAATATTTTAAAGGAGATAGCTTGGCTGCAGAAGTTTGGGTAAACAAATATGCTTTAAAAGATTCAAATGAGAATATTTTTGAACTCACTCCTAATGATATGCACAAAAGAATATCAAAAGAATTTGCTAGAATAGAATCTAAATTTCCAAATGGATTAAATGAAGAAGAAATTTATGATTTGATTAAAGACTTTAAATATATTGTACCACAAGGTAGTCCTATGGCAGGTATTGGAAATAATTTCCAGTATGTTTCTTTATCAAATTGTTTTGTTATTGGTAATGATAGAGATTCAGATTCTTATGGTGGAATTTTAAAATTAGACCAAGAGCTTGTGCAGCTTATGAAACGAAGAGCTGGCGTTGGTCTTGATTTATCTTTTGTTAGGCCACAAGGAACTCCAGTAAAAAATTCAGCATTAACATCAACAGGTGTGGTTCCTTTCATGGAAAGATTTTCTAACTCCACAAGAGAAGTTGCTCAAGATGGTAGAAGGGGAGCATTAATGGAATCAATATCAATAAATCATCCAGATTCTGAAGCGTTTATAGATGCTAAAATGGATGAGAAAAAAGTTACTGGCGCAAATGTGTCAGTGAGAATGTCTGATGATTTTATGAAGGCGGCACTTGCTGAAAAAATATTTACTCAAAAATATCCAGTAGATTCAAACGAACCTAAATTTACAAAAGAAATAGAAGCTGCTCCATTATGGAAAAAAATTGTTCATAATGCATGGAAGAGAGCTGAACCAGGAGTTTTGTTTTGGGATACGATTATCAAAGAATCAATTCCTGATTGTTACGCTGACCTTGGATTTAAAACAACATCTACAAACCCTTGTGGAGAAATTACATTATGTCCAAACGATTCATGTAGATTATTGATTTTGAATTTATATTCTTATGTAGAAAATCCTTTTACTGATAAGGCTAAATTTAATTTTGAATTATTTAAAAAGCATACACAAATTGCTCAACGTTTAATGGATGACCTTATTGAACTTGAATTCGAAAAAATTGATAAAATTATAAATAAAATAAAAAATGACCCAGAAGATGCAGAAATAAAAAGAGCAGAATTAAATCTTTGGAAAAACATTAAAGATAAATGTGTTCAAGGTAGAAGAACTGGTCTTGGAATTACAGCTGAAGGCGATATGATGGCCGCATTGGGTTTAACTTATGGGACTGATGAGAGTAATGCATTTGCCGAAAAAGTTCATAAGAATCTTAAGCTTGCTGCTTATTCTTCTTCTGTTGAGCTAGCAAAAGAAAGAGGGGCATTTCCTATTTATGATTCTAAGAGAGAAGAAAGTAATCCATTTATTTTAAGAATAAAAAAAGAAGATTCTGAATTATATGATAGAATGGTTAAATATGGTAGAAGGAATATTGCTATTCTTACTATTGCGCCAACTGGTTCTGTTAGTATATTAACACAAACAACTTCTGGTATTGAACCTGCTTTTATGATTTGGTATATGAGAAGAAAAAAAATAAATCCAAATGATAAAAATACCAGAGTTGATTTTGTAGATTCAGTTGGAGATTCATGGCAAGAATATCCTGTATTTCATCATAAATTTTTAGCATACTTAGAAATAAATGGTTATAATGTAAATGAAGTTGTTGCTATGCCTAAAGATGAAATAGAAAAGATTGTAAAAAAATCACCTTATCATAAATCAACATCAAATGATGTTAATTGGGTGAAGAAAGTTGAAATGCAAGGTAGGGTTCAAAAGCATGTAGACCATTCTATTTCTGTAACTGTAAATTTACCAGAAGATATTTCTGAAGAAGTAGTTGCTAAAGTTTATGAAACAGGATGGAAGAGTGGTTGTAAAGGAATGACGGTTTATAGAGATGGCTCAAGAAGTGGAGTTCTTATTAGTGAGTCTGAAAAGAAAGAAAAAGAAAAACAGAAAATGTTTGAAGATAGTCACGCTCCAAAAAGACCAAAATTTTTAGATGCTGATGTTCATAGATTTGTTAACAACAAAGAAAGATGGATAGCTTTCGTAGGTTTATTAGAAGGGCGACCTTATGAAATATTTACTGGTAAAGAAGGTGAATTTGAAATCCCAAAATCAGTTGACAATGGTGTAATCAGAAGAATGAAAGTAAAAAACGATACTACTGGCGAAGAAGAATCAAGATATGATTTTATTATCAATCACAAAACTGATGATGTAATGATTGTTGAAGGTTTATCAAAAGCTTTTAATCAAGATTATCACAACTATGCAAGATTGGTTTCTGGAATTTTAAGACATGGTATGCCTCTCCCTTATGTAATTGACCTTGTTGATAGTTTAAATCTTGGAGAAGAAGCATTAACTACTTGGAAGGCTGGTGTAGTTCGTGGTATAAAAAAATATATTACAGATGGAACAAAAGCAAAGGGTGCTAAGTGTACAAATTGCGGTGTTGAAGATGGTATTGTGTTTGAAGAAGGTTGCCTTAAGTGTAAAAACTGCGGAAGTGCTAAATGCGGATAAACAAAAATATAGCAATAAAGAAGAGGAGACAATAGTCTCCTTTTTTCATTTTGTGAACTATTTATATTTATGACTGAGAAAGATATCAGAAAAATAATTAGAGAGTCCATAAATAAATTGGATGAGTCTAGAATGGTAACATTTACATCTGAGATATTATCAAAAATTGGCAAAGTTGATGGAATGAAAACGCTTGACATCCAAAGTACAGGAAGTGGCTCTATCGGATTATATAGATATAAAGATGGAAATGCTTATGAAATAGAAATTAAGCCTGCAGCACTAATAAAATATAAGGAAAGGTGGGGCGCTTTATTGAAAAAGAAAGAAGAACATCCAATTAAGCCATTTTATAGAATGTTAAATAAAAACGGAAAATAATTTGTTTTCACAAGGTTTTTTATTAGATTTTAAAAACAAAATCAATATTATGAAAAAACCAGAACAAAACAAGAAGAAAAGACTTGCAGCCGCTAAAAGAGGCGAAAAAAGAAGTTTAAGACTAAAAAAAACACAAGCTGAAAAAGGAGCTAGAAAAACAGCATTTCAATTTGCCAAAAAAGAGAAAGAAAGAAGATACAACGAGATGATTAATAAAGTCTTACAATCTAGAGCAGGGAATTAAAAAGTACTGAAAATGAGCTCATTATATTATTATAATGGGCTCGTTTTTTGAAAAAATATACTATTTATATAAAATGAAACAAGCACCATTTAATAAAGAATTAGTAGATTTTTTGCTTACTGTAAAAAAAAGCTTATCTGAGCAAGCCGAATTGGGTGTTGGTCCAGAACAGCCATTAGATTCAGTTCAAAAGCCAGAAAGAAAGCCTACGAAAGTTACTTTTGATAAAAGCAGCAATCCATTTTCTGTTATTTTCTCAGAGAGAGGTTTTCTTATAGAAGATACCAGAATGAGCTTTGAAGAACTTGAAACAGCTATATCTAAAAAATATAATATTGTTTTAAACAATGGAAGTGGATTAAATTTAGATGCAGTAAAAATGCAAAAAATTTTAAAATACAAAGATTTATATTAGAATAAAACAAAAAAAAAAGAGTACCTTTACTTGATTAACTTTAAACTTTTACTTGATGAACAAAACAACACTCAGCGTGTTTGATTTAGATGACACGCTTTTAATTACTCCGACCTTTAGCGATTTCGCTGAAAAAGACCAAGACAACATTGTTAACACTGAAGTTCCTATTTCTTCTAAAACAGATGAAGAAAAAGAAGTGGACTTTACAGAACGCTTCAAAGAATTTTTAAATAAAATTAAATCATTCTTTTATATTGTATTTTCAAAAGAAATATATTTTAAAACAATTGGTGATTTTATAGTTATTTTTGACGCAAAAACAAAGGCTCCATTGAGCTTAGATTATATTTCTTATATCCAAGAGCTAAACCCAGACTCAATGGCCTCATATGGTCTAAAAAGAGGTTCTGTGAAGGATTTAACAAGAGCTATAGGAGAAGAAGATGGGCATGTTGTAATTAAAAATATGTCTGGATTTCACGAGAATCCTGATACGGTTGGAGCTTCAGTTAATGATGATGTTTTTAAGGCTTATGCAAGCGCTCAAAACAAGATGATTTTAACTGGTAGAAGCACTAAATTAAGAAGTGTAATAGAAGCTAGACTAAAAGAGCTTGGGCTTGATTTGCCAAATTATGGACTGATGTTATTTCCAGGTAGTGGGAGTTCAGTTCAAGACTTCAAAATGAATACAATCTTAAAATCAATAGAGGAATACAATTGGGATGAAATCCATTTCTACGAAGACAGAAAGGATTGGCTTGAATCCGCCCAAAAGGCTGTAAAAGAAAAGTACCCAAATGTAACATTTTATCCACATTTAATTCCTTCTTTAAGACGACTTTAAAGTGCATAACTTTTTTTGCATTGTAAGTTAATTTTAAGTATATTTGATTCAAACAAAAAAAATGAATTTATGGAAGATAACGAAAACCTAGCACCAGGATTGCCTCCAAATGAATTAATATTTGAGGAAAATAAAACATATTGTAGAGTAGGCTCTACAGATGATGGTACTATTGAGCTTGATTTAAGAATAAAAAAAGAAAAAGGCTCAGAAGAAAGACATATTTCTTTTACAACAATTGGATTTGATGGGAACAATGACATTGTTGAATGTGAAGTAAAAATAAAAAATGAAGAGAGTTTTAATAAATTTAAAGCTTTTATTGAAAAATTAAAATGGAACGATTAAAATGAAAAAAATAAATTAACAGGAACAACTAAAAAAAATGGGAATATGGGAAAAATGACAAAAACAAGTGATTTAACAATAAGTGGAAATAGCATTTCTATAAAAAATTACTTTAAAGATTTAAGAAAAATAGAACAAGTAAGTTCTGATGAACAAAATGAATTAGCAATAAAAGCCAAAGCTGGGGATAAAAAAGCAATGGATAAATTAATTGAGTGCAATTTGAGATTTGTACTAACTATCGCTAAAGATTATCAATACGGGAATGTTGATGTCAAAGATTTGATTAACGAAGGAAATATTGGACTCATAAAGGCTGTAGAAAAATTTGACCATACCAGAGGATTTAAATTTATTTCTTATGCAGTATGGTGGGTAAGACAATCAATCATGCAATTTATTTATGAGCATGGAAATATGGTTAGACTTCCAATTAACAAAATTAATGTAATTGGAAAAGTAAATAAAGCTGTAGAACAATTATATCATAAATTAGACAGAGAACCTACAGTAGAAGAAATACAGGCCATTACGGATTTCTCCGTAGAAGATATAAAATCTTCATATATGGATAATACAAGATGTTTTTCAATTGACCAAAAAATAAATGAAGATTCAGATACTGAGATGATAGATATTATTCCAGGAGAAACAATGGAAGATATTGAAGGAAAATTAAATGGAGAGTCTTTGAAACACGAAATCAATAATGTATTAACAACTCTTACTGATAGAGAAATTCAAATTTTAAATATGTATTTTGGCCTTAATGGTTCAAAAGAATTAGGTCTAAAGGAAATTGGTGATAGTCTTGGCCTTACAAACGAAAGGGTGAGACAAATTAAAGAGCTTGCGCTTAAGAAATTAAGAATGTATGGTAAAAGTTCTAAATTAAGAGAGTTTTTGAATTGCAAAATATCATGATTGTAAACTGTAAATATTTTGAATTAAAAGAAGAAAAAAGAATGGATGATGGACATTTTATTTCTTCGAAACAAAAATTGTTATATATTTGCACGGAAGAAAATTTAATGCAATTTGAAACAATTGACGACTCAGATATAAAGCGTATCTTTTGGGCCAGTGCTGATGAAATTGAATTTTTAGAAGAAAAAGAAGAAGATTGGTCTGAAGCAAAAATAGAAAAAAGAAAAAAAGAAATTAACGGACAATGGTTATAAATTAAAAAAAATAAAAAAAATGGAAAAACTAAATTTAACACACACAAAGCCTTTGGCTTTTATTAAGGTTCAAACGACTGGATTAAATCCAGAAACAGACAGGATAATAGAATTATCTATTACTAGAGTTGAACCAGATGGAAAAAAGAAAACTGGAACAAGACTGGTTAATCCAGGAATTGCAATACCAGAAGATGCAACAAAGAAAAATGGTATAACAAACGAAATGGTTAAAGATAAACCAACCTTCAAAGAGATGGCTGAAAATTTAAGTAAGTTCGTTGAAGGTTGTGATTTTGTTGGATTTGGTATAGGTAGATTTGATTTGAGGTTTTTATCTGAAGAATTTAATAGAGCTGAAGTAGAGTTTACTTTGCTTGGAAGAAAAGTATTAGATATTTCAAGCATCTATAATACCATGGAACCAAGAGATTTAAATGCTGCATATTCTTTTTATTGCGGAAAATCAAATACTGGAAATGTAAATTCAGAAAAAACTACTGAAATGTATTTTGGAATCGTTAATGGTATGATGGAAAAATATAACGGAAAAGAATATACTGACAAAGAAGGTGTTGTTAGAAAAGTAGAAGCAAATATTGAAGCAATTAATGAGGGTTTTAATAAACATAAAAAACAATTAGATATTGAAGGTAAGATTATATTGAATGAAGCTGGAAGGCCTATTTTTACTTTTGGCAAAGCAAATAATCAAATAGTTTCCGAAGCATTATTAAAAGACGAGCCTTATTATGATTGGTTGGTAAATGTTTCTACATTACCAGCAGATACAAAACTGATAATTAAAAAAATATTCGCTAAAGCAAAATCAGCTGCAGCAGTAGCAAAATAAATTAATGGCAAAGAGAAGAATTGTTAAAAGGAAGTCTGTAGAAGATTCTCCTCAATTAAGTCTATTGACAGAAATAGATAAACCAAAATATACAAAAGAACAAGAAGAATTTGTGACATATTCTGGAGATTCTTCTGTTGTTCTTGCTGCCACAGCTGGCTCAGGAAAAACATATTCATGCGTTCAAAGATTAAGAGAATTATTAAAAAGAGGGGTAGACCCTTCTAGGATAATTTTCTTTTCATTTACAAAAGCAGCAACAGAAGAGTTGCAAAAACGTATTGGAAATGATGATATTAAAATAACTACAATTCATGCTTTTTGCCTTGGTATTTTGGCTAAGACTGGTAAATTTAAAAACATAGCTACGTTCTATGATTTTATACAATGGTTTCAGGAAAAATACAAACCAAAACCAAGCGCTGATGCCGAAACAAAAGACTTCTATTATAATACAGTCAGTACTTTATATGAAGAGGCTGACTTTTTATCATCTTCAATTGCTGCTTTTAAACTACAGTCTGCAGATGGAGTAAAAAGTAAAGTTCCATCTTACATAGTTGAATATAATGCTTTCTTAAAAGATAAAAGGTCTAGGGATTTTTCTGATATGCTAATCGAAGTTCGTGATTTATTCAGGGAAGATAAGTGGCTTAAAATGTTTAGAGGTCAGTATGATTATATATTTGTTGATGAATACCAAGACACTTCTACAATACAACTTCAAATATTACTTTCTTTGAATGCTCAATATTATTATTTGATAGGGGACAGGAATCAATCTATTTATGGCTATTCTGGTGCAAATTGTACAAAGCTTGAAGAGATGATAAAAGAAAGAAGAGAAACGGTTGAGATGTCATTGTCGGTTAATTTCAGAAGTGATAAAAAAATTGTTGAAAACTCAAATAAATATTCTAACTTAAAAGCTGTTGCAAATAGCCAAGAGGAAGGGTTTGTAGATGATAAATTAATACTTAAAATTGATGAATTAGCTGAATTATTGAAAACTACGGATGAAGTAGCGGTATTAGTTAGAACAAATGATATAATAAAAAAAATAGAATTAATGATGCTTAAAAGGAAGTTACCAATGAAGTATTTTAATTTTATAACATCAGCTGATTTAAAGAATTTTCATAAAGGAGAAGTCCATCCAACATTAAAAGGTAAATTTTCAAAACTTAAAGAATATTTTGAGAGCGATAAGGATATTGTACACTTTATTGAAATGCATAAAAGCTCAAATAAATTTATTACTTCTATTCATAAAAGTAAAGGTAGGGAATTTGAAACCTGTGTAGTTGTAAATTCAATTGCTCCAGAATTATTAATGCAAAATCCAAACTATACTAAGTTAAGTAAAAAACAGTTGGAAAAAATTACATTTGACCCAGATGAGCAAGAAGATATAGAGCCTAGAAATATTCATTATGTAGCTGTATCAAGAAGTAAACATAAGTTATATTTTATGGTATTATTGATGTAGTTGATTTTTCCTATATATTTATTAATAGATGGAAATAGGAAAAAAAATAGCAGCAGGCGTATTGCCTATTTGTGCCAAAACTGGCAGAATTCTTATTATAAGAAGAGGCATGCATCAGCCAAAACCAGGCTTATGGGCATGTTTTGGCGGTAAGTTTGATGATGAGATTGACAATGGACCTAAAGATACGGCTAAGAGAGAGTTTGTCGAAGAAAGTAAGTACATAGGAAAATATAAAATTTCGAAGACTCCATTACATATTAATAAAGATAATCATTCTGTATTTTATACTTACATTGGAATTTTTGATGAGGAGTTTACTCCAGATTTAGAGGCTGCAGGTGAAGCTATGGATTATGGTTGGTTTAATCTTGATGAAACTCCACAAGGTCTACTTCCAGGGTTTAAAAATACATTAGAAGAAAAATTTAAAACACTTCAAAATATAATTTGTTTTTATTCAGGAAATTGCTAAATTTGTCGCTATGAATGACACAAAATTTTTCCAAGAGATAAAGTTCCTGTTTGAAAGTTACTTATCACCAAAAAAAGATAGTTTACAATTAAGGGTTAGAAATATATCCAAAGATATTATTTTGACAGAAAAAGATATGAATTACTCAAAAGTTTTTTTCGATTCAGATTTGAATATGTATAAAATAAATAAAGAAGGAAATATTGAAGCAGTTGACAATGATAATTTTGAAACCGTTGTAATGAGACAAGAATAAAAAAGCCCCAAATTTTGGGGCTTTCTTTTTATCCATTTAATCCTTTTGATAATCTCTTGTAAACTCTGTCCATTATTTTGTCTAAGTTTTCAGACAAGAATTTTTGTAACTCTTGTTCTTCTAACATACCAGCAGCTCTTGCGAGTTTGGCTGCTTTGAAAAAATTAGAAGGTTGAAATTCACTACAATTTCCTCTGCCTCCACAAAAGAAGTCTGGTGCAATACCTTGGCTTGATGGCCATTTTAAATCTAAGAAAGTATCTACAAACGAAGCTGATTTTCCTAGGTCTTTTTTAATTACACTACTAAAATAACTTGCTGGGCTGAATGGTTTACCTCCTTTATCAAGAAATCTATCTGGGTATTTAGATTGCATTTCATCATAATTCATAAAATCATTAACCATCCATCCTAACATATCAAAAAACAAAGGTTGTTTATCATAAACACCTTGCGCTCTAGCAGAATCAATTGCTTGATTAATTAATTTTATAAATAATTGCACTGTTGATAAAGCACGTTTTGTTTTTTCTGATGCATGTTTTTCTTCATATCCACCAATTTCAGGTTCAGCTATATCTTCTGGTTCATCGGACATTTCGCCTGTAGTTCCGTGTTTAGCTAAATCTCCTTCTGGGTCTAATTCTCCTTCTGAGTCTGGGTCTAAGTCTGAGTCTAGGTCTGAGTCTGGGTCTTGCTCATCTCCTTCTAAATCTTCTATAGGAGCTTCTTCTTTTTCTCTATCTCTATTTTCTCTTTCTTCTCTTTCTTCCTTTTCTCTGTTCCTTCTTTCCTCATCACTTTCTTTTCCGCCAATATCACGAGTTTTTCCAGTAGCATCAAGAGGTTTATCTAAAGATGTAACGCCTGCTGAAAATTCAGAACTTTTAGTAGTTGCATTTTGTATTTCATTGGGTACTTGATTTATAATGTTTTTAGCTAAGTATGCTCCAAATCCAGGTCCTGTAAATTTATAATTATCAACAATTGAATCAAACATATCTTTTCCTTCACTTTTACCTCCTACAAGTTTACCTCCGCCAAATATTCTTAACCAAATGTCTCCAAGAAAATTTTCAAGGGCATCTGGATTTTTTTCTCTAAGTCTTTCTAGGGCAGTTGTACTTCCGTATCTTGAATTGGCCAATTTAAACAAAGGAGATTTATCAAATTTACCATCTTTATATGAACTTCCATATGGATACATTTGAGCAATAGCATTTTTATATTTTTGGTCTCTTGTTGCCTTGTAAAGTTCGAATAATTTTTCAATTATATAATTTTGTTGCTTTTGGCTAAGACCTCCAGATTCATTAGGAGCCCATGTGATATTTTCATAACCAGGACCTTTATTTATTAAGGCGTTTAATTTCTCATCTGCAAGAGCTTTTTCTTGAGTATTTAATTTAAATTCTTCAGCGCTTTCATTTAACTTTTTAGTTTTGTGAGTTTTATAAGCTGTATTAAACGCTTCTCTTATTAAGTTTTGTAGGCTATTTTTCATGTGTAATAATGTTAATAAGTTTTCTAATAAATAGTCAAAAAAAGTTGATTTTAATAGCTTAAATACTTATATTTGTATAACATAAAACTAAAAAAATAAAAACACTATGGACGGATTAAATCAAGTCACCCTAATTGGGTCAGCAGGCAAAGATGCCGAAACAAAATTAATTGGAGAAAACAGCCAAGTTGCTACATTCTCTTTAGCTACTAACAGGTCTTATAAAGACAAAAATGGCGAGAAAAAAACTCAAACTGAGTGGCATCACATCGAAGTTTGGGCAGAAACAGCTAAATTTGCTGGAAATTACGTAAAAAAAGGCAGTTTGGTCCTTGTTCAAGGCCAAATCAGATACGACAAATATGAAGGTAAAGATGGCCAACCAAAAGAAAGAGCAAAAATCGTTGCAGATAGAATCCAGTTATTTCCAAAAAAAGATAACGGTACATCTGATTCTACAGCTAAAACAGAAGGCGTAAGTACAGCTGCTAAACAAGCTGAAGAATATGCTAATTCTAATGCAGTTAATTCTAATGAGTTTGTGCCAAGCACTGATAATGAAGAATTACCATTCTAATTAACAATAGTTTATGATATATTTAAAACCCCCTCAATTAAGGGGGTTTTTGTTTTTGTGAGATATTTATAATAAAATTTTATTACAAATGAAAAATTCTTTAAGAAAACTAATAAAGGAGTCACTTGACGAAATTTCGCCTATGATGGATGAAGCTATTCTTGATGAAGAAAGAATTACAAATAAAAAAGCAGCAGAGCACGTATCTAAAAGAGAAAATTTTGTTGGTTCACATACCTATGGAGAAGATTTGGGTGGCCTAGGAAAGATGTATGTAGCTTATTCTTATGGCGAACAACATCCACTTTATCTTTGGTATAAAGATAGTTGGTACCATAATTATGAAGATTATATTACAGATGGAGATATTAATAAATGGACTAAAAGACATCTTAGTGATTTAAGGCCAAATGTAGAAACTCAAGGAAGGCCAACTTCATTCCTTCAAAAGCTAATTCAAAAATTTAAAAGAGCTAATGGAATTGGTGATAATACCCATACTGATTTAGAACCAGGAGAAAAATAAAAACTTTTGGTTTTAACGTAAAAATTTAATAAATTTAGCAGTATGAAAAAAAGTAATTTCCACTATGTTTTAGGCATTGCTGCCTTCGCAACTGCTGCGATTGCTGCTTGGTTTTCTGTAACTGGCCTTGGTAAACTTTTTGCTGGAGCCGCTATATCTGTTATGATAATGGCAGCTGTTCTAGAATTTGCAAAATTAGTTGTAGCATCTTATGTATACAGATATTGGAAGAAAATTAATTTTTTAGCAAAGACTTATTTAGTAATAGCTATTGTTATTTTAATGACAATTACATCTGCAGGTATTTATGGCTATTTGTCAGGAGCTTATTCAGAAACATCCTCAAAGCTCCAAATTTCAAATGGAGAAATTTCTTTACTTGACAAAAAGAAAGAACAGTTCAAACAGAGAATTGTAAATACAGAACAAAATATAAATAAAAAAAACACAAGAATAACTTCATTAAATAATTTAAGAACTTCACAAGAAGTTAGATTAGATTCTTTATATGCTAGAAAATCATATAGACAAGCAAAGATAGTTGAGTCACAGATTAAAGATGCTGATTCTGAAATAAAAAAACTTACAAAAGAAACCGATAGTTTACTTAATGTTGTAAATGGATATAATGAAGATATTTCAAAATTAGATTTGGATGTAACTGGAAAAGAAGCAGACAACTTAAAAGGAGATACAGCACCACTTCAATATATAGCTAGCTTATTTGGCACTAACATGGACAAGGTAGTTAATTTTTTTATGTTCTTGTTGATATTTGTATGTGACCCTTTAGCTATAATGTTGGTTATTGCAACTAATAGGGTTATTTTAGAAAACTCAGAAAAGGATGAAAAGATAATTGAAGTACCTGAAGTTGCAAAAAAAATTGAGCCAGAGCCAATACCCGAACCAATAAAAAAAATAGACGAAGTTGTTAGTTATGTATCAAATGATAAAGGTGAGTTTAAACCAGAAAAAAAAGAGCCAGTAATAGATTTAGCTCAAAAGATTATTTTAGATGATATAAAATCTCAAGGCATAAGTCATAATGCAAGTTATTTAAAGTTTTTAGAGGTATTGTTCAAAAATGGTGATGCAAAAATAGGTGATGTTTTACCTTTTTATGATGCTTTTTTGGAACAATTGGCCATTGCTAATTTAATAGAAATTAAATATGTAACCGAAGAAAATGGAATGTCTAAAATTCAAGTACTTAATAATAGAGATAAGGAAGTTAGAGATTTTTTAACAATTTGCAATTTATTCAAAATTACAGATATGTCTGGAAAAGACAAAAAGATAATAAAAGACTATCAATTATCAAAAGATATTATTTCATTACTTTCTAAATAATTTCATTATTTTGCAACCTTTCTGTTTTCTTAGCGTATAACAATGTAAGAAACAACAGAAAATATGAAAAATTACTCAACAATAGATACAACAGCAACTCCAGGTATTTTAACTGGAATCGGCCATTTGGACAATTTATTATCAGTAGATAAGGGTTTTCAAAACGCTGTAATCTTCTTAACAGGTACTTCTGGAGCAGGTAAAACTACTTTATCTAAGGTTATTCAAAAAAGTCTTAAAGATACACCTACAGCCTTATATGAGCGTGAAACGTCAAGTAATTCAGTTGCCAAACAAACTCGTAGAGTAAAAATTGAACATGAAAATGCATTAATTTGTGATGAAAAAGAATATCCGCACTTTAATGACTTTATGGCTGAAGTTGTTAAAAGAGGTATTAAATTTATAATTATAGATTCTTTACAAACTGCAGCTGTTGATTTTGTTAGAGTTGAAGGTATGAGTGAAAAAGAATCTGAAATGGAAGTATTGAGAGTTCTTAAACAATGGAAAGATTCAACTGGTGGTACTGCTATATTAATTGGTATGGTGAATAAAGATGGCGATTTTTCTGGTGTTAATAAAATTAAACACTTAGCTGATTGTCATTTACATTTAGTGTTCGATGAAATAAAAAACACACGTTTCATGTATACTACTAAAAATCGTGATAACAGTACTTCAAAATTACATTATGAATTTGTTGACACTGATGCGGTAGTTGAATTTTATACCGAAAAAGAGTTTGAAGTTAAAGATAAAAGCTTTAAATTTGGAGACTATTTAATGAAAATGGTATCTGATTTTTTAGCAAGTGTGGATAGAAAACATCCATCTTTTAAGAGTTTTAAAAATGAATATTTTGTTAGATTAGATAGCATTTCTGAAGATAATAAAACAGAATTAGAAGTAACTATTGAACTAATAAAATTAATTGATGAACTTACAAATAAATACGGGTTATAATTTTTTAGAAAAAAACAAAAAACTAAAAACATTTTGCCTAAAAAGAAGATTAAAAAAACTCCAACTAAAAAAAGATTCTGAAATACAGAATATTATAATCAGATATCCAAAAGAAGCTTCTAGGATGGATTCTATAGAAAAATCTTTTCCATCCCAAGTATTGGTAGAAGTAGATTTAAAAATAAAATCAGCAAGTAGGTTGTTAAGATATATTTCTAAAAACTAAAATTATTGCCCATATTTATTAGATATGGGCAATTCTGTTTTAAGAAATTATATAAAAGAAACTATTAGAGAAGCTTTTAGTAATATGTGGCTATATAGCAGTGGGCCAAATAAATTTCCTTATATGGATGGTACTGATGCGAAAATACCATCTGATTTAGCATCCGAAGCCGAAGCCGAAGCTGAATTTGGCAAATCTGAAGACGAAATTGGAGAATCTGAAGATATAGAGGAAATAAACACCTCAAATAATAATAAACATTGATATTTTGCAGTTTTATACTATTATTTATGTATATAATAATGGGAAATGGAGCTTGTGCAAAAAACTTTAGAAAAGATAGTGATATCTGTGACTTCTAAAGAAATAGAAAAGAAGGGATTTGATTTTATTTGGGATAAAGTAAGAGATGCTTATTCTGTAAATAAATTCGAGGTATTGTCGATTTCTGCCGACAAAAAAAATAATAACATTTATTTTATAGAATTATCTCAAATAAAATAATTCATTTTTTGTTTTATTAATTTAAAGCATTATATTTAATTAAATAATAACAACTGTATTTTACTACTATGGATAACAATAAAAAAAGAGCATTTGACTCTGACGATGAAGACGGTCAAAATTTTGACAAACTTAAAAAAAGTAAAAGTAGCACACCATTCCTTGATAATTTTGGAAAGGACCTATCTAAACTCGCTTCACTTGGAAAGCTGGACCCAGTAATCGGCAGAGAAGAAGAGATAGACCAGACTATTCAAATTCTTAATAAAAGAAAAAAGAATAACCCAATATTAATTGGTGAGTCTGGAGTTGGTAAAACAGCTATCGTAGAAGGTTTGGCTATTCGTATCCACAATAAGCAAGTAGATAGGTTATTATTTAACAAAAGAATTGTTGAGCTAAATATTACATCTGTTGTGTCTGGAACAAAATATAGAGGAGAGTTTGAACAAAGGATGGAAGAAATTATTAAAGAAGTTCAAAAAAATCCAGATATTATTTTATTCATTGATGAGCTTCATAATGTAATAGGTGCTGGTGGAGCTTCTGGTTCTATGGATGCTGCCAACATCATTAAACCAGCTCTTGCGAGAGGAGAGATGCGTTGTATTGGCGCTACAACACTTGATGAATATAAGAAGGTAATCGAAAATGATTCTGCTTTAGACAGAAGATTTCAAAAGGTTTATATTAAAGTGCCATCTAAAGAAGAAACAATTGAGATATTAAAACAAATCAGAGGTAAGTATGAAGATTATCATGGTGTTGTTTATTCTGATGAAATACTTGATAGATGCGTAGAACTTTCTGATAGATATATTACGTATAGAAACTTTCCAGACAAAGCAATTGACCTTATGGATGAAGTAGGTTCAAGAGTTAAACTTTCTAATGTTACAATTTCAGATGAAATAAAAAAGCTGGAAAAAGATTTGAGAGAAGCTGAAATAAAAAAGAAAGAAGCGGCACTTAATCAGAACTATGAATCTGCAGCAAAATATAGAGATATTGTTAGAGACATCAATATTCAAATAGAAGAAGAAAATATAAAATGGCAAGAAAAAATCAAGCAAATGAAGGTTCAAGTTACTCTTGAAGATGTTGCTAAAATTATTGCCAAACAAACTGGAATTCCTCTTAGTAAATTAACTGACTCAGAAAATGAAAGGCTTGTTAATTTGGATACATTCTTGAAAGATAGAGTGATTGGGCAAGATGAAGCAATCGAAAAAGTAACAGATGCAATACAAAGGTCTAGGATAGGTATTCAAGACCCAGATAAGCCGATTGCATCATTCTTATTCTTAGGGTCTACTGGTGTAGGTAAAACTCATCTAGCAAAAGTTCTGTCAAAGTATTTGTTTGATACGGATGACTCTTTTATTAGATTTGATATGTCTGAATATATGGAGAAACATGCTGTTTCTAAATTAATAGGAGCTCCTCCTGGATATGTTGGACATGAAGATAAAGGTCAGCTTACCGAGAAGATTAAAACAAGGCCATATTGTATTTTGTTGTTTGATGAAATTGAAAAAGCCCATCCAGATGTTTTTAATATTTTATTACAAGTTCTTGATGATGGTAAATTAACTGATTCGCATGGAAAAGAAGTTAATTTTAAGAATACAATTATAATCATGACATCAAATATAGGAACTGAAAAGATATTATCAGATACAAAACTTGGATTTTCTATGGGCGGTTCAAAACAAAATGATGTTAGTGAAATGGTTATGGCAGAATTAAAGAAAAAATTTAGACCAGAACTAATTAATAGAATAGATGAGAAAATAGTATTTAAACCATTGAGTGAAGAAAATATTATTAAAATTGTTGACCTTGAATTAGCTAGAATGATTAAGAGAATAGAAGAAAAAGATTATAAGATTAACATAGATGTATCTGTAAAGAAATATTTAGCAGAAAACGGATATGACAAAGATTATGGCGCAAGACCTTTAAAAAGAGCAATTACAACTCATGTTGAAACTCCAATCGCCAAATTCTTATTAGGCAAAAAACTGAAGGCTGGAACTGTTATTAAACTTAAGTTTGACGAAAAACAAAATATTGTAATTGTAAAATGAGCAATCTCTTAAAGTTAGCAAAAAATGGTAATTTTTATGTTGATGGTAATTTACTTACTACTCATGACATAAAAGATATAAATGAATATCTCATGCAATTGCTTGGATTTTATATCACCATAGAAGATGGTGTAAAACTAGAAGAAATTGTACATTCCGTTTTTGGTTTAAAAAAATTTATTGGTGGATATTTTTCAGAAGAATATGAAGTAGTTAGGGCTTTTTCGTATTCTTCTAAATTAGAAAAAAAATATAAAGCAATAGAATTTTTTAAAACATTTAAAGTTGAAGATGAAACTGAAGATATTGGTTCTGATAAGAATGAAGAATATTTATATGTATTGCCAGAGATAAATTTTGTGGAAGCAGGTCCAGATGAAGTAGGGTATGATAAATTAGGAGACCTTCCAATTATTATAAATGAAAATATTATACTAACACATGGTAGTATAAAGCTTAATTTAAAAAGTAAGTTTACGTTGTTAGATGTTCTTACGTGTTTATTTGATGAGATGAGTGCTTGTATTAAAAGCGGAGAAATTGCTACTATTTCGTAATTTCAGAATGCTTTATATGCTTTAAGTTTTGAGATATAATAAAAGCTACAATTAAAGAAAAGCTTATAATTATAACACTGGAAACATGTATTGGAAAATCTACAAATAAATTATAGTAATCTTTTTCTGTTCCAGGTTTCATCCAGTTTAGGTCATAAGTGCCATGTACAAAGGTAGCAGCTGAAATTCCAATTATATTATATAGAAATTTTATTATTAAGCCAACTCCTTTGCTAAGCGCAATATAATACCCCATAAATAATCCACAGCTCATATGTATTATGACTGACGTAACAGCTCTAATTATTAATACGTTTTCTGGAGTTGTATTTTCTCCAAATTCTCCCATCATTGTTCTTTGAGCATATTGAATATTTTCAGATATTGCAAATGCTGCAGATACCAATGCGCAATAAAACATAATTGCATAAGGATGGTCCAAATTCTTTCTTCTTTTTCCACGCATAAAATCAACACATTTAAACGCTATCCATTTAGAAATTTCTTCCATTAATGCCACTTGTACAAAAGCATATAGTAATAAAGAATTAAATGTTTTTTGATACACTTCAAAATATTTATCTTTAAGAGTAAAGTCTCCTAAGTTTATTTTAAAAAAAGTATCATGTAAATGTGGAAATATAAAATGAATAAATTGTAAGAACGTAACAGATAACAACCCAATAAACAAGTAATTAAGAGATGCTTTAAGTCTTATTGAAAAAGAAGGAGAGTTAGCAAATATAATTATAGAATAAAATACAATTGGTATAATACACATTAAAAACAATATGATATTGTTATCTTCAAACATGCTAAAAAATTTTGTATTATTTTACAAATCTCTTAAGCTGTTTTTCAAAAGCCCTTTTAATCAACTTGTCAACATCTTGTGGAATAGAAACAGAAGCGCCTTCTGCATTCTTTTCATATTCGGTTCCTTTCTTCCAGTAATCAGAAGGGTCTAATTCTGGAGTTGATGTTTCTGAATAATAATCTAATATTGTATTGATAAGATAACCAAAAGAAAATAACTCCGTATCTTTCACTCCTTCAATGGAGATTTTTTGTTTTAAACCTTCTTTATTCTCTTCCATATTAAGTAGTTTATTATAAATATTGGCCTTTTTATTAAAATAATAAATAAAAATTTGATGTTAATAAAAAAAATATAACCTGTAAATCAAGCACTTATGTGTTTTTTATAAAAAAATGTTTGTATATAATTAGAATTTTGTAATTTTGCTTATATTTATTTTATCAATCTGTTCTTTGAATTTATTAAAATTAGAATTGTTTGTGGCAAGGTAATCGAGATACATCGTTATCAACTAAAAACAAACAAACAAGTAACATTGGGCGAAATCTTGATGTTGCATAGCTGGTGGAGGTCATTCCTATGAAACCAGCTTAAGGTAATCGGCTTACTCAGCAGATTGCGCCCGAATGGGAATAAAGAGTGGAGTTTGTAAGACCTAATCTTACAGGATAATGCAAGGCACCTAAAAGCCTTCAAGTTAAAGCATATGCAACTTCAAAAACATGCGGCCTCCCTAAAAGACCATTCTCCAAATGAGAGTCATCAATTAGTAAAAGGCGACAACTTGGGACCAACTATCCCTTCAATTCTAAAAATACTAAAAAAAATGAGTGGCGAATCTAAGAGTTACTTCGGTTTATAATAGGTTCAACTCCTATAGAAGCCCGTAAAACGGCTTTTATTATACTCTGGATGACTATCCCTCTTTTTTTAAATATATTAAATGCATTATAGTGGCGACTGAAAGAGATACTTCGAAATCTGAAAATTCAAAAAAACTCTTTCTACCATATTCCTATAAGTTATTGAAAAATTAAACCTAAGACATAGGAGACAGTTTGTAAGCTTAACAGCACGAGTCTCACTTGAGCTTCTTAGATTTTATGCTTTCACACTTAAAGGGATATTGTCAACAGACAATATCCCTTTTTTTTTGCTCATTTGCTTAGGAAACAAATGAGAGACACTGAAGTCAACCTAGACTTTCGAATGTCAAAATGTTTAACTAAAATAAAAATTAAAATTATGAGTAAATTTAACCAAACAAAACCAGCACAAACTACTGTTACAACAAATGTAGCAGGTGGTAAGGCCTATACTCAAACTGCAGAGTTAGAGTTAGTTTCTATATTATTAACTTCATTTGTTCAAGACCAGTACTATAAAAGTGCAGGTGATACAATGAATAGAGTGTCAGAACTTTTAAGTAATGTTGACCCTAAGTTTGCTGCAAAAGCAGCAATTTATGCACGTAATGAATTCGGTATGCGTTCTATTACTCATGTACTTTCTGTAGAGATTGCAAAACATATCTCTGGAAAACCATGGGGTAAGAAATTCTTTACTGAAGTTATTCGTAGACCAGATGATATGTCTGAAATTATTGCTTACTACTTTGCTAAAAACAAAGGTAAGGCTTTACCTAACTCTTTGAAAAAAGGTTTTGCTAAAGCATTTGATAAGTTCGACAACTATCAATTAGCAAAATATAAAGGAGACGGAAAAGACGTTTCTCTTGTTGATATTGTTAACCTTGTTCATCCAAAAGCTATCGAAAAGAATAAGACAGCTCTTGATGAATTAATCAAAGGTGGATTGAAGTCTACTGATACTTGGGAAGCTAAGCTTTCTCAAGCTGGACAAAAAGCTGAGACTGATGAAGAATTAGGTAGCTTGAAGAAAGATGCCTGGATTGGTTTAATTCGTGAAAAGAAGCTTGGATACTTAGCATTGCTTCGTAATCTTAGAAACATCATGGAGCAAGCTCCAGAGGCGTTAGATGAGGCTTTGGCTTCATTAACAAACGAAGCGTTTATTAAGAAGTCATTAGTATTCCCATTCCAGTATTTGACCGCTTACAAGCAGTTCTCTACTATGAACACTAAAGAGTCTCGTAAGATTGCAGATGCTTTAAGTGACGCTATTGATATCAGCTGTCAGAACGTGAAGTCTCTTAACTTCGAAGGTAACACTTTGATTGCTATTGACAACTCAGGTTCTATGGATTCTCCAGTAAACAAATCTCCTCACATGAGAAAGAGTGAGCTTGGTGCATTATTCGGTATCGTACTTGGTAAGGCAGTTAACGCTGACATTATGGAGTTCGGTGATAAGGCACGTTATATCAACTATAGTTTGAAAACTCATTCTATGGAATTTGCTGACAAGTTCACTAAAGGAAATCAGGTTGGTCACGGAACAGACTTCCCTTCAATTTTTAGTACTGCTAACAAGAAGTACGACAGAATTCTTATCTTCAGTGATATGCAAGGCTGGAGAAGTGGTGGAGCACCAACTTCAAGTGCTAATACTTACAAGAATAAGTTTAATTGTGACCCACACATTTATTCTTTTGACCTTGCAGGTTATGGTACAATGATGTTCCCAGAGAATAAAGTTTATGCTATGGCAGGATTTTCTGAAAAGATTT
>Ga0315289_10001767_pt1 | contig 33595 bp, 46 predicted proteins | sample YL17G11_40_MG_FD_203452 | JGI IMG/M metagenome (GOLD analysis project Ga0315289, IMG submission 203452) | Sediment microbial communities from Yellowstone Lake, YNP, Wyoming, USA - YL17G11_40 | ecosystem: Environmental > Aquatic > Freshwater > Lake > Sediment | place: USA: Wyoming | collected... | reverse complement strand
CGAAGCAGAGCACGCCGAGCGTCCTCAGCGTCGAGCTCATCCACTCGGCCTGCCGTCCCTTCACGTGCTGGTTCTCGAGGTGCGCCAGAACGTCCTGCATCGTCGGGTAGGTGCCCCCCGGGCCGTCATACACGCCGTATTCCTGGTAGACGGCGTCGATGGCCTGTTGGAGCAGGTATTTGACGCCTTCGCCTAAGTAATAGCAGTGGGCCGTTATCTCGTTGAGCTTTTTCAGCCAAACGCGCGGCGGGGTCTCGGGCGGCGGGATCAGGGGGTTGAAACGGAACGGCGAGACGTCCCGCCCGACCGTGAACACTAGGAGTCCGGGCAGGTGGCGGATGAGGTCGCGGTAGTTCCGCTTCCAGTCGAACACCAGGAAGGGTTTCCTTTTCCGCGCAAGCGAACGCAGGATCAGGAACGCGCAGTTCGTCTTGCCCGAGCCGCTCCGGCCGAAGATCCCGACGTGCTGGATCCATTCCTCTTCCCGCAGACCGAAGACGTGGCGGAACTGGTCCCCGTACCAGACTCGCCCCAGCGGGTACTCGCCCGAAGAGACCTCCTCCGGCGGCGGAGACAGCAGTATCCGGCTCCCCTCATATGTCTCGCCGAGGTGCTCCGCCAGGAGCTTGAGCAGCGTGACATGGACCCACTTCTTCCCCTCTGAGTCCTCCGTCTGGTAGAGGGACCACAGGCGGTCAACCTTCTCGCCCAGGACGGGCTTCAGCTTCTTGCAGATGTCGTCTACTTCCATACGGATCACCTTCAGCCTTTGCCGCTGTCATCTCCCGTAAGCCCGCGGGCCGCGCCGGCGAGCTTGTATCGTTCAAGGGCCTCGCTGAGTTCCTTCTCGAGCCACACGATGTCCCGCCAATGCCTCAGGCGCTCTTCCCAGCTCGCCTTCTTCAAAGCGATGGCCTCGCGCTCCAGGTTCGTGCGCCGGCCGTCTACGGAAGGACTCACCCCCAGGCTCCACACCTTCACTTCGCCCAGCAGATGGCCTAGTTCAATGAGTTCCTCCTGGACAGCTCTCCGGATGGACCGATGCAGCGCACCGCGTTTGGCGATGTCCTTCTGGAGGGCTTCGATCCGCCCTTGCAGGAGCTCTATCCGTTCGGACAACGCAAACGAGAGCCCTTCTGCTTCGCTGTCGTTGCTCTTCTCCGTGTTGCGAGCCGTGCGGGCGCTCCCCCACGGAGCGACAGAGAGGTCGGGAGCCCCGAAGTCGTCCCCTTCAAGGAACCAGTCCTCCGGCGCCCGCTTCTCATGGTCCTCATCGAGGAAGCACGCGTCACCATAGTTAGAGCTGGCGGGATTGTGATTCTCACTTCTCCTTTCGGAATCGGACTTGTAGCTCATAGCCAAGAGGGGAGCCCCTGAGACTGCATGTTGGTCACTCGGAGCAATAAGCCTTGCGCGTGGAGGGCGTGCCTTGCCCTTGTGTAGCGCGCTTAGAGGATGTGCCCCCAGGAGCAGTGGAATCCCCTCGTTGTAGCTTCCCAAGCGGGACGTCGCGGATTCGAATCCCGTCGCCCGCTCCACTTTCCGTCCTGCCTACAGATGACAGCGCTTGCCACCGAGCGCCTATCGTTGCCACTTCTCTGGCCTTACGACTCCCCACGCTGAACGTCACGGGTTCGCCGCCCGCCCCCGTCTTGCCAGGAGATGACAGAAAGTGACAGGCAGAGCCTACAGGAAGTGGAAACTCCGGGGGAAACTCCCATGCGGCACCCGTGACGTAGCGTGTGAGGCGGCACGTTTCGGGACGCCGAGCGATTGGGCAGATTCCGCAGTCCGGCAGGCAGACCACCGCCCCGCGGATGGTGTCTCATCGGTACAGGAGCAGCCCGCCGCGGCGTCTCATTTGGGCGTGGCCCTCGGCAACCACGCTCGTGCGTGTTCCATGTCGATCAGCTCGCACATCACTTCGATGGGGATCTCCATGTCACCCTCTGGCACGAGCACATGCTCAAGGACAGGTGGAACGGGGAAGTAAAGCCCATCATGCACTTGCTGCAACGGTCGCACCATTCCTACGGCTCCCTCCACGCTCTGTCCGCCTGCTCCGTCAGGCGTCAGGATAAGGTGGTCCAGCCGAACCTCTAGCTGAAAGGACGTGCTGACCGCATCCGACGCGACAAACGTGATCTTGTTCCCAGCCCAGACACACGCCCTGTTATCGCACTCCCCGATCACGTCCCCGTACGCTCTGACCGCCCCTTCCGGCAGGCGCATGTAGTAGCCGAGAATGTCGCTGAAGGCGCTGTCACCGACGATGTGAAGGAGCTTCGGCTTACGCATGCCGACTTCACTTTCCGGGGGTTCCTGCGCACCCACTTTGACGGTTTGGACATCAGACGCCCGAACCACGTCGCGCTGCCTGGTCTTCGAGATCACCTCGATCTCATCCTTGACGAGCACCCACAGCTCTGACCGCCTTCTTGCCAGCAAGTCAAGGTTGATGGCACCGCTGCCGAAGAACTTCGGACTCCTCTTCCGCAACGTTGGCCCCAGGTACTCTCTGCAGAAGGCAGCTACCATTGAATACAGGAGCGGGCCGATGCCAAGCGCCTGTAGCTTCGTGATCTCAGGATGCCTAACGTCGACGTAGATCTCGAGATCATCTGCGTCCTCGTCGGTGATGAAGACCGGGATGTCCTCCGTCAACTTGCCCGGCAGGAGCTGCACGCGTCGCACGCTATACGCGCGATCAATGTTGAGTTCCAGCTCGCTGAGGAAAAACTGCTCGAAGCGGGACAAGTCGGAATAGGGCTCAGCGCACTCGACCATTCCCTCCAGGGGCTTTGCACTGCAGTTCGACTCAAGGTACAAACAGATCGCCTTCTGTTTGTGTCGGTCCGCAGGCAGGAGAACCACCACGTTGCCGCGCGCCTGCATGATCTGACTGAGGGCCAGTTTCTGCTGTTTGGCGAAGAACACCCCGACGTGCTCTGCCGCCTGGGCGCGCAGTCGCCCGAGAACCGTCTCGCGGCCGTCGGCCAGGGGCACACTCACGTTGTCAAGCCTTCCTGTCCAGGCCATTCGGAGCACGTAGGGGAAGACGCGTGTGTGCTGGGCGATCAAGTCGGGGGAGCCCAGGACTGCTTCCACGGCGACTCGCTCTAGGCAATTGACCATCTTGGAAAGAAGGGAGGCTGAATCTGCGTCAAGCGAGTCCCTTCCTGCCGTGGGTGACAGTCTGTCACAGTCTATCCTGCCGCTTACGCCGATCTGAGTCTCCACCTTAGTGGCACAGATCTTGAATCCCCGCCTGAATACATCGATGGCACCGTTCTCGAAGCGCAGGACGCCGCGAACGCGAACCGGCCGATCGTTAACGCTCAGCTCCAGCAGCTCCGCCTCGAGCGTGTACCCCTCGTCATAGTAAAGCCTGCCCCTTATCCTGATCCCCTCCTGCGTCCAGTCTGTTGGACCATTTGTTATTTCCTGGCGGGACTCGAAGCGGTCCGTGTCCACGAGTGTCTCGCGCGGGACCAACGTGCCGTCGAAGTAAACACGTTCTTCAGCATAGCCCACGAAATGCCGCAGGTAAGTGTGGAGTTCCTGGACGTCTGGAGGAGTCCTCAGGTGCCCGATCACAATAGTCCCGCGTGGAGCCGCGTCGGAACACGGTTCGCTAGCCACTTTCGGGACGGATCCCCCAGCAGACTTTATGTCGTGCTCCGTCAGCCGTGTTCGCGTCCCTTCCTGCCCTTCCGCCGTCTGTGAGATGACAGTCAACTCGTCACAGACCCCAAGGTTGGCAAACCCTCCTATGCCGAACTGCCCTACGCAACCGGCCGTCCTGGCCTCCTCGGTCCTTTTCCCGCTTGCGCCCATAGTCCAGAAGTAACGGCGCAGGTGGTCTTCACTCATGCCGATGCCGTTGTCACGGACGATGCAGTTCTGGCCCTTAAGCTCCACGTCCACCCGATACGGCTCTTCCGCCGGGCTCTTGCCATCTCGACCGGCCTGCATACGGACAGCGTCAACGGCGTTCTGTACGTTTTCACGCAGGTATGCCATGGGTGTCTCGTAGATCTGCTTGGACAGAGTCGCCAGAACCTGCTCGAAGTCGATTCCTACGTCAAAGGTGGAACGGCGGTTTGTCATTGGTTCTCCCTCCACCTCTCTCGAGCCGCAGCCAGCGCATCTCGCAGCTGCGTGTCGCCCGTTTCGACCACCAGCTGGGTGGCGACCTCCTCGAACACCTTCACTTGTCCTGGGAACCGGGACAGACCATCCAGAATCGCCTGTCTGGCCGCCGCCAAGTTCCCCAGGTTCTTCAATACTACGACTCCCACCTGAACATCCTCAAACGAGCCCTCCTCACACCGAACGAGGTCAAGGGCGATCTCACCCGCGTGCGCCTGCTTGTCTGGCTCGTCTGCGTTCGCCATGGCTAAACAGAGCATGCGTCTTGCCTCATTGGCCACCCTTTCATCTAGCGCCTCGCCGTGTCTTCGTGCGGTTTCCTCAAGGAGATGCCAGTCGCCCTCGGCCAAGAGGCGGCGCATTAGCGCTTGACTGTGTTGCGGCACGCCTGGAGCTTCGGAGCGCGCGAGACCAGCGAACTGCGCCTCTCGTTTCCCCAGCTCTCCCCGGAGGTCGCCCTTCCCACCATCTGTGTCGTACAACCAGTCAGCGTACTCCTGAATGCGGTCCCGTTGCTCGGAGATCCGATCGACAACCGGCACAGCGTCCCCATAGGCCCGCAGGATGTTCTGCAAACCCAGGAACCGCCTTGTCTTCTCGGTAGCTTCCGGGCCCCCCATATCCTGCAGGGCCTTCGGAGCAACAAAAGCAATGTTGTTGCCTAGTCGGACTGGAACTTCGACCGCCTTCCCGAGAACAAGTGCAGCCAGGTAGTGAGATATGCCCGCAGTACCGGGCATTACGCCTGCAATACTATCTGCAACATCCGCGATCGAGAACGGTAGCGTGCCCCGCAGCTGAATCGCCACCTCCTCCACCTGGTCAGTCCGGAAGGTGCCACGGCGCGTGGTGTAGGCGAAAGACTGCACTCGGCAGGCTGATTCTGCGACGCTCACCTCAACCACGCTGTATGAATTCTCGAAGTCTCTGGTAGCGAAGGCCGCCCCCGCGGTAACCCCGATGCAACGGTCCCCAGATAGATTCGATGCGACGGTCACGCCACGCTCATGCAGATGTCCTCTGTGGATGAAGCTGCAGCGCGGCAGCAAACGGCCATAGACCGCCGACCGGTCGAACGGACGTAGCCAATCCGGCGGATGATGCATTGCGGCGATTACCAGCCTCGGTGAAAGGCTCTCCGCCGTCGCCAGAGCTTCAATCATCTGGCGGTCTCCAACGACGATCCTCTGCTCGTCGGCCTCCCCGCCTTCACACAACCATGCTGAGTTAAGGGCTAGCACGGCGATCTGTAGCCCCTGGACGTCGATGCCTGCGACGTACCCCAAGGTGTCAGGAGTCATGGTCCGGGCCATTCCGCGACTCACGTCGGACTCGAAAGCTCGGTAAGCTGACTGGCGCTCGAGAAGCGTCCGCAACTCCTGGGCATCCCCCAGAAGTTGTTCGACAGCTTGCGGCGAATCCAGCAAGGACACTGCGCCGGCATGGCAGAAGCGACTGAGGCTCAGGTCGACATCATGGTTTCCGGGGACACAGAACACACGTGTTCTCGGCAGTCCTGTTGCATCACTCAGTTGGTCAAGGAGTGTTCTTACGCGCGTGTACTCCGCCTGACGGCCGGAATAGGCTAGGTCACCGCTCACCACCACGAACGCCAAGCCGTCGATTCCTGCCGCGCGACGACCGATGTCAGCGACCATTTCACGGAGCACGACCTCCTGCGGCCAGGTATCCCCCTCAGCTTTGACGTGCAGGTCCGAAACGTGCAGCCAGCTGAGTTTCTCGATCACGGCTGTCTCCGACAAGACGCACTCTTGAGGATTGCTGATAACAGGAACTGAGCGATCCCTCGGTAGATGTCTTCTTCAGTGCCCAGGAAACCCTCCCCAGAAGGCCGAGAGGGATACGCACATTGCAAGGATAACATGGCGGTGCTGAGAAAGCGAGTACGGGAGGGGTTCCGCCACCTCACCACCCTGAGCAAGGTCGGGGCGGCGTCCGGGTCGGCGCTGAACGAGACCATGAGAGAAAGAGAAAGACACATGCTCCAGGCGGCGGCAGAGGCAGAGGTAACTGGAGGGGGACTTGGCGACGACTGCGCAGGCCAACCCACCGTCTCTCCCGCCTAGCTGTGTAGTCTGCCCACAGGTCCGGCAACACCTGCATCCTTGCAGCCACCTCAGGGAAGCCGGGGGCAGCGGAGGAGTCCATGGTGAGGTCCAGGGACGAGTTGCATGGCGGCTTGCGCCCTGCTCGAGGCGACGCCGTTCATGCTAAGGCAGGTGTCGAAGATGTGTGGTACAGACCGTGCACCTCAAACGTCTGCGCGAGCATGTCGCCTTCCGCCCCAATTCACGCCAAAGCTGAGGATTCAGGACTCACTTCACGCTCGAAGCGCCTCCGGGGATTGCGTCAAGACCGTCGCCTTTATAAGGCTTGACGACGAATATCAACATGGCCTATCAATTCGTGCGGGAGCCCCTGAGCAGCGAGGAAACGGACAGGCTGATCAACGCGTGTCAGGCTTTCCGGGAGAAGCTTGTGGTCTGGACGCTACTGGACACGGGGCTGCGGGTCTCGGAGTTCTGCGGCCTCCGCAGGGATCAGGTGCAGTGGCAAGAGGAGCGGCTCGTCGTGTTCGGCAAGAGCGGGCCTTTCGGCACGGCGAAGAAGAGGCGAGTCGTGCCCCTTACACCCCGTGTGAAGAGGCTCCTTGAGATCGAGCTTGCTACCAGGGACGGCCTCGGCCTATCTGTGCGTACGGCTCAGCGCATCGTCAAAGCAGTTGCGAACAGAGCTGGCATCACCAGACCGGTGACGCCCCACGTGCTTCGCCACACCTTTGCCGTCAACTGCGTCAAGCGGGGGCTGAGCACGGCGTCCCTGAAGAAGATTCTTGGCCACGACCGGCTGGAGACCACGGAGATCTACCTCAACATTTCCCCCGAGGACGCCCTCAACGAGTTCTTCCAGAAGGTCGGCAATGACCACCGACGGCGCTGGGACTGACAGCAGGTAACGGGCAGGATCGGCCTGGGAACCACGGGATGGAGCCTGCACATGGCACACGCCCCGGGCTCGCCTGTTAGGTGTCGGCTCGTGTCGCGACTACGTCAGCAAGCGAGCGAGAGACAACAGGCGCCCTCAGTAGTCTGCGAAGTCCCAGGTCATGATGTGCGCGAACGACAGGTTGAAGACCTCAGTGGGATCTTCGCCGTCTTGTTGCTGGCTGACTGAGTCGTAGAGAGCGAATCGCAGGTAGTCCTCGCAGACGTCGAGGATGCGACCTGTCAGGAAGTCATTCTCCTCCATCTCTGAGTCCGGGAAATGCACGGCACGTGAGATCCGGATGCAGGCCCACTTGTCCTTCCCCTCTTCGAATGACTGCCTCATGTCCATAAGCGGTTCCTCCTCCCATGCATTACCTCTAGATGCAGGCTCCGGTAGAGCGTGCCAGAGAATACTTCTTGTGGCCGTTGACGTCAACCGGGTCCGTCGCCCCCGGGCTTCGCAGTCGGCTGCTTGCCGAGCGGCGGCCGGGACTCTGGCAGAGATAGCGGGCACTGAGCGGGGGAAGAAGTGCGTTGCTGGACGTCTGAGCCGGCGAAATGTGACCACGTCAAGATTTGAGCGGACGGCTCCTGAACGGGACGCAAGACGGCCCGGGCTTTGCCTTGGCCGGATCGGCGCCGCGCCGGCGCTTGCGTTCGGTTTCGGTCGGCCGAAGTGAAGCCTGTTGCCGGGGCTTTCGTCGCCGGAAGGTGTCGTCCGGATCGTCTGTAATGGCCCCCGTGGCAGGGCACACAGACACCTCATCAAAAGTGCTCAAGTCGTAAGTCGTTTACTACAAGATAGTAATGTATATAACAGTGTTATAAGTGATATAGTTGCAGACGTTCGGAGGGGCGGAGCACTTTCAGTAAGGTGTGTGTCTGCCGATAGACATAAATACCTGGTTGACCAATACTTATGCATGAGTGCCGAAAGCCGTGAATGCGCCGAAAGGGACACACCCCAGAGAACTCCCTTCCAGGACCTGGTGAAGCGAAGCGTCTTCACTGACCTCTCGGTCTTCGACACGGACTACATCCCCGACCGCATCTTCGTCCGCAAAGAGTTCGACCCGATCGTCCGGTTCTACTTCGATGCGCTCAAGTTCTGCCTCCAGCAGACGATGATCGTCGTCGGTCCTTCGGGCTCGGGGAAGACCCTGGCCTGCCGCTACTATGGCGCCGAGGCGCTTCGCTACGCTCAGAAGGAGCGCATTCCGCTCGCGTCCGCCTACGTGAACTGCCGCGAGATCGCCGCGCCCTATGCCTTCTGGCAGTTGCTTCTCAGGCAGTTGGACGCGCCGGCGCCGAAGGGGCTGTCCATAACGGATCTGCTCACGAAGCTGGCGGGGGCGCTCTCCGGGCGCCGCCACGTTGTGGTTGTTCTGGATGAGCTGGAGAAGCTGTTTGCCAGCGTGGGCAACGAGCGCGCGAATGACATCCTGTACAGCCTGGCCCGCCTGCGCGCCAACCGAGACCTGGACACGGCGATATCCACGGTCTTCATCTCGAACAACGCCCACCTGCCGGATATGTTCGACGGGCCGGTGCGCTCCTCCCTGAACGCCGCCAACCTGGCCATCGGGCCGTATGACGCCAATGATCTGGCCGGGATCCTGTCCGACCGAGCCAGGGCCGGGCTGAAGAAAGCCGCTTGGCGGCAGCCCGTGGTCAACTATGTGGCTGCCAAGACGGCCCAACACAACCCAGACGCCCGGTTCGCGATCCGGCTTCTGAGGAACGCCGCATGCGAGTTGGAGGCAGCCAGCGGAAGGAATCTGGCGCCCCGGCATGTCGACGCTGCCTTCGAGAAAACGCGACGCGAGATGGAAATCGAGGTGCTGCAGCGGCTTTCCACCAACCAGTTTCTGGTGCTGCTTGCGCTGGCGCGCCGAGCCCATGCGACGCCGGGGCAGTTCATTGGCCTGCACCAGGTCTACAAGGATGCCTACCCGGCTGTCTGCGAACAGCATGGCTGGCGCCCGTTGGTCTATAGTCAGTTTCTCAGTATCGTGAACGGAACGCTGCAAAGCTACGACTTGGTGAGCAGCGTCCTCGAAAGAAGGAGAATGGGCGGATACGTTCGCCTGATCGAACCGAACTTCAGCCCTGCCGACGTGATCCGTGTTGCGCGGTCCAGATTCCAGCTCTGAGCAACCAGCGGCGCTGGTTCGGCCCGAACGGCGTCCGCCCCTCTTGTGCTTCTGCTACTTCGTCGAGTCGCCTTGGGCGCTCGCACTGGCGCCGGCGGCGAGCTTCTCTCTCACGGCCGACCTGACGAAGTCAGCCTTGCTCATGTAGAGCCGTCGGGCGACAAGCTTCTCGATCTCTTCAATCAGGCCCGAGGGCAGCTTTACGTCAATCCGGCCCACGCCTGACCTCTTGGACGTGCCCGGGCCAGCCTTGGTCCGTTTCCTCCTACGCATGCAAACCACCTCCTGACGTAATGTTCGTTGAGCAGCCTCTTTAAGCTTTCGGTCGGTTCGTGCTGCGGAGGCAGTTGCATGCGTGGCTCGCCAGGCGCAACGGACGCTGCCGGGGTGAGGCCCCCGGCTGACAGAACCGCCCTTGGGGTGTCGCCTCCTGCCGCCCCGATTTCATTTTCATTTTCCCGCCTTCTATACACCAATAGACAACATAAACAAACCACACGAGAGTGCTATCCTCACTCTAAGCCCGCCCCAGTCCAGGGCTTATGCAACTTCCTAACGCCGGTGGCCTGCTCCCTGTGAAGTTGCCGCCGGGAGTCGCCCTCTTGGCGCCCCTCCCCTCCTGCAGGCCACCCCTCCCTGGCTCTCCTCCCACCTCTCACCGACCGGCAGCCCGGCCAGTCGCCTGTCGGCCAGCGTGCCGGTCGCCTGTCGTACGGCCACGGCCGAACGCACTTCCCTCCTGAGCCGGCAGTCCTCCCGGCTCACCTCCCCGGGTCCGCCTCGGCCCCTTGGGCGCCGTACGGCTGAACCGCTAACTGTCGCCTGTCTAGTCGCATGTCGCACAGTTACCCGGCTAAGACTCACCCGCCTGTACCCTGCGACCTGCAGGGCCTCTCTGCGTGGGACCAGGCCTTGTCTCCCTGCGGAATGCTGGGGCGAACTCTGCCCTCAGATGTTCCAGCACAAGTCCCACCAGACACACCGCTGGCCTCTCAGCGCACCGATGCAGCATCCCTTGCAGACCACCAGCCCATGGCGGTCGGGCTGCACCTCGTCCTTGTCCCCACGGCCTCTTACGTCGTCCCCTTCCAGCCAGCGGCCTTCACAGAACGCGCTGGGCCGGTTGACTTTCCGGCAGACCGCGCAAGGGCCCTTCGAGCTCATTGGACCCAGCCCCCAGCCAGCGGGCTCGGCCACGTCTGCCGGCGCCCTGTGCCTTGGGGACTTGGCGCCCTGGCGCCCGCCGGCCACTCCACAGTTTGAGCCGTTCATGCCAAATCACCTCCGCCGACCTTTTGGCGAAGGCCCTTAGTCTCGGTTCGCACGGTCGCCTCGGCGGTCGGAGACCGCAGCCGAGAACTATGGGCCGAGCCCTCAAGAGGAGGTGATTTGGCGCAAGGCGGCTCATGCCCAGTGGCCCGCACGGGGAACGGAAAGCGGCGAGCCTGGCCCCTGCCCCCCCCGTCAGCCCACGGGGGCAGCCGCAGCCCGACGCTCCCGCAAGCGGCCAGCCCCCCTTGGCCGGTGGCAACGCACCAGCGGCCTCACTCCATGACGACATGCACCTCGTCGTAGCCTTCGCGCCTCAGTTCTGCTGGCGTGGGCTTGATGGCTTGGAAGGCCCGCCACATGCGCTCCACCTCCTCCGGGGGCAGCCTGCCCGCCTCGCGGCACCGCGCCAGGACGACCGCAAGCGGCAGGTCAAACAGGACGCAGACCTTCCGGTGTCCGGCGTTCGGCCCCTGCAGCGAATGCCACCTGGCCCGCCGCGACATGTGGCAGGCGTCCAGGACGACGCTACGGCCCTCCTGCAGGGCCTTGAGCTTCATGGCCTCAAAGGTCCCCCAGACCTTTTCTTCCCGCCCCAACGGCCCCGACTTCCCCGTCAGCCGTTTCCTTATTGCATCGGAATTGATGACCTGGAAGCGGTCGCCGAGTTGCTCGGCCAAGGTCGTCTTCCCCGAATGCGAAGGGCCGCAAAGCACCACAAGAACCGGCGCCTGCTTGCAGCCTGAGCGAGCCGTTCGCCTTACCGCCCGTCCGCCGACGGCCGCAGACCGAAACCGGGGAATGTGGGCCGAACCACCTGAGGAGTTGAACTGGCGGCCCTGCGCGCTGCTCCTCTTTGAAGCACCCGCAGCTACCCCGCAGCACGGCAACAAGCGAAGCAGCGAGTCCTCCACTGGTCCAGAAATGAGCACTACCGTGGCCGTTTTCTCACCTCCTCGACGATGGAAGAACAGCCCCCATATGCCAGCTGAACGGCTTCTTTCAGGAGCACCGAAATCGGCTTCCCGGTCTCTGCCCTTACATCAACAAGGACCGCCATTTCGGTATGTGTCAGGGCCGATGCCGGCCAAGGGTATCCCTTGCCGATTCCGAAGCTGCTCTGGGCTCTGCCTGCTTGACTTGCCTTGTGGATTCTCTGCATAGCGCAATCACCTCCTGATTCTGCCTAAGTCTGAGCGAGCCATCTGCCTTATCGCACGCTCGCTGGCGGCCGGAGGCCGGAAGGCAGAATGAGTGAGCTCAGGCATGCCCATGGAGGTGATTGCGGCACGACAGAAACCCGTGCAGGAGCAGCGGAGCAGTACACGGGAGGGCGGGCCGACTGGCAGACGGCCACAGGGAAGGACGTCCAACCCGAGGGGCGAGAACTGCCTGCCATCTTGGCGTCTCTGGCTCTGCGGCGATCCTGCAGGACAGGTATAATACGCTTCGAGAGCAGCAAGGTGACGCAGCGGTGCTTTCAAGGCGGGGGGCCACGGGAACGGGGGAGGAGATGTTGAAGAAGCTGCTGAACAGATCTGAGGAGGTGGTCAACAGTCGCTTGAGAATTACCGCCGAGGAACATGGCGCGCACGTGTTTCCGAAGGTGCGTTTGGCAGATCTTCTGCCGATCGAAGGAAGTGGGATTGCGGATGACCTGTACCAGTTCGCCCTGAAGGCACACTTCGACTTCGTCGTGACTGACGACGAACTCTTGCCCTTGTTCGCGGTGGAGTTCGACGGCCCTGAACACGATGCACTGGAGCAGCAACGTCGGGACTCGTTTAAGAACGGACTCGCGGAACGCTTCGCACTGCCGCTGCTTCGAGTTCGGTCGGCGCACGTCTTCCGGACGTACGATGGCTGGGACCTCCTGAGCTGGATCACGGATGTGTGGTTTCTCCAGAGCGAAATTGACCGCCTCTATGAAGCAGGGCAGTTGCCGCCTGACTTCGATTTCGACCCAGAGAGCATCGTGTTCTCACCCGGCAAGAGGCGGCGCTTCCCGTACTGGCTCGGCCTTGACGCCCAATTACGAATCCAGCGTCTGCACGAGAAAGGAATGTGCTACGATCTGGTCCCTTCCTTGTTCATAGGCGTGGCCGAAGACCAGGCATACCATGGCATGGCCGCTATCCGAACGAAAAGGGACCTTGCTGTCTATGTCAAATCGGCGATGCGGCCCCAGCAGTTTCCAGTTGACTTGACGGCGTTGCTACGTGGAGTCCTGATCACCGACCTGTATCAGGCCCTTCTCGAAGTGCTTGACGGGAGGAGACAACCCATCAGGGCACCGGACATCGACAAGGACATTAAGCAGTTTTGTTCTCAGCTAAGCATGCACTGCTGGAGCGGGTTCTCTTCGCATAGGCAGTGAAGGGTTAAGCAAGTAAACGTCGCATTGAATGCTCAAACCTGACGGTTCCGCCGCCAGGCAGAGCGGCCTCAGAGTGGTGCCCTGCGCCCGGCTCACAGCCGCCACCCCGCTTCCCTCAGCCGCTCGAAGAGCTCACGGCTGACAAGGCACAGAATCGTCGAGACGTGCACGTCCCCCAGCTCACCTTCGGGACAGGCCACTGAGTAGCACCGGCAGAACCGGTAGTGCTGCAGGCGCCCCTCGGGGTAGCCTTCGAGCACCTCGCCGAACACGGGGAACCCCTCGCCCGAGTCGCTCATGAAGCAGTCGCCCGGCTTAACCTGCGCCTGCCAGTGCTGCACCCGGGCGTCGGCCGCCTTCATGGCTTTGGTGAGGCGTTCTGCTGCCTCCTCGGCCGTGTCGAAGAACTCTACCTCCATGGTCTCCACCTCCTTACCTGCGTCAACTGCTCGCGCCGCTCTTCGAGCTTGGCGACCTGCTCCTTGCGCATCGCAAGGATCCTGGCCAGCAGGCTGAAGTCGCGTGGATATGGGCTGCTCATAGCGATCACCTCCTGCGGGCCTCTTGCGCCAGCGAGGCATCTCCGTTGTGCGCCGGGCCGGGCGGGAGCCGTACGCCAAGCGGTCGCAAGACCGAAACGGAGAATGACTGAGCTGGCGCCACATGCAAGGAGGTGATCGGCCTGGGGCAGCCCGCCGAGCTTGCAGCCCACCCTGTCATGGCTGCTTTGACAACTGGGCCCTGCGGGCTTACAGTAAGGAAGAATTGTCTCCCAGGATGTGACGCTGCTGCCGTCTTGAGCCTGCCAGTGCGTCGGAGGTATTCGCCATACCTAGGTCACTCAAGTGGACTATCGAGGATGAGGTCGTTGCCCTCTACCTGGCAATGTATGGAGCGCAAGAACTGAGCCACGACCAGGATGCTGTCGATGGCATCATCTCCAACACCCTCTTCCGGAAGGAGGGATTCCGCCTGCGCGTCGCCAACTACAAGTACATTGTGTCTGGAGGCCGGGAAGGTCTTGACGCCGGGTACCCGGACGGATTCCCGCCATATGCGGACCTGTGCCGCATCTTCAGATCGGTCAACCAAACCGACTTCAGAGACTACGTGAACATGATAGTCAAGCGAAGAGAACGCATAATGCGGCAAGAGAGTTCGCCTGCCACACCCCAGTCCTCAGTAGATGAACAGCAATGAATGCTACAGCCGAACAGCTCCGCGACGACTTCGTGAAGGTCGCCTGCCTGGCAGGCGTCGCGCTGTCCGCCAGTGACATCGCAGTCGAAGTGCTGAAGGCCCCTCACCAGCCACCCACAGCCCTTGCGAGCCGCAAGATGGCCGCATACGTCTTCCTGTGGCGAGATAGGTGTCTCAAGGTAGGCAAGGCGGGACCGAAGAGCCAAGCACGCTACGTCAGCCAGCACTACAACCCAGCGAGTTCGCGCAGCAACCTCGCCCGGTCGATCCTCGAGCACAGGGACGAACTCGACCTCGGCCATCTGGGTGAGGCTACCGTCGGGGACTGGATCAAAGGCAACACGACCAGGGCCAACTTCATCATGGATCGCGCGGCCGGCGTCCCAGTTCTTGGCCTTCTCGAATCGTTCTTGCAGTGCCGGCTGCAGCCTATGTTCGAAGGGTTCGAGAGCCAGCGATAGGCGGGCGCCTTCCATCATTGTCGAGGAACCTCACGGCATGAAACGCGAGCAAAGAGTCGATGAGGCTGGTAGGGCGTCCGCTGGCAGCCGGCTTCAGGTGCAGATCTACGTCAACCGCTACTGGGAAGAGCTGTCGCAGCGCACTCTCGAGTCACTCCCCGCGCTTGCTTCAGCATTTCCGGCTCTGCAATGGGTGTCACCACTGGAGTCCGCGCGCTTTGAGGAGTACCGGGACGCGGCTTTCCTGCGCAGACTGGGCCTGACAAGCCTCTGGCCGGACCTCAAGGCATTCTGGCCACGCGGTGGCCCGAGCTGGGACGCACTCGCGATCGCCCATCCCGCCGCCGGGGCTCAAGGCTCCGGTGTTATGCTCGTCGAAGCCAAGAGCCATCCCTCCGAAGTCTACGGCCCGGGGTGCCGTGCATCGGCACGGTCCCGACAAGTCATCCAGAAGGCGCTGGAGCAGACCAAACAGTGGCTTGGCGTGTCACCGGAGTCCGACTGGATGGGACCATTGTACCAGACGGCCAACCGGTTGGCTCACCTGTACTTCCTGCGTGAGGTTGGGCGCGTGCCGGCCTGGTACGTTGCGCTCTACTTCCTGAACGACGGCTCCCGCCCTGGCTTCGACACAACCGAAGACCAGTGGCGCTTCGAGATCCGTGCGATCAAGGAACGCCTTGGGCTCCCGTCCAGCGGCGTGCCGCACGCTGCGGAAGTCTTCCTGCAGGCGAGAGAACCCGGCGAACTGCTATTCCCTCAGTCTCGATAGCACTTCCGCGCCGCTCGGTCGCGCTGAGCGCCCCAGCCTCCGGTCAGTGTTTGGCAACGGGGTGAGCGTCCGGCTGACCGTCTTGTTCCTTGACGCGTTTCACCCACTTCTCCAGCTCCTCGGCCAGGTGAAACAGCTCCTTGACCTTCTCCTTCACGGGCATGTCCATCACGCTCAGAGCCATGGACGCCGTGCGGGCACAGGAGAGCCGAGTTATGAACTCGTCTCGCGAGCCCGTGCGCGCTGGCGGCACAGTCGGAGCCTGCGCTTGCGCCGTCTTGAACTCGGCATCGCCGAGCTTCTCCAGGTCGTAGACCCGAGGAAACCGTCCGTCGCTTACCCGGAGCCTTACCTTGTCTCCAGGCTTGACCTGGTTCTGGGCGGCTAGGTTCTTCCAGTCGAAGTACCCTTCGCCCTCTATTCTCAGGACCACGTATTCCTGGCCCTTCTCAGTGGCCTTGTCCAGGATGTCCTGAACTACGCCAACTACTTCTCTTGCCATGTAAACCACCTCTGGTTCTTGAACATCAGCGCCCGGGGCAGGGCCGAGCGTGTGAGGATCTGGGCGGTGCGGCCGCCTTCGCAGCCCGAATCCGCTCAGACCTCCTCCTTCGTCTCCTCGAACGCTTTCTCGACTTCGCTCCAGTAACGGCTCTCCTCGAACTGCTTGATCCGGTGCTCCAGCACGTGCACGCGCCGGTGGATCTCCTCGATATGTCGCTCGAAGTTCTTCTTCCTGAGTGCCGCTGTTGCTTCGCGGATGATCTCGGTCAGGAGCTCGTCGGGGTCAGGCCTTCTCATGCCCATCACCTCTCCTTGCCTTGCTGATTCCACGAACAGGCCGGACTGGACGGCCCGGGTGTTCTGCCAACATCCAGTCGCCGAGTTCTCGCTCGATGTCGCGCTCCAGCAGCCAGGCCTCCGTCTCTTCCCGCCTGTTGCGCTCAGCGCACTTGTCGCAGACCGGGTCCCAGTCCGGCAGAGACGTGCCGCACCCGGGACAGCGGTGCCCTCCAAGGCCAAGTCGGTCTTCCATGGAATCACCGCCGTCACGCCTCCATCCTCAGCGTAGACCACCGGACCGTCTCCGAGAGGTCCTGCTCCTCCAGCAATTCCTGCAGCCGCGACCCCTTTGCGCTCGAGACCGGGAGCTTCACCAACTCCAGAACCCGGAGCGCCGCCTTGACGGTCAGGAAATCCCAGGTGCACGCCTTGGCCACCCCGTCGGCATCCACGACGAGGGGGAGCGCGTTCTCAGCCGAGTGCCTGCCACGGAACACTGCGATGTCCGCAAAGCTTTCTTCACCGACCGGTGCCCAGCGGCTCGGCTCACGCAACCGGCCATGCAGCCCTGCCAAGTCTTTCACTGCACATACGGGCTGGCTGGCCAGCCCGGTCTGTTCTTCGAGAAGCGCTGCCGCTGCCTCGGCCCGCTTCCGCCCTATCCTCAGAGCCTCTTCGTATTCCATACGACCACCCCTTCAGCAGGCCCCATTCTGAAGCCCGCCATCGGATTCTGTGTTACGAGGGTGGGCGAGGCGGTTGAGCAAAGGACAGCCCCCGGAGGGGCAAGACCTCATTGCCGCCGGGACATGCCGTTAGGCGTCCGAGGCGCACACGGGCGGACAAGAGGTCTTGCAGGCAGCTACCAGAGAGCCTCGCCGCGGCAGCGTCCGTTGAGTTTAGCGAGCCGAGCCCGTCGGGCCGGCTCCTAACCGGGAGCCTAACGGGCCAGCACCTGGCTTGGGTGACGACTCCGCAACGTTCTCATCCGGACAAGAAGGTCCCCTTTTCATGCCGACCGACGGCGACAGCCCAGGTGGTCCTCAAGGGGCCGTACCCAGGATCTGCCCCTGTTCCATGGAACAGTATGTTTTCTTCGGCCCACCCTTACGGCGCGGCGCGATCTCTCCCCTTCAGATGCTGCGGTTCGGCTACGGGCCTGAAGCGAAAGGGAAGATAGTTTCGGACGGCACGACGGCACGAGGCCTGCAATAGCCTTATATAGCGCGATGAGAATACTTTCACCATGGTCTTCCTGTACTATTCAGCTCATGCTCACAGCGAATCGCAGGTGCGCCAAATCGCCGAGTCGCTACGCTCTCAGCCATACCCGAAGGTGATGGTCGATTTCCCTTTTGACGACCGCTGGACAGCTCCGGGCTACCGGCATAGAGACGATTATAACGAGAACTGGACCAAGTACGGCTTATGCTCCTTCGCGCGGCTCGTCCAGGATGAATGGCGAGAGCTCTTGCCCGACCATTACAAAGGAGCGGTGATTTCGATTGATGACGGATGCGACCCTTTGTGGCTGGCCTTTGGCAAATATCGAATTGACTGGTGGGCCTGTGAGCACTTTACACGTACCTTCAATGCGTCGAGCGGCTTTCACGCGCATATTCGAGCCGTCGAACTCCTTAGAACACTGGCGGACCAGGTCGACGAGCTCCACGTGATCGACGAGACCGGCCTGTGGGAAACGCGCGACCTGGAGAAGGCTTTCCAAGCCTACCGAGATGGTTTCTACCGTTTGCGAGCTCTCTCGCGCACTCTCCAGATGGCGCAGATGGAGTACGGACTCCGGCCTTCGCCTCTCGACGATGCCCTCGCACCGAAGAAACGAACGACGGAGGATGCGAGCCCATAATCACAGCAACGGGGCGTGCGCAGGTGGGAACGTCACTCAGCCTGCTACGTCCTGCGCACGCCAGTTGAACGCCTGTCCCTCTTGAACATAAACAAGGCCCCACACCCAACGAGACAGGTTGCATCGTCCGCAGACAATCTCCTGCGGTTACACAACGGCTGTGATTGCAGCTCTCTCAGGCACCCAGGAATCAAGGCAAGGGCTATGCCGCGCTGCCACGATCTCAAGCACGTTTGGGCGCTCCAGGCCATTGCTTGCCTGGGAGATACCGAGTTCCACTTCCGCGACCAACTGTATCTAACCAACCGGCTTGGCTCAGCTCTCGCACCGCCCTTGAGAACCGCTTTTCTGTGCACAGTCTCTTGGTGTTAGCGATTACCGTCGCATCCACGCTGGCGCTCTGGACAAATGACAGGAAACCCTCGCTTTGCGCTATCTCGAATATGCGCCCTCTGCTAAGCGGACTTGCGTAGTCCGTGTATTCGAACGCCGCACACAGTAGCTGGGCGAATGCCTCGCCAGCCCACTTCCTGCTTACCGCGCCTATCCTCTTTGCCCGGAGTGGCGCTACCGGGTTGCCATCCTCGGCATCCAGCGAGTAATCCCTAACAAAAGGCGGAAGATGCTCGTATTCGATCCTGGCGCCCGATGCGACATAAACTGTCGCGTGCACGACCGCGTTTTCAAGCTCGCGGACGTTACTTGGCCATGGGTACGACACAATTGCGTCCATGGCTTCCAGGGAAATGTACGACAGAACCTCAGACCGTCGGTGCTTATGAATAAGATGGCGCACAAGCAGCCGAATGTCGTCCTCGCCGCGTTCCTGCAACGTTGGCAGCCAGACCTCCAATACCTTGAGCCTGGCCAGCAGCGCCTGGAGGAACGCTCCTTCGCGAACCTTCCTTTCCAAGTCCTCATTGGTCGCGGCCACAAACCGAACATTGGCACGAAGACAAGTCACTCCGCCGACCGGCCTGTACTCCTTATCATTCAGCACTCGAAGCACTTTCGCCTGAATGGCCAGGCCCATTGCCCCGACCTCGTCCAAGAACAGCGTCCCACCTTCAACAGCCGGGATAAGTCCAGGCTTGTTCTTGAACGCGGTGCTGTGTGAGCCCTTCACATGCCCAAAAAGCTCCTCCTCAAGCAAGAGCTCGCTGAACCCGCTGCAGATAACAGGTACGAACCGTGCCCCTGCGGGAAATGTGCGCCGGTGAATCTCTCCTGCTGCCAACTCCTTCCCGGTACCAGACTCCCCACGTATCAAGACAGTTTCCCGCGTCTGCGCGACCTTGCCAATCGTCTCATATACACGCTTCATAACCGGGCTCCTGCCTACCAGCGCCCCGAAATCGGGTGGCTCGCGGTCTCCGACATGCATGGCGCCGCGGGTCCATTTTGTGGCACGCGCCAGATGCCTTTGGATGCTGGAGCGTGCAATGACGGTTAGGCCGGGCCCGAAACAGAGGTCTGGGATGTCATTGTCACAAACAGATATGACGTCTATCTTGTCAACGGCACTTCGGACTTCTTCGAGCGAAGACTCGACCTGTCGTCCGAAACCCGGGGGCGCGACGAAGACAACGCAGCCCCCCGCGCCGCCTCCGGTGAGTTTGACAGCTGTATCGTTGTAGCACCTCTTTGGGACCGCCCTGTAGACGGCGCTGGCGATCATCCTCTGTTCGTACCAGTCCAGCGATGCCGCTTCCAGTAACCCTTCGTTTCTCCTCATGACTTCAGCCAGGCCTCTTGTGCCGCGTCCCTCCAATGCCATACACATGGCTGGCAGAATCTCAGTGGCCAGCCCGACCATCTCCCACCGAGCAGGGTCCCGTAGCAACCCGGCATGCTTCTCCTCCGTTCGGCCGAGGAAATGGAACGCTGTTCGTTCCTCGGGTATCACAGCAGTGACATTGCCTCTTTCGAGCAGCGCGCGCATCTCTTGGTACGTATGCCATCTCTTCATCGGTAGAAGCTCGACTTCGTTGATCCTCTTCCCGGTGTTCTTCGTGCACCCGGAGTGGACGACACCCCATGTGAATGGGACCTTAGCAGGCTTCTTACCTATCATAACGTCAGTGAGTTCGAAGGCAGCAAAGGTGATGCCAAATACGTTATCCGCCACCTTGTTGAAGAGCGCTCGCACGTCCCCGGAATCTGCATCAGGTAGGCGGAGGTCGAAGGGCCGGCAATCGAGATCGGGGCTTTCGATGGGACTCAGCGGGCCAAATGCAAGCCCTGGATGTGGGGACCGTCTCTCGGGGAAGTAGCAGAACGGGAGCGGCGAATGCACCCAACCAGCAACGGCCCCATATCCCGACGCTTTGCCGCCGTGCGAAAAGGCGTCGAATACCCAGGCCAGGTCGTTCAGGAAGCAGGCCTTGTGCTCAAGCTCCAGTTGCTGTAGTTCCACAAGCGTCGCCTTCTGGACCCGCGTTCGATACGATGCATCGCATTTGGCTCTCGCCAGTGCAAGGGGTGATATGCCTCTAAGTCGCCCCAGTTCCTGACGCGATACCACCCCCGACGCCCACAGCAGGCAGCCCGCAACTGTCGCCGCTATGGCACCCGATGTATTGGCCCCTGAGGCGGGGAACCCCTCGGTCATCAATCGTATCTCGAGACCGCTTGGGAACCCAAACCTCTCGCAGGCTGCGCCTATGAGTTCCAGCAATTGCTGCCGTGAGAGGTTCTCTTGCGCGAGGTCGTACCCTTCAGGGATGCCACTATTGTGGGACGGCAGAGTCGGTACGCACTCGACGGCACACACGCGCGGCGCCGGCTCGCTCGTTCGACTTACGGCGCAGAAGACGTAACGGTCAATGTGCTGCAACACCGACAGGCCGCCGTCGATAACTGAGTGCTCGCCCCCGAAGAAGATCGTCTGTGGCGCGGCGAGGACAAGCTCACCCGAGTTGGCGAACTGCTGGTACCTTTTCTCTTCTTGCGATCGGAAATCGTACTGCGTCATACTCCCGCCCCCTGTTTAGCGCTTCCTTGCTGTCATTACACAAAGCAACCAGCTCTGCAACGACAGCGGGATCGGTTCGTGGTCGACTACGAAGCCAGCTCGCTCGAGTCCCTGGGCGTAATCCTCGGGAGATCTATGACCCTCCAAGATGAAAAACGGAGGCGTGTGCTTTGCCTTCGACTCCGCATAACTCCGCCAGAAACCTGCGATTTCCTCGTTAGCTCTTCTAAGCTTTGGGTTAGGCTCTTCAAGGTTACCGCTAAGGCCGAAGACATGCTCGAATTCCCTCAGCTCTTTCTCCTTTCCCTTCCATTCCAGGCTGTTCAAGAGATGCCACACGCGGATAGGTGCATGCCACAAGGTGCAATGCCAGTCACCAATGCAGACCAAACCCCTTGGGCGCAGCACGCCGTACATGACTTGGAGAGCCGGCTGCAGGTACGCATGATGGTGGATGGCAGCGTTAGCCAGTATAAGGTCGACGCGAGCCGGACCGAGGAGTTCCAGCACTTCCAGATCCTTGGCTGCATGCAGATGCATCGTCCGGCCAACTACCAAGCCCAGTCTGCCCAGGTTCTCTTTCGCCTCAGCGAGGGCATTCTCAGCCGGGTCTACCAGGTGAAACGTCGCACGTTCAGCGATCTCAGGGACCCTTTCCAGAAGGGCCGCCGACGTGCTCCCTGTGCCTGCTCCAATATCGAGTACCGTCAACCTCCGACGGATGCCGCTCAGTTCATCAGCTACAAGGTCGGAGACCGCTCTGTTCAGCCTCTGATTTGCATTGCCCAGACCTGCTAGCTCGGCTGCCCGAGCAATATCCTTGTGTCCATCGCCCGTAGTAGCAGCCCACTCGGCTTTGTAGGCGTCTTCGGACTCACGCACAAGGCGTCCGAACCCCGCAGCATTGCTCCACTTGATACCCCAGTTAGCCCAAGCAGCGGTAGTTACCTTCAGGGGGGGCCCCATGCGCAAGGGGCACGCACCCAAGTCCCAGTTCTGTCGGCTTTGTCCCAACGTCTGGGCCTCCTTCTCGGCTCGGTTACAGGCTGGTGTCACGCAATCGCCGGAAGACGTTCAGGCGTTCATCCCAACCGAGCATGCAGTACTCATTCGGGCGTCATCTTACTCCATAGTGGTGACTCTGTCAAGCCCTTTTGGGCCTGCGTGCACCCGTTGGCCTGAGGCCTCGTGTGCCATATCTTGTTTTGAAATAAGTACTTACGTACCCACACACGCCATGGGCACAATACTTGCTATTCCTACTCTGCATGCACGATCGTGGCGGACGTCGTCCGCAGGCGGATCGGTCTCCCTTCGAGAGCGCCTCGCACTTGCTGGTGGGAACTGCGCGAGTCGCACCTCCAGCAGACGATCAGAAAGGCATGCGGTATGCCAGTCTAGAGGGGCTCTGTGTCTGGAGACGAGCCGTGAAAGACGCGGCAAGTTAGCCCCATGGTCCGTACATCACACATGGATTCGGGGAAGAGACGGGAGGAGCAGCAATGCAGCCTGAAAACTATGTCCCCTCCAAATGGCGGGATGGTCACCAAGATCGTGCCGGCCAGGAGAGGCGCATCGCCCAGGCCACATCAGTCGGCGACGGGAGACCTGCGAAGGTACTCATCCCGAACGGAAACACCAATTCGAGCAGGAATAGCAGCATGGGGCTTTCGGACTACATGGCCCTCGGCAACGTCTGCCCTGTGGGGTACGAGGCGGGTAGCCGGGAGTACTTCCCGCGGCTGCGCGATAGGGCCGACATTCTCTGGCTTGTAGGACGGCCTCAGCACGCACCGACGCTTGCTGCGGAAGGGATCGTCGACGCGTTTATCTCCTTCGGGGATGTGGTTGCTGAAGCAGAAGCAGCCGGAGTCCGCGGCATCGAACAGCTCCTTGAGCTTCGATTTGCCGAAGTCTCCGTGGTGGTCGTCGCCCGGGGTGACGCCCCGCTCGCCGGCGTCCCTGATCTTCTTTCCTCACCCGCGCCGATCACCTGCCTGTCTGAGCTGCCCTTTCTCACTCGTGAAGCTTTCGGCAAGGAGCCGGCATATACGGCACGTTTCGGCAGGCGTGCCCCTTGCATAGAGAAGCACGGCCGGAAGATCGTCGCGGGGCATAAGCGAGTCAGAATTATCGAATCGCCTGGGAGTTCGGAGGCCTTAGTTAGCACAGGCTCGTACGACTGTGGCGTGGTCGTCCGGTCGACCGGGAAGACCATTCAGGACTGCCGGCTGTGCGTCGTCAAGGTGATCGGGAGGTTCCGGCCCGGGCTCTTCTGCAGAGCGGGCCTCAGAGATGACCCGGCGGTGGCCCCTCAGTTGGAGTGGCTGATCGGCCGCCTGCAGGCAGCCCAGAAGAAGTGGGAAAGGACATACGGTGACCGTCGTATCAGGCAGTTGGGACTCTTGTCTTCTGGCGCGTAGCCGAGCATTGCGGGCCGACCGACAAGGTCTCGGGCTCGCGACGTGCTCCGGCAACTTTACCGGCACTAACTTGGCAGAAAGGGAGTAGGGTCGGGACTCAGGTTAGAGGCGCCCGTAAAGGTACGGGGCGCAACGGCCTGTCCGGAGCAGCCATCGCAAGTGGAATCCTGCTCGGGGTGGGTGGGCCTGCCACGCCCCTTCTACGTGCGCCGTTTCCTTATAGCGCCCGGCGGAAACATCTGCAAGCGGGCGCTCTGCCGTGTGCCAGGGATGCCATCGCGTGCAGTCGCGTTAGGTGTCATCCAAAGGAGCAACATTAACATGCCGACATGGCAAGAGTCTGAAAAGGAGTTCGCTCGGTCCAGCCGCGACCTGATCGACCGCACAGCGCTCGGGCATTCTCGTGTCGCTGCGTTTGGCGGCGGCACGATCGGCTCCCGGGTCGTGGATCTCCTCGAAAGGGCCGGAGTGGGGAACTTGACCGTGTGCGACTTCGATGACGTATCCATCGCTAACATACCCAGAACGATTTATAGCATGGCCGATCTGGACCGCCCGAAGGCGGAGGTGCTCGCGGAGCACGCCGCGAAGATCAACCCTCTCGGGAGGGCGATAGCTCTCCACGGGGATCTTCTTGCCGCCTCCGATGAAACCTTGCTGCGCCTGGCGATGATGCATGACGTGGCAGTCGTTGCCCCAGACAACATGGAACTTCATCGCCGCTTGAACCGACTGCTCCACCCGTTGATTCCCTGCGTGTTCACATACGTGACGGACGCCGGGAACGCCGGTGAGGTCATATTGACCACGCCCCACGAGCGGGGCTGTATCGAGTGTCTTTCCAACGCTGCCGAGCGGGCGGCCGCCGGCGACGCCGGCGACTTCCAGGCCCCAGGCGTCGATACCCTGCGAGTGGCAATGGAGGCGACCTGCGCCGTGCTCGGCCTTCTCCTTAGGGACAGGAAGGGAGGTGAACTCTATGCTGAGTATGTAGATCCAGCCTTTCAGTTACTGCTCGTTTTCAGCCGCCGGCGCGGGCCGCTTGCCGAGGCCCTGCCGTCCGAGGTCATCTCGGCAACAGTCCGTGTCGATACGCGGGCAGCGCGCCGCGACTGCCCGGTCTGCGGTACTTCCAGACGTTGAGGAGGATCTTCTGCAATGTTGCGACTTGCTGAAGGACGGGGCAATGCCCCCGTAATGGTCGTTGAAGAACCCCGGGATGTCGTAGCGAGGCTTGGACGCCTGGACATTGCGAACGCCAACCTCGCCCCGCTCCTGGAGCCTCTGGGCCCTCAGGGCCTCCGGGCGCTCGAACGGCACACACAAGCCGCCCTTCGCCTGCACTCTGGCAGGGACGGCGGCAACGGCGAGGCAGCCGAGCGCACCTCGCCCATTCTCAAGCGCGACACGAGGATCACAGATTAGCTGTGCGCCTCGTGGCGTAGCGCCCTGCGGGCGGGCGGCCTCCCAGGCTTCCGGGACGGCCGCCACCCCGGGCGCGCACAGAAAGGAGGACACGGGAATGGCGATCAAAGAAGCAACGATAGTGACCCCGGGGGGCGCCCTGCGCGCCACTGTCGCCATAACACCTCAGACAACTGCTGGGGCCGTCCTCAAGAACGTCGGCCTCGGTAAGGACTTCTTCCTGTCGCCAGCCACTGGAGACCGCTTCTTTCAGCCTAACGACTTGCTCGACAGTCTGGTGAAGGACGGCGACACCCTCTACGCTAATCCCTGGGCAAAGGTCGGAAGCCCCGCTGTGTTGATGTCAGCCATCCTCGCTGCGGCCGGCGCTTTGGTTACGCTTGGGCTGATCCTGGTCGCGGTCGCCCAATCCGGCAAGAAGCGTGCTAGCACGCCAGCTTCCACACCTCATACACCCGCCCGCACTCCAGTGCAACAACGAATACCGGAAACCCCAGCGCAGACACACTCATCACAACCTGACGCGCCCGGCCGCGCACCAGCGCGGCCTGCGGAGCCGCATCTCAAGCCAACGGCTTGGCGCAAGTCAGGGCACACGTACTCCGGGGAGTACTCTGTCAAGGGCCACCGGTTCAAAGGAAGGGCGTCCTTCCAGTCGGCCTGGGACTGCAGTTTCCGGATCTGTGCCCCAGATGACCTGATCGAAGCCTGTGGGGAGCATCGCAGGTGTTTCCTGCGCAAGAGGCGGTCTACGACCCCTGGACGCATGTGGTTCGAGGTGCATTTCCAGGAGCCTCCCGAATCTCTCCGTGCTGGCATAGTGGCCATCGAAACAACGCTGAGTCAGGCCCGAACTGGCGGAGGAACGGCGTCATGAAGCCACAAGAAGCTCTTCAGCGGCTACACGCAGACTTCCCTCGCTGTTTGGAGAATCTCCTCGAATGGCTGGTTGTTCTGGGAGAATCACCTCCCGAACAGGGAGTCTCGTCCATCGATGCTTTCCGGCGGGTTCGCGCTGACACAACTGATCAGCACCCTTCCCCCCCCTCCTACGTGCTGAGCTCACTGTTCCTGCACCGGTGTTACCGTCGCCTCGTGCGGGTAGCGCCCGAGGATCTCCACCTCGCCACTGGCGTCATGCTTGACGGACGTTTCGTCCTGAGCGATATGGTCGGGCTGCGTAATGTCCAGCAAAGGCCTGCTGGCGCATTCGCAGGACCCGGCGAGGTCCGCACTGGCCTCATGCTGATGGAGCGGTTCGGCCTGCGGTGTGGGGGACTGTTCCACTCACACCCGGGTGTTGGCGAGCAAAGCACATTCCCCAGCAGCGTTGATGTCTGCAATCACCAGACGTGGGAGAAGGCATATCCCCTTATCGGCGCTATCTTCTCAAGAGATGGCTATGTCCGATTCTTTGCCGCAGCGGGTCGCCCGCAGGTCCAAGTGCTGGGAAAGCGCGCGAGAAGGATCAATGAATGTCTTTACAGCCTTAAGGATTAGACGGTTCCGGTGCGCGGACCTCCGTCGTCGTAAAGGATGCGCGGAGGCTGTGGACGACCGACAAAGACGGGTCCCGGGGTTTTCTCAGCCTGCGCTCGAAGGGCTTGTCGTCGCCGTCGTGGGCTCCGGTGGGCTCGGCAGCGAGTTCGTCCGTGGTGCCGCCAAGAAGGGCATCGGAAGGCTGAACCTTTACGATGGTGATCCCGTGACGCTCAGCAATCTGAACCGCCAGATGTTCCGGCCTGGGGATATCGGGAAGAACAAGGCGGTTTGCCTCGCACGGAACGCCTCTCGTCTCGGTTACCTCGGTAGCCAACTGGTGGCGGTGCCGTTCTACATCCAGGCCGCGGTAGACCGCGGCCTCGAGCAGCCTTGCGATGCGGTATTCTGCGGTGTCGACAACGACCAGACTCGGGCGTACGTAGCTGAGCGCTATCTCGACAAGCCCGTCATCTTCGCCGCGGTCAGCACCGATGCCGGTCACGGATACGTAGCTGTTCAGGAACCAGGCGGCGCCTGCTTCCGCTGCATACACCCCCAAGCATTCGATCACGAGACGGCTGTGCCGGTCGAGGACGGCCAGTGCCCGGTCGATCCCGCAGTTATCGACATTCTGGGCGTCACGGCAATGGTGGCGCTGTACGCACTTGATTCGCTGGTCATGGAGAGGCCGCGCACTTGGAACTTTAAACAGGTCGTCCTGCACGGCCAGATGCCGGACATCACGGCAGCAGTCTCGAGGCGTTCTGATTGCCCACTTTGCAGCAGCGTCGAGGCCCCGAGCACGGGGTGACATCGAATGACCCAAGGCAATCCCAAGGAGTAGCAAACGTTGCGACAACTCCCACCACACGTCGAAAGGGGAAGCAGGCCCGTGATCCGCAGGTTCATACGGGCGCTGCTCACGTTCATGCAAGTGCTGCTGAGGGTACTGCTTGGCGGCCACGGGCGGCGCCCTCCGCCTTCGGACCAGGACGCGCCGTCAAGCTCCGACAGCTACCTTCACATCCTCGATTCCCATCCGGGTACGAGGATGACAACAGTCCGGATTCTTGATCCGGCGAGTGCTGATAGGGGCATACTCTCCAGACATGAGAAAATCGAATCGGAGGACGAGGTGACGGGGAGCCTCATCCAGATCGACGCCTATCACGCAGCTCTTTGCCCAACTTGTGGACGGCTCCTGGACAAGGAAACGCCGCCTGTGGCCGTATGCAGGCTGTGCCAAAAGGTCATATGTGCCGGCTGCCACAACCGCTGCTGCGTGTGCCAATGCGCGGTGTGCCCTCAACACAGCAGAACTTACCAGACCACTGCCGACAAAGCCCATGTTTACTGTTCCAGGTGTGCCTGGCGCCATTATTGGAGGCTCTGGTGGGGGCTGTATCGATGAGGTTGCTTCTCCCGCTTGTCGTCATCGCGCTGTTTGTCGGCCCGCTCCGCCGGCCCATCCTGCGTGACGCCCGTTTCACCATCCCGGCCATCGCCGGCGGAATTGCCGGTCTTCTGCTGGGCTCCTTCCTGGCAACCATGGCAGGGCTACCGCCGCCGCTCGCAGGCTTGGTTAGCCTGGTTGCGGCAGGGGCCCTAGCCCTGAACCTCGGAGAAGCCAGTAAGGACTGGTTTGACCGAGTCTTTGGGAAGAAGAACGGGCCTCCGCTGCCCTGAAAGGGTCCTGTGCCGTACATGCGAGCGGTAGGTGGCACATGAACCGCGAGATAGACACGATGGCCGATTTCCTCGGCCGTGACAACCCAGAGGTGTGTCGCCTCCTCAGGACCGCCCAAGACCCGAACTGGCAGGGCTTCGTGCTCCGGTCGTTCCGCAGAATGTGCAGAAGCCGCTATGGGGTGGACCCCGACAATCTCCCGGCCTTTCCCCCTGTGCGTGACTTGCCGTCGGGGAAATTGGTTATCGGGCGCGTCCTCAACGGCGACAGCGAGGGCGCGACTGTGGCCATCCCCGCTGACCAGCTCTGCCGACACGTGGGGATCTTCGGACAGTCCGGGTCGGGAAAGACCAGCCTGGCCAAGGCCATAGCGTGCCAGGCGATAGCCCTCGGTAGCCAATTCAGGATCTGGGTTCTTGATACCCAGGACGAGTACACCGACCTGATCCAGGGCACGCCACCGGACAGGCTTGTGGCCATAACGCCGGACATGCTGCGCATCAGCCTCTGGCAGCCGGCCCATCCCTCCCTCTCCCCACAATCAGAACTGCAGCGCTTCAGCCTCCTGCTCCGAGAAACGCAGTACATGCGCGACGGTAGCTGCAATCTCTTTGTCGACACGTTGACCAAGCAGCTCGCGGAGAATGGTGTGTTTGCCGGCGCTGTACGCTACCCGACGCTTCCGGAGATGCTGGCACTCTTCAAGGGCAGCCGATTCGGCATGAAGAGCCGCAACGCAGGATACCTGGAGGCCATCATCAACCGGCTTACAATGCTCCTTGACGCTCTGCCGGACACGTTCAATGCCTCGCGTTCAGAAATGCTCGCCTTCCTGGCTCAGCGCTCGGCGATCTTCAGACTGCATGGGCTTGTCGGCGTCGCTCTTCAATTCCTCGTTGTGTACCTCCTGAGCTGGCTACTGACCTACCGTTCAGCAGCGGACGAGCAAGGCATGCATCTCGTGATTATTGAAGAGCCCCACCTCCTGAGTGCGGATCCGCGCCGGCAGGATATCGGAGAGCCTGTCCTGCCGACCGCCTTCCGTCTCGCCCGTCACTCCGGGACGGGGCTGGTCCTTTCCGACCAGGCTCCTGGACTGTTGCCTCCTGCCATCCTGGCGAACATAGCGACCCGTGTGGTCATGAGAACGTCCGGCGGCCGGGACATATGGTCCTTGTCCAACTCAATGTCGTTGACCCCAGACCAGGCGGCAGAACTCCCGCAGTTGGCGCCTCGGACAGCAGCCATGCAGTACCCCGGCTACCCCACGGCCTTCCTTGTCCGCATTCCGGAGGTCCGCTTCGGCGACCAGCCGACAGAGGCGGATCTGCGCCGTCGTTGCCAGGACGCGCTCGCGCGGGTCAGGTGGTCAGCGGAGACGGGCACACCTTCCGCCGTCAGAGGTCCACGCGGCCTGGACACTCCGGCTGACAGTGACGAGCTTAGCGAAGATGCTCTGAAGCTTATGTTCAGCCTATGCGGACATCCCGAACTCAAGATCGACGGGCACTGCCGTAAGGCAAAGATGGATCGGAGCAGGGAGTTCCGCGCCAGAACGGAACTCCTCGACATGGGGCTCATCAGGGAGGTGGATGACAGCATGGGCAAGTCGAAGTTCCATGAGGCGACCCAGAAAGGGGAGGAGTGGGCACGCCGCCACCGAGTCCCGGTGAAGAAGTACAAGTCAGGACCTGCCCACGAGGCGATCCTCCGGAGTATAGAGGCAGCGCTGGGCAAGGCTCTTCCGCGATGCCGCTTCCGGCACGCGAACACGCTGATGCGGGAATATGACAAGGAGCCCGACCTCACCGCTGTTCTTGATGACCGGCTCCTGGTGATCGAAGTCTGCTGCAGCAACCTGGAGTATGAAACGTCCAGCCTCCTTGACGAAGCCGAGATCGCCCTGGTCCACAAGGTCATCGCAGTGACGCCGACAGTCGACCTGCGGAGAAAGATCGCGCAGATGGTCGAGGAGGCGGCCGAGAGGCGCGATGAGCCCGCTGTCAGGGACAAGATAGTGGTTCTGGCGGCTGTTGAGTGCACCAAGGCCGGCTTCAACTGGGAAGCCGTGCTGGGCACCCGCGAAGAGACAGGGAGTTGACAAGTCATGGAACCGATTGATCCCCACGATCCTCTGGACGACCTCGATGCGTGGGAGCAGTGGATCGAACCGCCCTTCGAGCCGTCGGTCCGCTTCCCGGACCCCGACGTTTTCTACATGGACGACGTGGGCCGCATGGCGGGAGACCTGGAGGCCACCGTTGAGGCGGCCCTCGTCCCTCCGCCAGCGACCCCCGAGGCACAGGCGTCGATACCTCGTCCTGAATCCGGCGCGCCGCCCTTCGCTGTATCCGTCCCCTCAGGCCCTCTCCGGCCCCCGGAGCCGGAACGTCTGCCCTGGGTGGCGATGGAGCCGCCGCCGGCGGCTCGCCCCTCGATTACCCGCGACGGCATCGGCCCTCCCGACCGTCAGTCGCGTGGAGGCGGCGGCAGGGGCCGTAGCGGCGCGGCCTTCTCATCGAGCTTGCGGCCCTGCGCAGAGAGCCGCGAGCCGGTGGACGAGATCGAGGACTGCCCGAGATGTACGAGCTTCGGAGACTGGGCCGGGGATGGCAGGGAGCGATGCTACCACGATTGGCGAGAGGAGGCCGCCAACGATGAAGAGGAATAATCCTGAAGGCCGTGCCAGTTGGACCGAACGACGTATTCAGCCACGAAGCGAGAGAAGGCACACCGGCCGGGAACGGGGGGTATCTCTGACGACTGCCCGTGAAGGGCGGGCCCTCGGGACCGGCAACCGTCAAAGGAGAACAGGCCGATGAGAGTCCATACGACACGGCTGACAGCGGGCATCACCCGAAGCAAGGAGTTCGAGAAGAAGGGGCTGGCGTCGTTTGCCGTGAACGTCGGCACCAAGTGCGGGCACGGGTGTTTCTACTGCAGCACCGGTGCGGTGCTCAGAATGCATCGGTCATTCCGCGAAGCGGTCGAGGATCCCTTCGGTTTCGGCTATGCCATCGTCGATCCTACCACGCCGGAGAGGGTGGCAGAGGACGCGCGACGCCTGCGGAAGAGAGGCATGGTGCAACTGTGTACGCTCGTCGACGCTTGGGCGCCGGAGGCCAAGGAGCACGACCTAGGCCGACGATGTCTCGAAGCGATCCTGTCGGAGTCAGGATGGACGGTCCGTATTCTGACGAAGAACGCCGCCGTCCGCGAAGACTTCGACCTGATTGAGAAGCACCGGGACCGTGTACTCGTCGGGCTGAGCATCACCGGCACTCCCAACCAGACGGACATCCTGCGCGTCATCGAGCCGCACGCCTCGATGGTCGAGGAGCGCATGGCAGTCCTTTCCGAAGCGGTGGAGCGGGGTCTTCGGACCTACGCGATGTTCTGCCCGCTCCTGCCCGGCATTGCAGACTCAGACGAACAGGTGGACGCCTTGGTGCGGTTCGCTGTCAGCTGCCGCGCCGAAGAAGTTTTCGCGGAGGCGGTGAACGCCAGGGGACCGGGACTGCGCCTGTGTGAGAAAGCTCTCCGGGATGCTGGTTGGGCGACGGAAGCGCGGGCACTTGCCGCCATCAGACGCGGGCCGGGCTGGTCGGCGTACACGGTCAGACTCCTGGCTCGCCTGCAGAAGGGCATGCGCTGGCACTCCGACATTCGCAAGCTCAGGTTCCTGCTCTATCCGTCCCGTCTGGTTTCTGAGGACCGCCACAGTATCCGAGAAGACAACGCAGGCGTGATTTGGCTGGGGGAGACCTGATCGAGCCGGGTGCGCCTTGGCGCATCTGGGAGAAGCCATGCACCGCAGCATTGAAAAGGGAATCGGTTAGCATGAAGCAGGACTCAACCAGTGCCACTGACGAAAGCAAGCTCTTGATCTCGGCTGCGGAGCTGGGCAAGCTGCTCGGAGTCAACAAGAGCACGGTCTGGAGCTGGCACTCGTCAGGTAGGGTCCCCCAACCGGTGAGGATCGGGGGCGCTACCCGTTGGCGGGCTGAGGAGATCCGGCAATGGATAGACGCCGGATGTCCTGCGAGGGTACGATGGGAACAGGTCCGAAGAAGAGAAGAACGATCTTGATCCTTGACATGATGTGGTACAGAAAGTAGAATGGTGGCATGGGAAAGAAAAAAGAAACCAGGATGGGGCGACCGCCGTTGCCCCCAGACCAACGCAAATCAGTGCATGTTTCTGTCCGGCTGACCAAGGCAGAGCTCGCGCGGCTCAAGATCCTGGCCAAAAAGCATGGCGTGACCGTATCCGAACTCCTTATGCGGCCGTGGCGGGAGGTATGAACGATGCGACTGTTCAGAGCGACCTATAAGGACCGTGCAGGCCGGAAGCGCACGGCAATGAAGTGGTATGTGGAGTTCACCGACCACCTCTCGAAAAGGCGACGCCTGGCCGCGTTCACCGACAAGAAAGCCTCCGCCGAGTTCGGGCGAAAGATGGATGAACTCGTTGCATACCGGGTGTCCGGGGAGCGACCAGCTGGTGAGCTTTCCCGCTGGATCGGGTCTCTGCCGGCCGCTTTGCGCGACAGACTGGCGTATATCGGCCTTCTGGACAACCGCCATGTGGCAGCTTCCAAGCCTCTCACGGAGCACCTCGAGGACTGGCAGGCGGACCTGCAGGCGAAGGGAAACACGAAACAGCACGTCGCTCTGACCGCCAAGAGGGCGGAGACCGTGATAGGAGGCTGTGCTTTTCGGTACTTCGCCGACATACAGGCTGCGCGGGTTCAACGGTTTCTGGCCGATCTGCGGGAAGGCGAGGGCGGTCTCGGCGCGCGGAGCTCGAACGGCTACCTGGCTGCTGTGAAGCAATTCTGCAAGTGGATGGTGCGCGAAGGACGTGCCGGCGAGACCCCGCTGGATCACCTGCGCCGAATGAACATTGAAGTTGACAAGCGGCTTCGGCGCCGGGCGCTGACCTTGGACGAAATCCGCCAGCTCCTGAAGGCAGCACGGGACGGAGAGAGCTTGTATGGGATGTCCGGGCAGGACCGGGAAATGACGTATCGCGTGGCGTTGGAGACGGGGCTGCGCTGGAGCGAGCTCTGCTGCCTGCGGCGAGAGAGCTTTGACCTGGTCAGCGCGCCGCCGACTGTCACGGTGGAGGCAGGCTATTCAAAGCACCGCCGCGAGGATACGTTGCCCCTCCGAGAGAGCACTGCGGCTGCACTGAGCACTTATCTCCGCCCGAGAATGCCCACAGAGAAAGCATTCCCGATGCCCAAGAGCAAGGCGGGCGCCGAGATTCTGCGTGAGGATTTGAAGGCGGCGGGTATTCCCTACCGTGACAGTAGCGGCCGGGTCGCTGACTTCCATGCCCTGCGGCATACGTTCATCACCAACCTGGCCAACTCCGGCGTCCACCCGAGCACAGCGCAACGCCTGGCACGGCACTGTGATGTGAACCTGACACTTTCGCACTACACGCACAGTACGCTTGAGCGGCAGAGCGAGGCCGTGGAAAGGTTGCCTGACATCGGGCCGCAGGCGGAAGTTGCGCGGGCGACCGGAACGGACGGGGGAACTGTCTTGGCGTCCT
>Ga0315289_10001765_pt1 | contig 33615 bp, 29 predicted proteins | sample YL17G11_40_MG_FD_203452 | JGI IMG/M metagenome (GOLD analysis project Ga0315289, IMG submission 203452) | Sediment microbial communities from Yellowstone Lake, YNP, Wyoming, USA - YL17G11_40 | ecosystem: Environmental > Aquatic > Freshwater > Lake > Sediment | place: USA: Wyoming | collected... | reverse complement strand
CGGAGCCGCGCGCTCGAACCGGGCGCGGCTTCGCGCCAGAGGCGCGCAAGCGCTGAAGTTCACTCGCCTCAGGCGAGCCGCGAATCGCGGGGTCAGCCTGCCCGCCATAGCCGTCGCGGCGACGGCGTGGCGACCCCGCGCCCAGTGCACTCCTCCGTCGGCGTTGAGCACGGAGTTGAACTGCGATACCCACTCTCCGCGAACACACCCCCATGCTTAAGTGTTTGACAGGAGGTAGCCCGCGATGTACCATCGGGCACTCCCGGAAACGAGGTGCGCGACATGATCGCCAGCGCCCAGAACTGCCTAGCCGAAATCCTGTTCACCTCCGGCAAGCGATACGCCGACCCATTCAATGACTTGGCGCTCGATGTAATGTTCATTGATCCCCGGGGGAGCGAACACCGCGTGCCCGCCTTCTGGTCAGGGGAGATGGCCTGGCGGGTGCGCTATGCCTCGGCGCTGATGGGCGTCCATCGCTATCGCACCATCTGTTCCGACGAGTCTAACGCGGACCTCCACGGGCGCACGGGCGAACTTGAGGTCGTGCCCTATGATGGCGGCAACGCGCTGCTTCGTCACGGCCGCTTGCGTGTTGCCGAAGACCGCCGCCACCTGGAGCATGAAGACGGAACCCCGTTCTTCTGGCTCGGGGACACGTGGTGGTTCGGGCTGGTGAAGCGCCTGGCCTGGCCGGGGGATTTTCAACGCCTCACCGCCGACCGCGTTGCCAAGGGCTTTTCGCTGGTGCAGTTGGTGGCGGGTCTTTACCCGGATGTTTATCAATTCGACCCGCGCGGCGCCAACGAAGCGGGCTTCCCCTGGGGCGAAGGCTATCGCGTCATCAATCCCGCCTACTTCGATGCCATGGACTGGCGCATCGAGTGGCTGGTGCGGTCGGGGATCGTGCCCTGCATCGTTGGCTCCTGGGGCTACTACATCAAGTACGCGGGCCCCGACGCAATGAACAAGCACTGGCGCAACCTGGTGGCGCGCTATGGCGCTTACCCCACCGTGTGGTGTGTCGCCGGCGAGGCGGTGATGCACTTCTACACCGAGAACTTCGGCCCCGACCACCCCGCCTATGCGCGCGCGGCCTGGACCGATGTCATGCGCTGCCTGCGCGAGACCGACCCCTATCACAACCCGATTACCATTCATCCCACCGCGCCGGATTCGCGGGCCATGATCGCCGACCCGTCGCTCCTCGATGTTGACATGCTTCAGACCGGCCACGGTTATGGCGCGATGGAGAACACCGTGCGCTACGTCACGAACGCGTACGCCGCCGAGCCGCCGCTGCCGGTAATTGACGGCGAGCCGATGTACGAGGGCATCATGGGCCAGTGCTGGCACGACATGAGCCGGTTCTGCTTCTGGGTGTGCATGATGTCGGGCGCGGCCGGCCACACCTACGGCGCCAATGGCATCTGGCAGATGAGCACCCCCGAAGAGCCCTGCGTCGCCATCAGCGGCTCGTGGGGCGACACCACCTGGGAAGAGGCGTCACAGCTCGCGGGATCGGCGCACGTCGGCGTCGGCAAGCGCATCCTGGAGCGCTGCCAGTGGTGGCAGTTCCAGCCGCGCCCAGAGACAGAGTGGGACTATCATCAGCGCATCTCGCCGCTGGCTGCGGGCATACCAGGGGCGGTGTGGATGTTCTACCTGGTGTCGGACGGCCTGCCCTCGCTCTATCATGGCATGATGGGCAAGCCGGTGCGTATCGAGCCCGCCGCGCAGTATCGCGCGCTGTTCATCAACCCGCGCACCGGGGCGGAGGTCGAGGTGGGGCCGGTTAAGCCGGAGGCGGACGGCGCCTGGCGCATCCCCCGCAAGCCCAGCCGCGAGGATTGGGTGCTGGTGATCGAAGACCCGCGCCGGCCGCCCCGTTGAGCGGCAACCACCACGCAGCCTGAAGGCGCGCAACTCACGGCGGCTCTGGCAGTGCCCTGAGCCTCCGCCTCACCCCGACCTCCGGGCCTGAAACCACAGCAATCTCCATCCATAGGACGGAAGCGTCAACTGCACCACGCCGTTCTCCGCGGCGACATGTTCCCCGCTTAGCGCGTCCCTCGCCGACAGCGCGCCGCGCAGCCCCAGGGCATCCACATGCAGCTTGACGCTGCCGGTGCGTTCCTGCGCCCCGTTATTCAGCACCGCCATCAGCGCCCCGTTGTGGGGATGCCGGTAGAGGCTGGCGCAGAAATCCTGCGGCTCGACCGAGACATACTTCGCGTTCCGCCAGTACGGCAGCCACTGCGCATCCTTGCGCCCGAAGTCATCGAAGACCCGCCACAACCCCGACGTCAATTCCAGGTCCGCGCCTGGATGCACCGCCCGCGTCGGCACATCGTGCAGCAGCGCGAGCCCGCACGCCTGGCGAAAATCGAACATCGCCAGAAACTCCGCCGGCAGGCCCCACTGGCGGCCGATGAGCTCAGTGCGAAAATGATCGAGCGGCGGGCGCCCGGCAAGCTGCTCTCCGTCCCAATATGACGTCGCCCAGGCCATGGTCGGAATCACCATAAAGCTCGATTGGTGAAGATTGACCTGGCCGTCGGGCTTGCGCGACTTGACGATGGTGTAGATGCGCCGCATCATGCTGCGAATCGCCAGGATGGCATAGGTCTTGCCGATGCTGCCGTCGGGCCTGACATAGCCGCACCCGTGGCGGCGGTTGATGCAGCCGTCGAAGGGGTCGGCGGTGCCGTCAAGATAAACTCCGTCAACATCGTATTGGTCCATGACGCGGGCGATGCCGTGGGCGAGAAAATCCTGCCACACGCTGCGGTAGCAGACCTTGTATGCGTTCTGCCGCGGCTGCGGCGGATAGTTGTAAGGCTCATAGCCGCCCCGCGGCTGCATCACACACTGGTCGCCGAACTGCGCCCATTCCGGCGCCAGGTCCGATATGAGGAAGCCAAAGTACAGCAGCAGCTTGAGGCCGCGCTGATGGCACGCGCCCACCAGGCGCCGCAACTGCTCCCCGTAAGTAGTGGTGGTGTACGACTCGATGTCGGTCCAGTGCTCGTGAAAAGCGATGGTGCGCACCCCCGCGGCCACCAGCGCGTCGAGCTCCGAATCGGGGATGTCCAGCCGCGTCTGCACGCCGAACGTTGGCTGGGAGACGTGGAAGATGCGGTAGTCCCACGCGTCCTTTTCATTCGGTCTTATCGGTGTCGCTTGCAGGCCGAAGGTGTACGACAGCGACGACCGCGGCCCGTCGGGCGCGAGCTCGACCGGTGTCGTCACGATCTTCAGCCGCAGCACCACCGCGTCGCCGTCGCGCTTGACCTCGATCACCCGTTCCGGCTGATCGCTGAACCAGTTTTCATCGGACTCCGCGAACCATTCCAGACCGCGCTCCTCATCCCCCAGCCACATCACCGGCCGGAAGCGGTCCACAAACCCCTCGGGTTTCAGCTCCCCAGGCCGGTGTTCCGACCATGACCGCTCGTAGTGCGGGTAGTACCACAGCAGTTTCGCGCACTCGGCCGGCAACGGAATCTCCACCGTCAATCCCTCGAGCCGCAGCGCCCGCCTGGGTTCCAGTCGCCAGTGAGTGAGCGCCATGCCGTCGTATTCTATTGCCGTCTCAGCCGACAGGGTCAGCTCCGGCGCCTTTGCTTCTTGCGACAGGCGGACGCGATCCGGCCTCGCCTCGATCAATCGCGGGTCGCTGCCCCGCCAGACCTGGGCTCGACCATCAGCGCGCGCGATCACCCGGATCGGCGCCCGCAGCACCGGCGCGCCGCCGGTGACGATGGCGCGCGCGAAGGGCCGCTTGCCGAACTCGTAGGTGCGCCCCCAACAGCGCACTCGCAGGACCCTGCCCCGGCGATCGACCACCAGCGGCGTCCACGGCGGCAGCACCGCGTCGCTGATCCCCTCGCGGGTTCCGATCCAGGCAGGCTGGTCCGCCTGGCTATTGCCGCTTCGGTTCTGGCGTGCACTTGCGCTCATGCCTTCGCTCCCGATAAACATGACGATGGCCAACTCCACGGCCAGTAGACAGCGCAGTCGGGGCAATTTCATGCCTCAGTACTCAGCTTACTTCTCGCAGGACGAGCACCGTTTCCGGCATGAGCGTCCTGCGCTACTCACTCTCGTAGAACCAGCGGTAAGGCATTGATTGCAGCTTCAGTCCCTGGGGAAACTGATAGTAGGCTAACAGAACGCGCTCGCCCACGGCGGTGATACTGGTGTAGCACAGCGAGCCGCCGCGATCGAGCACCCGGATGTTCTCCCAGGTCTCGCCCTCGTCCCTGGAGATCGCGGAATTGAGGGGGTCGCGCGCCGCGGTGCTGTTGTTCCAGACCAGCAGCAGGTCGCCGGTCTGGGGCAGGCGCGCGATACTTGCAGGAGCATTGGGCGCCACGATTCCTGGGATCGGCTGGGGCCGGCTCCAGGTTGCCCCTCCATCACTTGAATGCGACTTGGCGATGATGCCGAGGCCGGTGCGGATAATCATCATCACCCGCCCATCCTTCAGCTCCACCACCGCCGGCTCGTCGGCGCCGAACTTGTCATTGGGGTCAAGATCGCGGATGTCAACATCGGCGCTCTTGCGCCACGTCTGGCCCTTGTCATCGGAATAGAGCGCGAAACTGAGGAGCAGCCGCCCGTGCACCCAGCCGTCATACGCCGGCAACAGGATGCGCCCGCTCCGCAGTTGCGCCAGGCGGTTATTGTTGATCGCGGTGTAGCCGCTGTAACCCGCCGCTATCTGGTACTTGATGCGCGACCCCCAGGTGCGCCCTTCGTCGAACGACTTGCGGAAGCAGATGGAGCAGTCCTCCTTCGAGTCCTTGACGCAGTACGCCATCAGGATCTCGCCGCTTTGCAGGCGCAGAAACGCCACCTCGAACGTCGTCACCTTGCCCTCGTTGGGCACCAGCACGCGATCCTCGCCCCAGGTTTTGCCGTCGTCGTGCGAGGTCTTGCTCCAGATTTCCGCTGCGCCAAAATCGTCGCCATCACTGCCCCAGCGGCCGTACCCCAGCAGCAGGTCGCCGTTCTTCAGGCGAATGATATCCGCTTCGCCGTTGCGAATGTGCTCCGGCGTGTTGGGCACCACGATTTGCGATTCCGGCTGCGCCGCGTTTGCCGCCATTGCCTTTTGACCTCCCGAGGTTGTGAGTATTACCAGTGCCAGCGTGGAAATGATTCGCGCCACCGCTCTGCACCCAAATCTATTGGCTGATCCGGCAGCGAATGCGCCGATGCGCTCCCTCCAGGTAACTGCATTTCCCACCCGGTGCGCATAAACGCCGACATCGTGATCGTCCGCCATCGCGGCATCATTCGCCCGATGTGAGTCCTTCGCGCCGAGCCGGGCCTCGCGTTCGGCACACGATGCAGCCCACGCCCTCGGGAGCAATGGTCAGCGAAAGACGCGCCTGCCCGGCGACGATGCGCGGCTTGATCTCGCGCTGCGCGAAGGCATCGAAGTAACGCATCCCCGGCCGGTGCGCAACTGCGATAACCTCGCCGCCATATGTCTCGGGGCGCGCATTCAGAATCGTGTAGGCCGTTTCCTGGGCGCCGCGAAACACATTGGCATAGATGTCACCAGCCAGCGTCGGCGCCAGCGGCTCGGCGCAATCTCCGGCGAAGGCATCCCGGTGCTCGCGCAGCACGCGATGGCAGTCCCTGATCGCGCGCCGGGTCTGGGGCGCGAACCACTCATCCGCCTTGCCCTCCAGCCACAGGCCCTCGCCATTCCAGAACGCCCATCTCACTCCCGTCGCCCAGGTGGCGGTCGGGTTGTCGCAGTTCAGGATCTCGATGTTCTTGAAATCCGGGAACGCGTAGCGGAAGAGCTTCAATGGCGCGACGCTGCCCGCGCTGCGGTGGCGGGTCATGCTGTAGCAGAACGCCCCCTCCTGGTACTGGCTGTTGACATCGGTGGGCGTGTCCTCGGTGTAAAGCACCGCCTCGGGTTTGACGGCGCTCATCGCCGCGCGCACCCGCCGCGTCAGCGCGTGCTCCGCTTGCAGGGAGCTGCCCGGCGAGCGGTGGCCGTGAATCTGCGACCAGCACCACTTCCACGGGCCCGCGAACCCCAGCTCGTCAAGGTACATCCCGTCGGCGTCCATGCGCTCGACCATGCGCGCGTATGTCGTGGCCTGCACCTCCTGCCACGGCGCCACCGCCGGGCACACGTACAGCTCGGTTGATTTCGGCCAGCGCATGCCCGCGCCGCTCGCATCCAGCATCTGCCATTCGCGCCCATGCGCCTGACCCAACTTGCCTCGCTCGTCGAGCAGATAGCCCTCGATATAATACCCGACGCGCATCCCGCGCCGGCGCGCGCGCTCGACCGCCGCACGAAAACCGTCCCACCCGCCCGGGAGATAATCGCCGGGGTCGTAATCACCGGTTCGGCCGTAGATGCGCCCATAGGGCCCGCAGTTTCCCCAATCGAAGATGTGCAGATACTCGCACCCGCCGAACTCGCGCTCCGCTTCCTCCAGCGCCGCCTCCATGCGGTACTCGCGCGCTTCGGCGTCGTACATCGGATCCAACCAGTAGAGAAACCGCTGCCGGAAGTTGAACACCTCGCGCCACCAGCGCGGCCTTAGTGACGCCGGTTTGTACCACGTCCGCGCCCACCGCCGGTAAGCCGCGAACGCCTCGTGCCAATCACCGCGGTGCACCATCACGTCAACCGGCGCGAGTGCGTATTCTTCGCCATCGGAAAGCAACCGCTGCTGATATGTCAGTCCCATCGAAACGCCCACATCAGACTTACGCAGTTGGTAGCGCTTTTCCAGACTATCGAGGTCGCGCACCATCAGGCACGCCCCGCCGCCCGACTTCGCGCTGAAGGTGTCGAGGAATTGAAGGCTGACCTCCGCGCCGCTGTACCAGCCCGCGTAGTCAATTGGCCGGTCGCTCAGGACGGTGGCGGACGCGGGAATCACGTACCACATCGCCTGGGGCGCGCCGATGGCGAGTGCCAGATGCGGGCCGCTGGGGGTGATCGTTTGCGGCTGGCCGGAGATGTTGCGCACGCTGATATCGCAGGTGATGCGCGGCTCATCGGGCGCCGTGAGCTTAACCCTCACCTCCAGCGCCGGCTTGGCGCAGCGGTAAGACAGCTCGTAGCCGCAAGCGGTTGTCAGCGCTGCCGCTGACACCAGTTCGAACTCGTCTCCCCCGATGAAGCGCTCACCCGCTTTGACATCGAACAATGGCTGGCGCTCCTTTGCTACTCTGCGAAGTAGCGACGCTCCCTGCTCCGCGCGCTTCGTAGCCCAGCTACGCAGGGCGAAGGAGCCTTCGCTACGAAGCACGAGGGCCGGCGCGCATTCCGCGCCAATGGCTCGATGCAGCAGCCGCGCCAGCGCCGCTGCGCGCGACAGATCGAACTCGGCCTCCAGATGCCGGTTGGCGAGCACCAGCCGCTGACCATTCAGCCGGGCGGAGGGCTCGAGGTCCGGCAGCGCGGCCTTGACCTGCGCGACCCGGGGCAGCGACGGCGCTTGCCACAGCTTCTCGAAGCGCCGCCGGCGCGCCCGGTTCACGGTCACGCCCGCGATGCCCACTACCGCCTGGCGCGTGCCGACATAGAGCGCCATCTGTTTCAGCTCGCGCGTCGGGTCCGCGCGAACCGTCAGCACCTGCGCCCCCTCCTCCACGCCGAAGCCGCCTTCGGGAATGCGGGCGGGCCGCGCCTGGCGCTCCTCGCCGTCGGCGTAATGCAAGATGACGCGCAGGCGATCCACGTCGCCGAGGTGCACAAGTCGCCCGCCGCCGTGCAGGCTTTCCTCGGCGCCGATGAGTCGCGCCAGCGCAAGCAGGTAAACTTCGCTCGCTCGACCAGAGAGGGGTATCGCGATTTCGCTCTCTTCAGCCATCGCATTCGCGGCCACCGCCATGCCTGATCGTTTCACGTGAAACATGATGCTCTCGACGGTGACGCGCTCGTCTGTGAACCAATCGGCGACCCGGAATCGAGTCTTCGCCTCGCCCACGGTCATGGTCGCCGAGGGCCCCATGTCAACCGCCGCGAATTGGCGCGCCGCGCCCGCGGGCCAGCCGGGCTTGATATCTAGTGAGTCATCCAGGCGCAACCGCGCCTGTGTGCTCGTGAGGCGCACGTCGGCAATCTCAAGGGCTGCCGGCCCCTCCCCCGCCTGCGCCTGCACTGCGAGGCCGACCAGCCGGGGGTGGCGCCGCGCGGGCTCCAGCGGCAGGTTGAGGGTCCGCCAGCGCCCTCCCGTCACCGCTGCCGCGGGCGGCGCCAGCACGGTGTAATCGGCGCCATCGGGCGCTGCATCACCGAGCACGCACAGCGCGTAATCCGCAGCCGCGATATTGCCCCGCCCGCGCATTCGCAGTGACAGGTAGCGATAGCCCACCGGCTCGATCGGGGCGTCGAAATACACGACCCATTTCATGCCCCGCCCGGCCTGGGCCACGGTGAAAACGTCGGCGCCGCCGCGCCGCTCGTGACGGCATCGTTCAGCCGGATTGCTCAGCCACGTCGGCTGCGGCTCCCAGGTTCCGCGCATATGGCCCGATAGGACCCAGTCCTCGGGCGCAGGCTTCGGGTTTTCGCCGATGATTTGGGCGTCGGGAGGGGGCGTTTCCAGGAATGCAATCCACGCGATCTCGATCCAGGCTTCATCGGCATCGGCTTGAGCCTGAACGGCTATTGCGGTGATGCGGTCGGCGCCGGCCAGAGCGGAAACATGGGTCGCTAGGGTGTGCCATTGGCGGTCGGCCGGCAGTTGATCGAGGCGCAGCGCCTCGACCCCTTCGCCGGCCTGAAGCCAGACGAAATAGTCATTAACGGGTCGGAGGTGGTGCGCCCGGCAGCGCACCACCAGCCACGGGGAGTCCTCGAGCCAGATATCTTTCAGTCCGCGCTGCCACTTCATGCCGCGCCCGGCCTCGGGAACCGAGAAGCGGGCGCCGTCTTGCGATTGCGTGAGCCTCGCCTCCTGGCTGGGGTTTGGCAGCCAGGAGGGCATCTGCCGCCACGCGCCTATATCCTTCATGTCATCCTGGTAGAGCGCCTCGCCGGCCGCCGGTTGTGTAAGTTCGGGGGAGAGAAGGATGAGGCAGACCGCAAACAGGCTAACCGCGCCACCCATGTCTGGTCCTCCCTCGCCATGCTTCGACCAGATGGCGTGCCCCGCCTGCCGCGGGAGAAAGCGGTAGGTCTCAGCCGTGCTGGGCCTGGGAAGGCCCTGAGCGCGGCGCGCCCTGGCGAAGGGGCCCTGGCTCGTCTGACGCGCCTGGCGGGAGTGCTCGTGCTTCGTAGCGAAGCAGCTTCGCTACTTCGCAGAGTAGCAGCGTCGCCCGCGCCGGTGGCAGGAAGCCCGCTCGCGGTCGCAGAAAACACCAGCAACGAGGCAGTGAAATTCCCCGTGTCCAAGTCCCAAGGCCGCCGCAAGCGAATACCACCGGCTCCGAGGCGCCACTCCTGGTTTGATCGCCTGGCGCCCGAGGTGCGCGTGATCGGGCTGGTGGTGATACTGATGGGCATCGCCGCCGCCATCGTTTTATGGCCGCGGCAGGAAAAGGAGCCCCCGCAGCCGCTCACGGTGGTGGTGCCTGCCGACGAGCCCCTCCGCCTCGCATTCCAGGAGGCGCGCCGCTCGTTCATGGCATCGCACAAGGATATTGAGGTGGTGCTCATCGAGGCGCAGGAGCAGAAGATGCCGGCGTATGAGGCAATGTGGCGCGGGGTCGCATCCGGGAGCCAGGCCGCCTCTCGCGCTGCCGGCAAGCCGGAGCGCAAACGCGGGTCAGGCCGCACAGCCAAGCCTGTGCGCAAGTCCGCGCCCGGCGTGGATCTGCTCATCGGCGCCGAGGCATACCTTGCCAGGTGGGCGCAGGAGGGACTGCTCGAGTCGTGGGATGATTTTCTCGAGACGCGCGACATCCGCCTTTCCAGCGCCTCACTGGAGGCGGGGCAGGTGGCCGGGGAGCAGCGGATGCTTCCGTTGGCGCTGGAGTTGGCGTCAATCGAGGTCTCGGCGCCAGGGCACGTCGCGCAGCCGGATTCGCTGCAAGCCCTAGCGAGCCTGGCGGCGCGCTTGAGCGTGCCGGGAAAGCCGGCATTGGCCGCCGACTGGAGGGGCGAGTGGGCCGAGGCGGTGCTGTTGGCTACCGCGTACGCGGGCGGGGCGCAGGGCCAGAACGCGCGGATGCTGATCGGCCGGGCCGGTGATGCGCTGGGGTGGTGGAGGCGCGGAGTCGCCGAGGGGTGGGCGAGCAAGCCTGGGGTGGGCGAGAGTCGGCCGCCGCTCGTGTGGGCGGGGCAGAGAGCGTGGTTCGAGGGACGGGGGCAGGGCGTACGGTTGCTGCTGCCGCCGGGGGCGGATGCCAAGGGGACGATCTGCGTGGTTTACGGCGCGCTGCTGCCGTCGAAATCGAAGCGGAAAGATGCGGCGCAGGCGTTTGCGGGAGAGTTGCTATCACAGAAATTCCAGTTGGCCCTGGCGCAGCGCGCGGGGCTGCTGCCGGCGTCAGTCAAGGTGTGGCCTAAGCTGGAGGGCGCAGAGTGGAAAGCCCTGGCCACGGTGGCGGCGCGGTCGCTGCCGCTGCCGGCGGAGTGGCGCGCGCGCGAATCGGCACAGCGATTTGCGCGCGCGGCGAAGGCGTGCCTCAACGGCGAGATTTCCCCCGCCGCAGCGGCCGCTGAAATGACGCGTTCTCCAAACCGTTGGGACGAACGGGGTCTTGCAGAACGCTTTCAGGAGAGCGAGCGGTGAAACGTGTATATGTCGGCTGGATAGTGATTCTGGTTCTGCTTGGGCTGGCTCTGCTGGCGGTAGCGCTGACCCCGCGGTGGCAGCATACGACGACGCCCAATGAGCAGCTGGAACAAGCGGCCAAGCAATTGCTCGCCAGGGGGGCGCCACCCGAGCCGGGCCAGGGCAAGCTCACCTCAAACCTCTCGCGGGCCATGCGGCTGCATATGCGTGTCATCGCCATTTTCGCGCGGCATGAGCACGAGCACATCGGCGGCCCGGAGCAGTTGAAGCGCAGGGCGCAGGAGCAAGCTGAACACCAGGCGCTCGCCAAGCTTGCGGCGGACTACAATGGGGTGGCGGCGGTGGTCGAGGTGAGCGCGAGCGCCTCCCCCGGTTCGGTTATCCGCGCCAAAGTGACGACCTTCCCCACTACCATCATCTACGGCGCCGACCGGCGCGAGTTGTGGCGCCACGAGGGGGAGGTGGAAATGGCTCAAGTCCGGGCGCAACTGGCGGCGTTGGGAATCAAGCCGGGGCCTAAAGCGGGGGCTGCGGGTGGTTCGCGCTGATCCCTGGTCGGCGCTCGCGCGGCTCAGGGCGATCACCACGAGGAGTAGGGCGTGCCGTCCCTGCCGATGCCGTCGCAGTTGGAATGAACCGCGCCGGTGGCGCTGTCGTACTGCCAGTCGCGCAGATCGGTGAAGGGGTCGCACGGCAGGAGCATATCCCCGGTTCGCAGGTAAGGCCCCCGGTAGGCGTCCAGGTCCAGGTTGCGGCCGCTGCCATCAACTTGGGCGCTGACGTGCGCGCCGTTCCACGCCAGGATGTCATCCAGCCGCGGGGGATAGCCGCCGCAATCAGCCTGAAAGTGCTCGATGGCGATGCGCAAGGTATTGAGGTCGCCGCGCAGCGCGCTCTCATTGGAGCGGCGAGTGGCGGAGAGAATCTGGGGGATGATGATGCCCGCAAGGATGCCGATGATGACCATCAGCACCATCAGTTCGATCACCGTGAACCCCCGGCGGAGTACGGCCGCGCCCGGGAGCGCGCGGGCGTGGGGGCGCGTCTGCGCGCAGGGAAGCGCATGATGCGGTCTTCGCTGCGGCAGCGGCGTGGCTGAACCTTTCTTGCCCGGCCCCGGCGGCGCTGTCTGGTGGCGGCGTGTCATCCGATTATCCCTTCTAATATACCTGGAAACGAGTGTTTTTTACCGGGTGAATTACGGATGAGTGGCCGCGCGGTGAGCCAAGCGGTCCGGTCGGACGGGGTCAGCCCATGTGCGCGATGAGAGCCCGCATCTGGGCTGGCGGGTCGGCGGTGAGCTCCATGCGCTCGCCCGTGCGCGGATGATCGAAGGCGAGGTAGTAGGCGTGTAGGGCCTGGCCCGGCAAGGCCGCGATCAGCCGCCGCGCTTCTGGATCCAGCGCCGCCAGCTCCGCTTTCTGGCGCTTGCCGCCATAGGTGGGATCGCCGACCACCGGATGCCCAACGTAGGCCATATGCACGCGAATCTGGTGGGTGCGCCCGGTGTGCAGGCGCGCCTCGATCAGGGTCAGCGGGCCCAGGTGGTCGCGCACGCGGACCTCGGTCACCGCCTCGCGCGTGCCCGGCTTCTCCGCCCGCTGGGCGTCGAGCACCGCCATCATCACCCGATGCCCGGGATGACGCCCGAAGAGGGTGCGCAGGACGAAGTGCTCCTTGTGGGGCCGCCCCCACACCAGCGCCAGATACCGCCGCCCGGCGGTGCGCGCCTTGAGCTGGGCCGCCAGTGAGGCGTGGGCGAAATCGTTCTTGGCCGCGACGATGAGGCCGGAAGTATCCTTATCCAGCCGGTGGACGATGCCGGGCCGCAGCTCGCCGCCGATGCCCGAGAGGTCTTTGCAGTGGGCGAGCAGCGCGTTGACCAGGGTGCCCTCGCGGCGCCCCGCCCCCGGGTGCACGACCATGCCCGCGGGCTTGTTGACGACGATGACATCGCCATCCTCGTAGCGAATGTCGAGCGGGATTTCCTGCGGCACGACCCCGGCAGGCTGCGGCGGGGGAATGCTGACCGCGATCTGCTGGCCGGGGGTGACCGCGAATCGCGGCTTCACCGCGCGCCCGTCAACCACAATGTGGCCGCCTTTAATCAGCCGCTGCGCCTGCGCCCGAGACAGTTCGGGCAAACGCCTGGCGACGATGACGTCGAGGCGCTCCCCCGCCTCACCGGCGTCAATGGTTAACGTTTGCACGCCGCGCTCCCACCGCCCTCAAGCCGAACCAGCCAGCTACGCCCAGGACCACAAGCCCAATGCTGGCGACCTGCGCAGCGGTGAAGGGGCCGGGCAGCGCCGGCCCGGAGGTATAGCCCTTGCGGAAGAACTCGACGACAAAGCGGATGACGCCATAAAGGCCAAGGTAGGCGATAAAGAGCTGGCCGTGAACCCGCGCACGAGGCCTCAGCCGGAGCAGGATGGCGAAGACGACGAGGCCGCCGATGGTGGCGTAAAGCTGGGCGGGATGGCTGGGCGGGGTGAGCTCGGCGGTGGTCGGATCGCGAAAGCGCACCCCCCAGGGCAGGTTGGTGGGGCCGCCATAGCAACAGCCATTGAGAAAGCAGCCGATGCGCGCGATGGCGTAACCCAAGGCCATGGAGGGCGCGCCGGTGTCGAAGATAAGGGCAGGGTTCACGCGCGCTAGGAGGGCATAAAGGGCAACGGTGATGATGCCGCCGATGAGCCCGCCGTGAAACGACAGTCCGCCCCGCCAGATGAAGGGCAGGTCGCGCCAGCCCAGGTATGAATCGAGGGCGATGTAGAGGATGCGAGCGCCGACGAGGCCGCCGATAAGCGCGGCGAGGCCGGCGTCAACCATGCGCTCCGCAGGCAGGCCGCGCAGCCTTGCCTCGCGCATCGCCCACCAGATGCCCACCGCAAAGGCCAGCACCAGCATGGCCCCGTAGGCGTGCACCGAGAGCGGCCCAACCTGAAACAGCACCGGTCGCACGGTCTAGCGCTCCGTCTTCTGGGGATCGCACGGCTCGCCCTGGGGAGCCGAGCGGGGCGCCCGGGCGTGTCGCGAGCTTGCAGAGCCGGACCGCACGGCGGCGCACCGACGCGCGCTTGATGGCAGCAGGGCCGCGAGAACGATGAGCGCCACGCCGAGGGTCACAGCGATGTCGGCGATATTGAATATCGGCCAGATGCGCAGGTCAATGAAGTCAACGACGTGACCCAGGCGCAGCCGGTCAACCAGGTTGCCGACGGCGCCGCCAAGCAGTATCCCGAGCGCGGCGGCGAGCAGGGCCGAATGCGTCGCCACGGTGCGGGCGTACAGCACAATGGTGACAGCGACCAGCGCCGAGGCCACGGTGAGGTAAACCGCGGCCTGGGGCAGGATGCCAAAAGCGCCGCCGGGGTTGCGGGCGAGGGTGAAATAGAGCCAGGTTCCAGCGATGTGATGGGGCAGATGGTCGGAGAGCAGCCGCAGAGCGGCCGTCTTGGTAGCTTGATCCACGGCCAGCGTGGCGCTGGCCACCCCGACCAGGAGCGGCCAGCGCGCCCGGGAGGTCATATGTTCTCCCGCCGCCCCTGGCATTCGACGCACAAGGTGGCGTAGGGGAGCGCCTTCAGGCGCTTGATGATGATCGGGTTGCCGCAGCTATCGCACTTACCGTAGGTGCCGCGCTTGATCTTGCCCAGGGCGTTGCGCACGCGCGCCAGCGAGTCCTGGACACTCTCCATCGGCGCCTCGTCCTTCTCTTTCTCAAATGTCTCGGACGCCATGTCCGCGGGGTGGTCGTCGTAATCGGAGATCTCCAGCACCACCTCAGCGTCGGCGCTGCGGGCCTTGTTGCCGGCGATCTCGCGCATCTCCTCGAGCAATTTATGCTCCTCAGCTTCGAGCTGCTCGCGGAACGGCTCAAGTTCAGCCGCTCTCATGTGTCTAGGTCTCCGACCGCCATCCCGGCCCGACACCGTCGGGCCTAGGGACGTCAGATTCTCCCTTGATCGCGTCAACGCAGCGCGCGCACAGCGTCGGATGCTCCGCCTGCGCCCCGACGCTGGGAAGCACCAGCCAGCAGCGGGCGCACTTGCACCCGGGGGCCTGGGTGACCTCCACTGCCAGGCCCTCGATGTCGGCGCTGGTGATGACTCCCTGCGGCGCCTCCCGCGCCTCTTCAACCTCGGCCTGCGAAACGATGAGCACCCGGCCCAGCTCCTCCCCCAGGCCGCGCAGCAGGTTCGCCTCCTGCTCTCGCGCGTAGATGGTGACCCGCGCGTGCAAGGGCTGATCCACGACCCCGGTGGTGCGCGCCTGCTCCAGCGCCTTGTTAACCTCGTCTCGCACGCGCAGGATCTGCTCCCAACGGCGGCCCAGCTCGTCATCGCGCCACCGCGCATCGGGCCGCGGCCAGGGCGCGAGCTGCACGCTGGGCTCGCGCTCCTGGATAGAGCCTTGCACCACCGCCTGGCGACCCGGAAGGTGCTGCCAGATCTCCTCGGCGGTATGGCTGAGGATGGGCGCGAGCAGGCGCGCCAGACCGTGCGCGAGCGCGTAGAGCGCGGTCTGCGCCGAGCGCCGGTCGCGCGAGATGGCAGGGGTAGTATAAAGCCGATCCTTGAGCATGTCCAGATAGAATGCCGACATCTCCACCGCGCAGAACTCGTTGACCGCGTGATAAACGCGGTGGAACTCGAAGTCCTCGTAAGCCTGGGTGACCTTGGCGGCGAGCTCCTGGAGTCGGTGCAAAGCCCAGCGATCGCTCCCGAACATCTCCTGGGGGGCGAGGGCGTCGGTCGCCGGGTCGAAATCATAGAGGTTGGCGAGCATGAAGCGGGCGGTGTTGCGGATGCGCCGGTAAGCCTCGATCACCTGCTCGAAGATGGTCTGGGACATCGGCATGTCGGACTTGAAGTCCACGTAGGCGACCCACAGGCGCAGGACGTCGGCGCCGTAGCGGTCGGCGACCGCATTGGGGTCCACGATGTTCTGGAGCGACTTGCTCATCTTGCGCCCGGTTTCGTCGAGGAAGAAGCCGTGGGTGAGCACGCACTTGTAAGGGGCGCGGCCGCGGGCGATGATGGAGGTCCACAGCGAAGCCTGGAACCACCCGCGGTGCTGATCGCTGCCCTCCAGGTAAAGATCCGCCGGGGAGCGCAGGTTGGGGCGCGTCTCCAGCACCGCCGCATGACTCGACCCGGAGTCAAACCAGACGTCCAGGATGTCAGTCTCTTTGCGAAACTCGGCACCTCCGCATGCACAGCGGGTTCCCGCCGGCAGCAGCTCGGCGGCGGACGTCGTAAACCAGATGTCGGTGCCCTTCTCGGCGACCACGGCGCGCACGGCCTCGACCACTTCCGCCGAAAGCAGCAGGGCGCCGCAGGAAGCGCAATAGAAAGCCGGGATGGGGATGCCCCACGCGCGCTGGCGGGAGATGCACCAGTCGGGGCGCTCGGCGACCATGCCGCTGATGCGCTCCTTGCCCCATGGCGGCACCCACTTGACACCCTCGATCGCCTCCAGCGCCGGGCGGGTGAACTTGTCAACCGCGACGAACCACTGCTCGGTGGCGCGGAAGATGATGGGCTGGTGGCAGCGCCAGCAGTGGGGATACGAATGTTCCATCTGTTCGCTCGCCAGCAGGACGCCGCGCTCGCGCAGCTCGGCCAGGATCGCCGCGTCGGCCTGATCGTAGCGCAGCCCCGCGAACTTGCCGCCGTCCTCGGTGAAAACGCCCTGGCCATCGAGCGGGCTGAGGACCGGCAGGCCATATTGCCTGCCGGTCTCGAAGTCTTCTTTGCCGTGGCCGGGCGCGGTGTGCACCAGGCCCGTGCCCTGCTCCAGGGTCACATAGTCGGCGAGCACCACCTCGGACTCGCGCTCCACGAAGGGATGCTGGGCGCGCATGCCCTCGAGCTTATCCCCGCTTCGAGTCTCGATGACCTGGTACTCGGGACGCCCGATTGCGCGCATCACCGGCGCGACGAGATCCGCGGCGATAATCAGAAGCTCGTCCCCCGCCCGCACCAGCGCGTATTCGAACGCCGGGTGGGCCGCGATGGCGACGTTGGCGGGTAGGGTCCACGGCGTGGTCGTCCAGATGACGAAGAACGCCGGCAGGTCGCGCGGGGCTGAGTGAAAGCGCTCGTGGACATCGCTCAAGACGCGGAACTTGACGTAAATCGAGGGCGAGGTCGCGGGCGCGTATTCGATCTCCGCCTCCGCGAGCGCGGTCTCGCAGGTGGCGCACCAGTAAACGGGCTTGAGGCCGCGATAGATGGCGTCATGCGCCACCAGGTCGCGGAACACGCCCAGCACCGCCGCCTCGTAAGCGGGATCAACGGTGAGGTATGGGTGCTCCCAATCGCCGCGCACTCCGAGGCGCTTGAACTGGCGGCGCTGCACTTCCATGAAGTGAACCGCGGTCTCATGGGCGCGGCGGCGCAGCTCCAGGGGGTCAATCTGGTGGCGGTCAATGTCAAAGGTGCGCAGCGCGCGCATCTCGGTGGGCAGCCCGTGCATATCCCACCCCGGGACATAGGGCGCGTCGAAGCCCTGCATGGTCTTGAACTTGACCACGATGTCCTTGAGGATTTTATTAAGCGCCTGGCCGAGGTGAATGTCGCCGCTGGTGTAGGGCGGGCCGTCGTGCAGGATGTATTGCTGGCCGCCGGCGGTCTGGGCCTGGACGCGGTTATAGAGGTCGAGCGACTCCCACAGGCGCTGGATCTGGGGCTCGCGCTGCGGCAGGTTCGCCTTCATCGGGAAATCGGTGCGCGGCAGGTTCACGGTTTCGCGGTAGTTGGTGGTATCGCGTTTCATGGTCCTCTCGTATTGGCTTCGCATAGGGGCCGGGCGGCTAGGCTTTCAGCCGCCGTGGCGGTCGCCACGGGCGACCTAGCCACTCCGCCCCGGCCCGCTTATCCGTGTGCGACGGGCCGGTCAGGAGACCGGCCCCTACACATTGGAATCCGCGCCCATCCGCGTTTATCCGCGGCCAGAGTGAGCTTGTACCTGCGCCACGACCTCGGCCAGGGCCTCCTGCCAGGGCCGCAGGTCATCGCGCCCCTGAAGCTCGAGGCTCAGGCGCCGCAGGACCGAATAGGCCGGGCGCCGGGTGCGGCTCGGCCAGTCCTTTGATGATATCGGCTCCACTCGCGCGTCGCTGCCGGCAAGGCGCAGAGTTTCGGCGGCGAGCTCGGCCCACGAGCACGAGCCGGCGTTGGTTATATGATACGTCCCATAAAGCCGCGAACCCGCCTTCGCCGAGGCTTCGGCGGGCAAGTCAACTAGGTGGCGCGCGATGGCATCGGCGAGGTCGCCGGCGAATGTCGGCGAGCCCACCTGGTCGGCCACCACCCGCAGCACGGGCTGCTCCCGCGCCTTGCGCAGGATGGTAAGCACAAAGTTGTGATGACCGTGCGTCGCGAACGCCCACGCCGCGCGCACGATGAAATGGCGCGCCACCAGCTCTCTTACGTGGCGCTCCCCCGCAAGTTTGCTCGCACCGTACGCACCAAGCGGCCGCGGGGTATCATATTCCGTGTAAGGCTCTGACTTCTCGCCGTCGAAGACGAAGTCGGTGCTTATGTATATCAAGGTCGCGTCCGCGGCGCTGCAAGCGGCGGATACGTTCCAGGTGCCCAAGGCGTTGACGCGAAACGCGCGCAAGGGATCGCGCTCACAGCCGTCCACATCGGTATAGGCGGCGCAGTGGCACACGAGGTCGGGCGCGGCGGCACCGATCGCGGCGGCGGTGGCGGCGAAATCGGTGATATCGAAATTACCGATGTCAACGCCCATGACCTCGTGCTCTCGCGAGAGACGCGCGACCACCTCGCGGCCGAGCATGCCCTCGGCGCCAGTGACCATTATCCGCATGCCGTCACCTGATAAAGCGGCACTTTCCTCGTCAGGGATTCTAGCGAGTAACCTGGTAGATCAGCGGACGGTAAAGCGCGGCGGCGGGATGGGCTTGCCTGCTTCCCGGGCCGCTTCCAGCCAGGCCCGCTTGGCCCGCTCGACCTCTGCCAGCGCCTGCTCCGGCGTCTCCCCGAACGCGGAGCACGATTCGAGATCCGGTATGTCAGCGATGTAGGCGCCGTCCTCCTCGCTGTAGAAGATGTTGATATGATAGTCCGTCATCGCGGCTGACGCTCAGGCACGGCATTACCTGTAAAGTCCCAGCAGACTCTTGATGCGAATCCCGACCATGTCGCGCATCATGCGCAGCGAGTCGCGGATGGGGTCAACCTTGCTGCGCGGCGAGTTGATCCACGTCACCGGCACCTCCTTGACCCGCAGCCCGCGCTTGAGGGCCAGGAACAGGATCTCGACATCGAAGGCGAAGCCCATGATCGTCTGGCGCCGGAAAAGGTCTTGCACCACCTCGCCCCGGAACAGCTTGAAGCCGCACTGGGTGTCCTTGATGCCGTGCACCGCGACCGCGCGCACCATGAGGTTGAAGGTGCGTCCCATCGCTTCGCGGTACCAGGGCTGGCGCACGCGCAGGTCGGACTGGGGCAAGCCGCGCGAGCCAATGGCGGCGTCATAGCCCTCGCGCTCGATGGCGACAAGCAGCTTCTCCGATTCCTCAATCGGCGTGGACAAATCGGCGTCCGAGAACAGCACGCGCCGCCCGTGCGCTACGAGCATGCCCGCCTGCACCGCCGCGCCCTTGCCCGGGTTGGCGGTGCGCTGCACCAGCCGCAGCCGCCCATCGCGCCGCTGGAACCGGGCCACCACCTCGGCGGTCTCATCCTGGCTGACATCATCCACCACTATGATCTCGAACGCATAATCCTGGCGCCCCAGGTATTCGAGCACCCGCTCCAGGGTGGGCCCGATGCGGTCCCCTTCATCGTGCGCCGGGATAACGACGGACAGGTAAACGTCCTGCGCTGGATGTCCTGCGCTCACGCCACCTCCTGGTAGGGCCTCAGGTGAGGGTCACCTGGCTGTAATCGCCGAGCATGAACTGGTGCCATCCGGGGCGGCGCTCGGTGGCGTGGACGACCACGTTCTTGCCGATCAGGCTATCCCGAATGCGGCCCGGGACATGGCGGATGGCGCTCTCCTCGAGCACGATGCTGTTGGCCAGCTCGCTGCCCTCGATCTCGACGTTGAAGTGCAGGGAGACGTAAGGGCCGACCAGGGAATCGGAGACGCGGCTCTTGCGCCCGATGATGGCGGGGCCCTGGATGATGCTGTTGGAGATGGCGGCGCCGTCCTCGATGACGACGCGCCCGAGAAGCTGGCTGCGGTCGTCAACCTGGCCCCGGTTGCTGCCCTCGAGGGTCTCGAGGACAATGCGGTTGGCCTCCAGCAGGTCGCGCAGGGTCCCGGTGTCCTTCCACCAGCCGCGGACCTCGTGCGAGCGCACGGTCAGGCCGCGATCTATGAGCGACTGGATGGCATGGGTGATTTCCAGCTCGCCCCGGCGGGAGGGCTTCAGCTTATCAATGGCATCAAAGACATGATGGTCGAAAAGATAAACGCCGACCAGCGCCAAGTCGCTGGGCGGGCGCTCGGGCTTCTCCTCCAGGCGCACGACGCGCTCGCCGTCGAGCACGGCGACCCCGAAGTCGCGGGGATTGGGCACCCGGCAGAGCAGGATCATGGCGTTGGGCCTCGCCTGCTCGAACTCGCGGGTGAAATCGGCGATGCCGGAGGGCAGGAAATTGTCGCCGAGGAAAACGACGAACGGATCGCGGCCGACGAAATCGCGGGTCAGCCCCACCGCATGGGCGATGCCGCGTGGGGCGTCCTGCGGTATGTAGGTGACCTCCAGCCCCCACCGCTCGCCGCCGCCGATTGCCTCGCGGATCTCAGGGCCGGTGTCCAGGCTGCCCGGGAAGTCAGGATGGCGGCAGCCGACAATGATGGCGACCTGCTTGACCCCGGCGAGGGCGAGAGACTCCAGGCAGTAATAGATGATGGGCTTGTTGGCCAGGGGGATGAGGTGCTTGGTCATGGTATGGGTCAGCGGGCGCAGCCTGGCAGCCCTGCCGCCGGCAAGAACTACTCCCTTCAAGGCGAAACCTCCGTGGTCCGTGGTCCGTGGGGCGTGGTCCGGGGCGTTGCGGGGCGCGCCCGCGGCCCGGCGGTTGCCGTTGCTCTATTCGGACCTGGGAGCGCGGACTTGCGACCGCGCAACCAGTCGCCGCCACAACTCGGTCTCACCCACGCCGTGGGCGCGAACCACCTTGCGGCGCGATTTCTCGCCCGAGATGATCTGCAATGAAGAGCGGGAAATGCCGAGGTGGTCGGCGAGCTGCGCCAGCATGGCGCGATTGGCTTTGCCCTCCACCGCCGCGGCGGTAACCGAGACGATGACCTCGCGCGACGCGGGGTCGGCTTCGATGCTGTTGACCGCCGCCCGCGCGCGGACGCGCACGCGCAAGGTGACCGGGCCTCCGGTGCTTTCTCGCGGGGCGCCGGGCGCCCCCGGCGGGACCGGCGCTGTGGAATGCGGCGCTGGCACATCATGTTTCTTACCCAATTTGATACCCCGTCCCTTCAAGCAAGCGCAAATACCGCGACCGCCGTCACCAGGTTGAAGATGCCGTGGGCCGCCATCGCCGGGAGCAGGGACCCGGTGCGTTCGTAAACCACACACAGGACTGCTCCGAGCGCCGTCACGGGCAAGAAGCTGGCCCAGTTGAGATGCACGGCGGCGAACACCGCTGAGCTGACCAGCGCAGCCGCGGGCAGCGAGCAGCGCCGCCGCAAGCCGCCATAGAGGCCGCCGCGGAAGATGGTCTCCTCGACCACCGGCGCGGCTACGCAGAGCAAGGCGAGAAAAAGCGCCCGCGTTCCCCAGCCGTGGGCCTGCATCATGGCCGCGATCAAGGGATTGGCCGGCGGCTCCGCCAGCCAGCCGCGGTTGATCGCCTGCATGGCGATGGCCATCGCCACCGCGCCCGCGGGCAGGGCTGCGGCGTAGGCGCCGATGCCGTTGAGCACGCCGTCGCGCAGGTTGGCCGGCCGCCAGCCGATGGTGCTCAGGCCGCTGCCCGCCGGCGCTACCGCTCGCGCGAACCACGCGAGCGCGAGAAGCGATGCAATGACATATGATGCCAGGACGCCCGCGGCAAGACCAGCGGTGCCGGCGACCATCCCCAATGCCGCGAACTGGCCGATGACCAGCATCAGCACCAGCCAGGCGCCTACCAGCTCCAGCCCCTCCCACGGCCCCCAGGGACGCGGCGGCAACCCTCGATAAGGCCCGAAGCCGCGCGCGCCGATACCTCGCGCCAGTATCAGCGCCCCCGCGAGAATCACCACCACTATAAAGAATAGCAGAAACTCCACCCGCACTGCTACCGGCGCGCCCGCGGCCAGCATCTCTTGCGACAGCTCGGCGGCCCGGCTGCGGCGGCCCATCCTGCGGTTGATCTCGGATTCTATCAGCAGATGCGCCGGGGCGTGCTGCGCGGTCCAGCGGAATTCCGGGGACCTCAGCCAATCCGGAGTGGGGCGCTGATTGGCGTAGAGGCGCACCAGGAAGAATAAGATGTCTTGGCGGCCGCCCTCCATCGCCCGCTGGAGCGTCACCACGGCGCGCCAGTCGTCACCCAGGTAGCCATAGAGCGCTGCCGCCGAGGCTGCCGCCGCGGTCCTGGCATCAGCATCGGCGAGACCGCGCGCGGCCCGCTCGAAGTAAGCAGCCGCGCTGTTGAACCCGGTGCGCGCCGAGGTCCAGGCGAAACGCGCGGTGGCCCTACCGGGCGCCACCTGGCGGCGCATGCCCTCAAGATAATAGGCCAGCCCCAGGACGACTTTGCCCTGGAAGAGATACTGCTGAGCCTGGGCGTCGCGCAGCATGGCGCCCCCCACCCGCTCGCTGGCGATGTAGTTGACAGTCAGCCCCAGCGCCGCCAGGAAACAAAGCGCGAGGGCGGCGATGACACGGCCCCGCGAGGTTTGCTGCGGGGCCGCGGCGGGTGGCTCTATCGGCGGTTGGGGTTGATACATGGTCAATCCTGCGCCGGCTCCGCGGCGGCGCGCGCGGCCTGCGACAACAGGTGCATGTAAGTCTCGAGCAGGGCGCGGAACTCGGCCTCGAACCGGAGGCGCTCGCGGCGCAGCTCCTGCATTTCGCGCGCGATGTCGTCCACCTGGCGCCGGGCGGCGGCGACGGTCTCGCGCGCCTGCTGTTGCGCCTCGCGCACCACCAGGCTCGCCTGCTCCTGCGCCCGGCTGCGGGCCTCTTCCGCGGTCTTCTCCGCCAGCAGCAGCGCGTTCTTGATAGTGTCTTCCGCCTCCCGGTATTGGCGCAGCGCCCGCTCCGCCCTCTCCGATTCCTGCTTCAGGCGGTCGTTTTCCTCCAGGGCTTTGCCGTATGCATCAGCCACCTGGCCCAGAAAGTCATCAACCTCGGCCTGCACGTAGCCCTTGCGTCCCTGGCGGAACTTCTGGTTCACGATATCAATGGGCATGAGGCTTTTCGCCATGACTATGCTCCCAGGAGGCGGAGAATGAGCCGCTCCGCGACCACCAGCACCAGGAGCAAGATGACCGGCGAGAAATCAATGCCGGTTCCGCTCACGGGAATAACCGCGCGGAATGGCCGCAGCATGGGCTCGGTCGCCTGGTGGATGAAGCGGACCAGCGGGTGGTGGCGGTTGATGCTGGGAATCCACGAGATGATGACGCGCGCGAACACGAGAATCTGAAGCACCCAGAAGACTAAGTGGATCAGGGCCGCGAGTTGCACGCCCGGGAATATCTGCGCCAGGGTCATGGGTCATCGCCCCCCAGTTCACGGGCGCGGCGCCAGGCGGCGATTACGGCCTCCATGGTCGCCGCGCGAAATGCACGCCCCTCGAGGGCGGCGATGCCAGCGGCCGTGGTTCCGCCCGGCGACATCACCAGGTCCTTGAGGTGCTCGGGATGCCCCTCTTGGGCCAGCACCATGCGGGCGGCGCCCACCAGGGTCTGGGCTGCGAGCTCCACCGCCACCGCCCGCGGCAGCCCGGCCGCCACCCCGCCGTCCGCCAGCGCCTGAATGAAGGTGAAGACATAGGCCGGCCCGCTGCCGGAGAGCCCGGTCGCGGCGTCGAGCAGGTTCTCCGGAAGCTCCACCACTCTCCCCGCCGCGCCCAGAACCTGTTTCGCGGCGGCGATGCCCTCTGCGGAGGCGGGGCTGTCGAGCGCCACCACCGACATCCCCTCGCCCACGACGCAGGGCGTATTTGGCATGGCGCGCACGACCCCGGCGGGGCAGTCCGCAGGCAGATCGGACCGCAGCGCACGGGTGGTGACCCCGGCGGCGATAGAAAGCACGGTCTGCCGCACGGTCAGGTGGGGGCCGATCTCGGCGAGAACCGCAGGGACATCGGCCGGCTTGACGGCCACAATGATGACATCGGCGCTCGCGACCGCTTCCGCCGCGCTTTCGCCGGCGGTGGCGCCCATCTCCCGCGCTCTCTTCAGGCGTTCGGGATCGCTATCGAATGCGCGAATCGCCGCCGCCGGGTAGCCTGCGGATATGAGGCCGCGCGCCAGAGCCGCGCCCATGCGCCCAACGCCGATGATGGCTATGGCTCGCGGGCCCATGCTAAGTGGCGAACCTGGTGGCAAAGTAGCATCGGACATGAGAAGACCTCACGCCGCGGCTGCCGCGCTCGGCCGAGAGCGGCAGGGGCGGAGCGCTGCTCGATGCGGGCACGCTGACGGCGCGACCGCCGGGCCTTCGGCGCTCGAGACAAAACCGGCGACTCGCCTTTGCCTAGGGCTCGGCCCAGGGTGCGGAGTCGGCGGTGACGCGGTCGTCGGTCTCGGCGGTGATGATCAAGTTGGAGGCGGCCAGGATGTAGATGCCGTCCCCGGCCTGCTCCAGGTGCCCATCAATCGCGTACACGACGCCGCCCAGGAAATCGAGCACCCGGCGGGCCTTGTGCTCCTCGAGCACCTTGAGGTTGACGACCACCGGCCGCCGCGCCTTGAGGCAGTCGGCACAGATCTGGGCATCATCGAGCGACTTGGGCCAGCGGACGAAGATCTCGTCCTGACGGGGGTGCAGAAGCAAGCGCGGCTTGGCGCCGGTTTCAGCGCGCGCGGGCGCTATGACCTCGTCGCCGTCGTCCTCCGCAAACAACCAGCCTTTGACCCGTTCCAGAACCCCTGACATGCGAGCCTCCCTCTAGTGTGATTTGTGCTGCCACTGTGCTGCAAGCCGTCAGCTTTACGGCCGGATACGGGCTCGTTATCGTCCGGCCGGGCGCGCCCACTTCGCCAAGGCTACGTGGGCCAAGGACGCCTGGCCTACTGGGGGCGGGCGCCGAAAATCGCGGTGCCCACCCGTACCATGTTCGATCCTTCCTCGATGGCGACTTCGAAGTCACCGCTCATGCCCATCGAAAGCCAGGTGATGTTGGCGGCCGGCAATGGGCGACGCAGTTCTTCAGACAACCGCCGCAGCAGCGCAAACCCCGGGCGCGCCTCTTCGGGGCCCGCGCCCAGGCGGCCCATGGTCATCAGGCCTCTCAACTCCAGCGCAGGGAGCGCGGCGACAACCTCCGCCAGCCGCAGAGCCTCCTCGGGCGCGACGCCGAACTTCGTTTGCTCGCCGCTGGTATTGACCTCCAGCAGCACCGGGAGCCGCCGCCCCGCGGCGTGCGCGCGCCGATCGAGCTCAACCGCCAGGCGCTCGCGGTCCACGGTCTGCACGATATCGAAAAGGGCAACCGCCTGCTTCGCCTTGTTGGTTTGCAGATGCCCGACAAAATGCCAGCGCACGCCGTGGCCGATGCGCGCGATCTTGGGCCGCGCCTCCTGGACATAGTTCTCGCCGAAATCGGCGATGCCCGCCCGCGCCGCGAGCAAGATGCGGTCGGAATCCACGGTCTTGCTTGCGGCGAGGAGCACGATGTCCTCAGCGCAGCGGCCGGCGCGCGCCGCAGCCGCACCGATGCGCTCGCGCACGCGCGCGACATTAGCCGCGATATCAAGGTCCGACCCGGAAAACCGGCACATTATACCACACGCTCTTGGCGGGAGCAAAGGCTTTTTTACCCAGTGGGCCAGCAGGCAAGCACCGGCCGCTACTGCGGCTGCAGGTTGAAGTTCACGTAGGTGGTCGCGCCCGCGATCACGACGATATTCTTCTTCGCCTGGGGGACATACCCCGTCTGGCTCGCCTGCACCACATAGGTCTCCGGCGGCAGGTCAGCGTTGATCTCATACACGCCGTAGGGCGCGGTGGTGGTTGTGGTGGCCCGAATGACGCCTCCCATGCGCCCGAACACCGTCGCGCCGACCAAGTTCGCCCCGCTCACCTTGTCCTTGACTTGCCCCTTGAGTTTGCCCGAGACGGACAGGTTGAAGTTCACATAGGTGACCACGCCCGAGGTCACCGTGATGTTGAGCTTGGTCTGCCGCACGTAGCCTGCTTTCCAAGCAACCACGGTGTAGCTGCCCGCCGCCAGCGCGCCGATCTCGTAGATGCCGCTGGCGTTGGTGGTGGCAGTGGCCTTGAGCACATCTCCTTGATACACGCTCACAGTGGCACCGGCGAGGTTGGTCGGGGTGCCCGCTTGTTTTACCTGTCCCTTCAGGCAGACCAGGTCGAGGTTGAAGTTGACGTAAGTGGTAGCGCCCTGGGTGACGCTGATGCTGCCCTTGGTCTGGGTGATGTAGCCGCTCTTGGAGGCGGCGACGACATAGGTGCCGGTCGCCAGGTTGGTGTCCACCAGGTAGATGCCGTTAGCTGCCGTGGTCCTGGTGGCCTTGACCACGCCGCCGGCGGAGACCGTCACCGTCGCCCCGGCGATGTTCAGGCCTGTCCCCTTGTCTTTCACCTGCCCGGTGATGCGGCCGGAGGGATCCAAGCCGAAGTTGCAGTAGCTGGTAGCGCCCGCGTTGACCGCAATGCCCGCCTTCGTCTGCGTGACGTAGCCCTGCTTGCGGGCCGAGACCACGTAGGTGCCCGGCGCGAGGTTCGCGATCCCATAGATGCCGTTGGCCGCGGTGGTGCCCGATCCGTTGAGCACCCCGCCCCGGTACGCCTCGACCGTCGCGCCCTGGATATTGGTGGTCGTCCCGCGCACGCGCACCTGGCCGGAGATGGCGCCCGGCTCGACTGCTGTCTGACCGTAGAGGCCTGTGTGGAGCGCATCGTGGCGAAACATCGGCCAGGGCAGCAGATCACTTGTCGGCACTCCGCACGTCCAGGCATAGACCTTGTCGGACCCGACCACCACCTCCAGGGTGCCGTCCCCGTCCAGGTCCCCCAGCGCCGGGGAGCTGTCGACCCAGCCTCCCGTGGTCTGCGGCCAGCCGGGCACCGGGCTGCCGTCGTGATGCCAGGCATACACCTTGTCGTTAGCGCACCCGACCACCACCTCCAGCTTACCGTCACCGTCCAGGTCCCCCAGCGCCGGCGAGCTATCGACTGCCCCTCCCGTAGTGCGCGGCCAGCCGGCCACCGTGGCGCCGTCGTGATGCCAGGCATAGACATAGCCGTTATTGGACGGAAGCGAGCCGTAGCACGACCCGACCACCACCTCCAGCTTGCCGTCCCCGTCCAGGTCCCCCAGCGCCGGCGAGCTATTGACCCAACCGCCCGCGGCCTGCGGCCAGCCGGCCACCGGGGCGCCGTCGTGATGCCAGGCATAGACATAGCCGTCATTGGACCCAACCACCACCTCCACCTTGCCGTCCCCGTCCAAGTCCCCCAGCGCCGGCGAGCTAGTGACTATATGGATGCCCGTGGTCTGCGGCCAGCCGGCCACCGGGGTGCCGTCGTGATGCCAGGCATAGACCTTCCCGTAACCCAACACATCAGAGGACCCGACCACCACCTCCAGCTTGCCGTCCCCGTCCAGATCGCCCAGCGCCGGCGAGCTTTCGACATAGCTGCCCGTGGTCTGCGGCCAGCCGGCCACCGGGGCGCCGTCGTGATGCCAGGCATAGACTTTGCCGTCATCGCACCCGACCACCACCTCCAGGTGGCCGTCCCCGTCCAGGTCCCCCAGCGCCGGCGAGCTATTGACATAGCTGCCCGTGGTTCGCGGCCAGCCGGCCACCGGGGCGCCGTCGGGATGCCAGGCATAGACCTTCCCGTCATAGGACCCGACCACCACCTCCAGCTTGCCGTCCCCGTCCAGGTCCCCCAGCGCCGGCGAGCTGCCGACCGCCCCTCCCGTGGTCTGCGGCCAGCCGGGCTGTACGCTAACGCAAAGCGCAGGAGTGCCAAAGGCTCCTGCAAACGCGCAGGCGACGACACACCAGACCAGCGAGGTGCCCCAACTTGCTCCTTTCATCGCTGTGCCCTCCCAGCAGGCTGTTCGCCCAAGGGAGGTCAACTCCTCTCTCTGCCGTCTCCGCATTCTGCTATAATCCGATAGGGAGCACTGGTCTGCGCGCGGCGTGGGAGTGGCCGTTAGCCGCTTTGCTCCATTGAAGACACCATGCCCGAACTGCCGGAGGCCGAGACGATACGACGCCAACTGATCGCCGAGGTCGTGGGGCGACGGATCGAGTCGGCATTCGTCGGCAAGCGCGACATCCTGGGCCGCCATCGCCAATCAGCGCGACGCTTCCGCGAGCTTGTAGTGGGACGGCGCATCACTGGCATCGGGCGGCGCGGGAAGGCGCTGCTAGTGGCGCTCGATGGCGCGGACACCCTGGTGGTGCGCCTGGGCATGAGCGGCCGGCTGCTGGCCGCGGATCCAGCCGCGGCCCTCGCCGCGCATACCCACGTGATTCTGCGCCTGGAGGGCGGCCGCGAGCTGCAATATGTTGACCCGCGGCGGTTTGGCGAAGTGTACGTCGCTCGCGGCGCCGACCCGGCGATGATTCCCGGCCTGGATCAACTGGGGCCGGAGCCATTTTCCCGGGGCCTGTGCGCGCACTTGAGGTGTCGCCTGGCGCGGCGCTCGGCGGGCATCAAGCAGGTTCTGATGGACCAGCGACTCATCGCCGGGCTGGGCAATATCTACGCCGACGAGACGCTGTTTCGCGCGGGCCTGCATCCCGCGCAGCCGGCCAACACCTTGGCCGATGATGAAATCGCCCGCCTGCGCCAGGCGATTCCGCAGATCTTGCGCCGCGCCATCCGCCGCGGTGGCACTTCCGCCGCCGACGGCAGCTACGTGGATGCGCGCGGGGCGCCGGGCTCATTCCAGGACTGCCTGGCGGTGTATCAGCGACAGGGGCAGCCGTGCCCCCGCTGCGGCGCGCCCATCCGGCGCCTGGTCGTCCAGAGGCGTTCGGCGCATTTCTGCCCGTCGTGCCAGAAGCTGCGCCGGCGCCGGCCGCGCGCCCATGCTGCCGGGCGGACGCAGACGCATTGTTGAGATTGGGTGCGTTCAATGATCCACATCGGAACCTCAGGGTTTAAGTTCGATGACTGGAAGGGCGCCTTCTACCCGCCCGAGGTGCCGCAGCAGCGGTGGCTCGAATACTACGCCAAGCGCTTCAACTGCGTGGAGGTCAACTCCACCTATTACCGGCTGGTGCACCCCCGAACATTCTTCTATATGGCCGAGAAGGTGCCGGCGGGTTTCGAGTTCACGGTCAAGGCTTATGGGGGCCTGACCCACGAGCGAGGAGAAGAAAGTGGGGCGGATTTCCAGGCTTTCGTTGATTCGCTGCAGCCGCTGGTCGAGGCGCACAAGTTCGGCTGCGTGCTGGCGCAGTTTCCCAACCGCTTTCACAACACCGAAGAGAATCGGCGCTACCTGGTGGAATTCAAGGAGCGCCTGGGGGCGCTGCCGACGGTGATCGAATTCCGCAGCCGGGAGTGGGCGCAGGAGTCGGTATTCGATTTCCTGCGCGCGCAAGGGATCGGCTACTGCGCGGTTGACGAGCCGCAGTTTCGCAGCCTGGTGCCGCCGATCGCGGTGGCGACCTCAGCCATCGGCTACGTGCGCTTCCACGGGCGCAATTACGAGAAGTGGTGGAAGGGCGATAACAAGACCCGGTATGACTACCTATACAGCGAGGACGAGCTGCGCGAGTGGGTGCCCAAAGTGGAGCAGCTCAACGACCAGGCCGAGCGAGTTTACGTCTTCTTCAACAACTGCTACGCGGGCAAGGCGGCGACCAACGCGGCGCAGATGAAAGAGCTGCTGCAAAAGGAACTGGGGATGTAGCAGGGCTGGGCAAACCGATTGAGCTCGCCGCCCTACCGCCGCCCGACATCGGCGCTACTCCAGGATCGTGACTTTGACCGGGCGCCGGCCCCAGGTGAGGGCTTGGCGGTAGGTGTCGAAGCCCAGGTCTATGCGGCGGCCCTTGATGGCGCTGCCGACATCGCCGGCGACGCACTCGCCATAACCTTCGACATAGAGCCTGGTGCCGAGAGGGATGACGCGCGGATCAACCGCGACCACGCCCTTCCCTGCGTGAAGGCCAATGGCGGTGTGGCCACTGGCATAGCGCCCGCAACTGCGCGGGCCGGGGTCATATCCGGTCGCCTCCATGTAAAGCACCTCGCCCCCGCGCGAGGGCAATGTCGTGGGGCCGCGCACCACGATCCGCGGCCGCATGCGCCGCAGTATCTGCTGCGAGATCACGGTGCGCGCGGTCTCTTGGCCGTCCCTGGTCCAGACCTCCATCAGCGCCCGCGCTCGGCCCGGCGAGCCCTCGAACACCGTGATGGGGTGGCGCACCCGCCGATCGTAACGCTCTAGCGTCTGCACCGGGATCTCGATCTCTCGCGTCACGCGCTCGAACTCAACTCGCGTCACCCGCACCACGCCGCCGGGCGACACTATCTGGTCGAGGGCCGGTTCGACGCGGTCGGATTCGCCGAGGGCGATGCCGGCGGCGGCAAGCAGCTCTGCGACGGTCACCGGCTCGGCGCTAGCAGAGCGCTCGCGGCCATCGGCGATGATGGTCACGGCGAGGGGCTGCGAATCTTCGGGCGCGCCGGCGGCAAATAGCTGCCCGATGTCGGCGCCCATTGACGCCCAGGCGAAGAAACAGCAGGCCGCGGCCATCACAATCATGGCCCACGTTCGAAGGATGTGGGGGGTACCCGGCTCCGTGCGGCACGTCCCGCGAGCGCCTCCACTAGCTGCCATGGCGAAACCCTCCGTCAAAGTGGCTAGGCCGCGCTGCGGCCCCGCTTCCCGCGCCCCGGGATGAACCCATCGCCACTTCGCAAGGCGCTCGTTCGGCTGACAACGCTCAGGCCTCGCTTGCGGCGTGAGGGCGCGGCTAGCCCGCCGGGCGCTTGCCAGGCTAGGGCTTGGCGGGCTAGGGTCGCGTAGCTAATAGTGGGACTTTACAGGGGCCGGTGCTGCGATGTGGGGCGACGACTGCGGGTGTGAGCCCTGGTGAGACTACGAGTTAGTTTTTCTTAAACTGTTTGCGGTCCCAAACGGGACCGCGACGGCAAAATCTAGCACAGAGGGGCTTGTGTGTCAAGCAAACAAGCGTTATCATTCTCGCCGATCTGGCGCGGGCACATGCGCCGTAGGCCACCCCGCCGTTAGGCGCACGAGCGTATTTTCCACGAATCGCAGAAAATCCGGACAAGAATTGGGAATTAGCAGCGTGAGCCGTACCCGCGCTCACGAACCGGAGAGAGCGGGTATCGCAGTTCAACCCCGTGCTCAACGCCGACGGAGAAGTGCACTGGGCGCGGGGTCGCCCCGCCGTCGCCGCGGCGGCTATGGCGGGCAGGCTGACCCCGCGATTCGCGGCTTCAGCGAAGCCGCGCCCGATTCGAGCGCGCGGCTCGGTCGCACACCCACTGGAAACGAACACACCCGACCTCGCGGCTGCCTTGTCCTGCGCGATGCTGGCGACAGAGGGCCAGGACAAAGCCAGCGCCGGCCCGCCGATGCATCACGTCGGCGGGCCGGCTCAGCAGACCATGACTACTTCTTCTTCGCTTTGGCGCGGGCCTTAGGCTTGGCCGCGGCCTTAGGCTTGGCCGCGGCCTTAGGCTTGGCCGCGGCCTTGGGCTTAGCTGATCTCTTTGCGGCGCGGGCCGCGCGCTTGGTCATGGGCACGTCGCAGCAGATGAGCTCGTGGGCTTCCACGCATCCGCAGACCTCGTCCACAACCACCGAGAGTCCGCAAAGCTCACATGTCAGCACATCGCCCCTGGCGGCCGGCTGTGCAGCAACCATTTCTGTCACCTCCTGAGAGTGGACTGAGCGCCAGCTTCCGGCATCCGCGCAGGCGTTCCTGCGCGCTGGGGCCAACAAACGTGCATGGGCGCGCGGTCGTTTACCCTGAGCGCAGCCGAAGGGCGAAGCCGCGCCCAGACTTCAGGCGGGTGTGACCTTATTGCTTCGGTGCGGGCCATACGCGCATAATGCCTCTCCCTTCAAGGGAGAGGCCGGCCCGCCTGCGGCGGGCCGGATGAGGGTGCGCGGCGGCGCCTACCACCCTCACCTCGGTCCTCTCCCTCAGCGAGGGAGAGGAGTGGTATCCCTCCCATCCCAAAACTCCGAGGTCACACCCCTTCAGGCAGCCTTTTGCTGTGCGGCGCCGAACAGGCTGAGCAATTCGACGTACATCGCCTCCAGCGCCGGATCCAGGTTGACATAGGCGCGGATGTAGCCCGCGGTGCGGACCATGATCTCTATCGCCTGGCCCAGCGCCTGGTGGGAGGCCTGGCCCGCCCGCTGCTGGATATGCTCCAGGTGGTCGCGGTTGATCACCAGCTCGGGCCGGCCATTCTTGGCAACCATCACATCGCGCAAGAAGCCGACCATCATGTCGAGCACCTGCGGCGCCGCCCGGCGCATGGCTATGGTGTGGCTGATCCTGATTCTGTCGGCCTCGACCGCCGCCCCGCCGGTGCTGCCGCGAGCCTTGCGCCTGGAGGTTGGCTCTTCGATGTCCCCGGGCTGCTCTGCGACCTCCTCGCGCTCTTGCTCGGCGATGGCCTCGAACTCCAGCTCCCACAGGCGGGCAGCCAGCTTCTGCGTGCGCGAGGACAGCGCCAGCGCCGCTTGCAGCGGGGCGGAGAAGAGCTCCTGCGCCAGCTCGATTGCCGCGCCTCGCAGTTCCATAAGGTATGGGCGATCAGCAGTGGCCACCGCGCGCCCGGGCCGGCCATCAGCAAGCGCCGCGATGAGCCGCGCCCGATTTTCCTCTACGCCCTGCCGTTGTAGCAGATTCGCAATTTCCTCCGGCGCGACGCTGTGGAACCTTACCTGCTCGCAGCGGGAGACCACGGTCTCGCGCAGGGCCGCGGGGCGGCTGGTGACGAGGATGAAGACGGTGCCCTGCGGCGGCTCCTCCAGGGCGTAGAGGAGCGAGTCGGCAGCCTCCTCGGTCATGCGATCCGCAGGCTCAAAGATGAACACCTTGTAAGGGGAGAAGACCGGCTTGCGCATCACCTCGTGCAGCACCGGGGGGTGGGGGAGGCGCTCGCGGTCATCGCCCCGGGTCTGGGCGATGGTGATGAAGGCCTGGTCCTCGACCAGCTCCAACAGGCGGGGGTCGGTGATCGGCTGGCGGCGGTACATGGGGGCGATGCGCCAGATCTGGGGATGGTTGCCGTGGTCGAAGCGAAGGCAGGATTTGCAGACCCCGCACGCTTCATCGGGCGGCGCTTCGCCCTCGCAGTTGAGCGTCTTGGCGAAGAGGAGCGCCGCGGTGAGCTTGCCGACCTGGGCGGGCCCGACGAAAAGGTAGGCGTGCCCGATGCGGCGCTCACGCAGCGCCGCGCGCAGGATGCCAACCGCCGCCTCCTGGCCGACGAGATCAGCGAGATTTCTGGTCACGCCGCTCATAGCTGCCGCAATACACGAGGCTCAATAATCTGCGTCATCTACCAAGTGGCTAGGCGGCTTTGCCGCCGCCATGGCAGCCCGCATACATGCGGGCTTAGTGTTCTGTCAGGATAGATATGAGACTGCATTGAGGGCTGAGCTGGGGCCTGTCGAAGCGGAGCAGCATCCGCTGGACAGGAGAGCCCCGTGCAGCGCACCATTCGATTCAGCCGCTG
>Ga0315289_10001764_pt1 | contig 33637 bp, 27 predicted proteins | sample YL17G11_40_MG_FD_203452 | JGI IMG/M metagenome (GOLD analysis project Ga0315289, IMG submission 203452) | Sediment microbial communities from Yellowstone Lake, YNP, Wyoming, USA - YL17G11_40 | ecosystem: Environmental > Aquatic > Freshwater > Lake > Sediment | place: USA: Wyoming | collected... | reverse complement strand
ACAGAATCATACTCGACTTCGAATTCGAGCTTACAAGCAACACCAGCATACTTCCCCCTGAGGGCCCTATTCATCGCCTTATAAAGGTTTCGTATCCCTGCTCCAGTCTCTGGTGCCCTCCACCGGCGGTTAATGAAGGCTTCCCTGTAGAATAGAACTTTTTTGAGGCGGGTTTCTGAACTGAAAAGAAACCCGCCCTTTTTCTGCCCACTTATTACAATTCACGCTGGATTTTGTATCTTATAGGAGTATAATATAAAATGCTACAAAGGGGATACCATGAGGCTCAAAATATGTTTATGCTTATTTTCATTTCTCATATGTTTGAGCCTTTTTACTTTGAGTGCGGAAGCCGATACGATAAAGATCAAAGACGGCGGCACGATACAAGGAATAATCATAGAAGAGAGCGCAGACAAGGTCATAGTAGAACTTAAATACGGAAAGATGACGCTTTCCCGCGATAATATTGAATCCATATCAAAATCAAGCAAAGAAACAAATGACGCATTAAAAAAGAACTGGGAGATTTGCCTTCTGGAAACCGGACATGTGCATTGCCTGCGCCGCCCACGCAAGCGGCGCGCCAATTAGACCCGAAGGGAAGATAAACACGAAATTCTTCGTCACCTGCGGTACCCAAGATTTGGAAAGAATCGACTATGTGAAAGAATTTTGCGATCTTGCAAGACAACGCAACATAGACGCCACATATAAAACATACAATATTGAGCACTCCTTAAACCCCGCCCAAATCGAAGACAGCCTTAAATTTTTTGAAGGAGTTCGTTGATAAAGTGAAGAAGATATTATTAATTGTCTACCCCTTTATCGTTTCATAAGATTTATATAGCATTTTTTGCTATTATTGGTCTGAATATCCTTCACATTCTCCGTTTTATTACTTTCTTAACGTAGCGTATCTTGCTTTAACTCCTTACTATATAAAGGGATATATAATTTATTTGCATAGTGGCGTTAATCTTTAAAAAAGTTAGATATATTATGTTGTAAACCGCGTATAATATGGTATACTTATATAAGAGATATTGTGGCAAAGAGATATAATAAAAGGCCATTATTTTTTTTCATAACTTACTTTGGTATTTTTAAAATCTATCTAAGAGGTGATGGCTATGGATATACGGCAACGCCTCACAATATCTCACGCAAGATTACCAAAATATTACCTTGCATTCACGGGGGTATGTTTTGTCATTGCCAGCTTCTTTATATTGACCTGCAGTGCCTTTGCCGAAGTTCCCACGTATACTTGGACAGTTACGGAGATTCCGGATACATTAGACCAATCTTATGGAAGAGCAGATCCCTCCATTGCCGTTGATAATCAGGATAGACCGCATATAAGTTTTGGGGTAAACCAGGGTTCCGATGGTTGGCCCACGTATATTTATTATGCTTATAGAGAAAATAATTCTTGGCAGAGTCAGCAAATGGTCTGGAAACCATATGCCTGCGCAGAGACATCAATTTTTTTGGATAGCAATAGCAAAGTTCATATCGCGTATGCCACTGAGTGGGGACAGGGCGTGTGGTACAGAACTAATAAGACCGGAAGCTGGCAGGAGGATACATTAAAAGGCACGTGGACAGGCAATTACGAATCGATGTGTATCGACGACAATGGCAAGTTTCACGTTGCATATTGGAACAATAATGGCGGCGCGGAAAAAATACATTATATGTTCTACAATGGGACGAGTTGGCAGCCAGCAGAAGGCACGCAACAAAATGTCGATACTGATATAAAGGAATATTCGTATATGATGAAGCCGGTAACAGTTATTGCAACTCACGGCCCTGATCCAGTGCCGTATATCATTGCCGGCAGAAAAAACGGCGGCCTCAAGTATTATTACAAATCAAATGGCTCGTGGTTTGGGCCGATAACTTTTGGAGATGCCTATAATATCCTTCAAGATCCGAACGGAACGATGGCTTTTGACAGCAATAATAACCTATACTGTATCGTTCAGTTAGACACAAGTCCTCAAAAACTCTATCTCGGAATAAAAAATTCTACGCAATGGTCCTATGAGGAAATTGCCCAATTATCTTCGGGCAGTTTGCTCAGAGCTTCTTTGGCTATCGATACTCTAAATCAAATACACGTTGTGTATGTCGATGGACAAGACATTTTTTACAAGGTTAGAGAAGGCGCTACTTGGTCGAGCCGGCAAAAAGTAAATGCGTTGCCGATTTTATACGGCCCGAAGGACTTACAGATAAAGTTAACCAGCGCAAATAAACCAAGAATCGTATACTCTACTGTCTATCCTCAAAAAGTATATTATGTAGAGATCGAAAGGCCGAACACCCCTCCTGAGATCGACCCTATACCTCCGAAAACCGTTAATGAAGGAGTGCTTCTTTCATTTCCTGTCCCGTCACACGATGACGATGGTGATCCGCGCACCTATTCTCTTGAGCCGATAGCAGGCAAAAATTACCCCATAGGTGCTACTATAGGCAGTGACACGGGCATATTTCAGTGGACGCCTACATATGATCAGGCCGGATATTACGAAGTAAATGTGAAAGTGACCGACGGCAGAGGTGGCGAGGACAAAGAAATCATACAAATTACCGTCTACGATGTTGTCAACACCCCGCCCGAAATGGACCCAATAGGCCCAAAAAGCGTTTACGCGGGGCATCTTTTGACATTTACCATTACTACGCAACCAGACCCCGAAGGCGATACGCCCACTTATTCACTCGAATCTATACCAAGCAAAAATTACCCTGATGGCGCCGCTATAGGAGTCGTGAGCGGCATTTTTGAATGGACGCCTAATACCACACAGATTGGCAGTTATGAGGTGCGAATCAAGGCCAGCGACGGTAAGGGTGGTGAGGATTACGAAGATGTCCAAATAACGGTTCAAGATGCAAATAATCCACCCGTTATCGAGCCAATTGAGCCAAAGACGGTTAAGGAAGGAGAGACGTTAGCATTTAACGTTTCGGCTACAGATCCTGATGGTGATCCTATAACATATTCCTTAGAGCCAATCAGAGACAAGGTATATCCTGCTGATGCTACACTGGAAGAGACAAATGGCGCTTTTGAGTGGACGCCTTCAACCGGTGATACTGGTGTATACTATGCGAAGGTTAAGGTATCTGATGATAAAGGCGCCGAAGATGCAGCGGCGCTATTAATAACTATTGACGGTACTCTTGCGACAATTGTGCCCCCGGGCAGCACAATTCAATATGTTATCAACGACCCTACAAGGCCATACGACATGATTTATATACCCGCAGGTGCATATTACGAAGATATCATCATTAATGAAAACGTTACACTGAGAGGCGCCCCGGCAGGAACAACCATAATCAAGGGTAATATCACAATAAAGAATACCGAAGCCACTATTGATAATCTTACCATAATGTACGATGACGGCTATCAGGTTCCATGGGATGATAATTACCCGGCTCAGGTACTTTTAGCCGATGCCGCTATCACCGCTATAAATGCAAATGTCACAGTTAAAAATTGTCATATAGAGCCCGAACCTGACTTCCTCAGAAGCTTACCCGGCAACGAGACCGGCGAAAAGCCTTTCGGAAAAGGTGTCCAGATATGGAATATGTACGAAAGCCTCGATATGGACACAGGCCCTAAAATAGAAAATAACATTATACAAAATGCCGACTGCGCAGTATACTATTTTACGCAGGCATTTGGCGGTATCGTCTCTGGCATAGTACGTAATAACACGCTTTACAACAATAAATACGGAGTGCTGTTACGTATGCATAAAGAGCGTCCTGAGATTAAGAATAATATTATCGTAGGCGGCAGTGACGGTATATTCCTTACCTATCGCGATGGAGCTCTCTTTGATACTAGAACATCCCTTATGTATCATAACGATGTCTGGGGCGGCGGACATACATATTGGCTTGATGAAGATAGCGTAATATTTGACATAACAGGCGTAAACGGCAGTATATCTGAAGACCCGTTATTTGTAGATGCCGTAAATGGAGACTTTACATTAGGCGAAGGCTCGCCCTGTAAAGGGACAGCAGATGACGGCGGAAATATGGGTGTCCGCATTAGTTTATTGCCTGCGCCAGCCTCGCCAACCGTATCTTCCATTCCCCAAGAAACAAAAGAGCGATATATATCCATAAGCGGTACGAAGGATATCAATAGTTCCATTGTGATAAACGGTGTAGAGTTAATTCCTCCGAACGCCAATACTGAATGGGCCGTAGATTCTTATGACCTTGGTACTATAGACGGCAATAAGACCCTTATCTTTACCTCAAAGAATATTTACGGCCTGGAGAGCGGCGCAGTAATACTAAACGTCAAATTGGACACCTTGCCTCCACAGGTTGCAATAACTTTACCGTCAAACGGCTCAACTCTTCATGAAGCTCCCATTATAGTTACAGGCACAGTAGATGACCCAGAGGCCTCAGTCGATGTAAATGGCGTCTTTGCCGAAATAACAGGCAATACCTTTACTGCAGAAAGCGTAGACTTAAGATGTGGGCAAAATACCATTACCGCTACAGCTTATGATAGGGCCGGCAATATGGCTACCGATGATATCATAATAACTTCTACTGTAACAAGTGTCTATGAGCTAATAAAAATAACGCAAGATACGTATTACGGCGATCCTGATAATCCCGTAGCAGGTAGCAATATTGAGCTTAGGCTAAAACTTGTTGTAGAAGACATTCCAAAAGCAAACGAACCAATACAATTTACTATAACAGCCGGTAACGGCACCTTATCACAATCCATAGTAAACACAGATACGAATGGTGAAGCATATGTTACACTTACCACGGACACAAACGCTGTGGCCCTAAACTCAGTAGAAGCATACGCTGTAAACTTCCCAAATGAGAAGGTAGTATTTAGCATAAACGCAAAAACGGGCCAAGGAACTCAGCTCATAAAGCTCACAGATGACTTAATAACACCTCTACCTGGTGCGACAATATCTTTAATTGTAAAACTGACAGATGCTAACAATAATCCAATAGAAGGTCAAATCATAAACTTTGCGATCACTCAGGGTGGCGGGTCTCTTTCCACAGCTTCGGTAGTGACGAATGATTATGGCATGGCGGAAGTTAATTTTACAGCACCAAGTACGCCTCAGGCATTAACTGTTATTAATGTCTCGTTAGCAAATAATCCTTCAATACTAGTAGTTTTTAGCATAACAACTTCACCAAATTCTGCGGTTACAATCGATAGTTTATTCAGCAAGGTAGATTTAAATTCACAAAAGATACATGACCAAATAGCTGAAATAACGGTTATATCGGACGATCCCGATAAATCTGCTACTGCGCAATATAAGGTTTGGCAAAAAGGCGATTTGATGAAAGTCCAGAATATCTTAACAGGTGAAATAACAATCCGTCCGCAGCTTACTATGACAGAGGGCGCACCGGCAGATGCTCAGATTATAAATTACGACTCTAGCACAAATATTTATGCAGTAAAAACGAAAGCAAGTAGCCAAGCTGAAGAAATACCATACACTTTGACATATATAGATTATAATAAAGGAGTGATAACCAAAATCGAATCGTATTATCAGAGAGCGGACGGCATGATTATAAAAGCTTCGTTAGAGATGATGGAATTTGTTCAAATACCAACTGTGGATAATGCGTGGATTTATAACAAAAAGATCCAAAAGATATATGAGAACAATAATATAATCAGCACTACTATAACCACGATTACTACCCGCCAGACTAATGTGGGTTTGGCGGATTCAGAGTTTCAGCAATAAAAAGGGGAGACATATGGGAAAAATTTTAATAAAAATAGTTCTCACGCTGATCGGCATACTACTCGGCGGCATAATCGGCATCATATTTGGCGGTATAATTTTCTTTTGGTTTACAGGAATATCCGAAAATGTAAGAGAGTTTACCAATGAAATTTTTAAGGCAGGATTAGTTACGGCGGTAATATTTGTACTCGGTTTTATGATTTATGGGGGAAGAAAAGGTTTTAAACTCGCAAAAAAAATTAACAAAAGGATCGGAAAATGAAAAAAATAATATTGTTTTTTCTCATAGGCATACTAATAGTTTTTACGGGAGATCTGCTTATAAATGCTTTTGGGCCTGTTCAGATTTTGCGTCTAGCTAAATACAAAAACGTAGTTACAGTCAATTGTTATCCGCAATGGATAAATGACGAGGAATATTGTTATCTTGAAGTAACGAATTACAATGACGGCGGCACAGGTCCTGGTTTTGGCATTATGCCAGTACCCTGCTCATTCTTTTGGGGTAAAATTTCGAATGCGGACTTTTCAATTTATAAAGTTAATATCAATAAACCAAGTGAAAAAATACTTGTAAAAAAAATATCCGAAAGAGTTGCTTTTACGCTATGGGGTGAAAAGATTAATGGCGATGAGATTTTATTTAAAATTTCAACTGATAAAAGACGGATGGCACTTATTTTAAGAATACCAATAGGGCTTATAGGCTATGACTATAGAAGCTATTTTCTTGATATTAACGGCAATATTTTTGAAAAGAAACTTTTAAGTTGGGAATGGCGTGATCATATGAAGATATCCGACCTATCCTTTGATCTCGATAAAGTATCGCTAATCGACTTTAATGATTTTTATATCAAAGATATGATCTCGAACTCTATTACCAAATGGAGTAACTATGGTAGGTGGATTTCAAAAACCAAATCCATTAATTATAGTCTATATCCGGAAGTGCTTAAAGTTTATCTAGAAAATGAACAAGGGGCCGATTGCGAGTTAGTTTACGAATTACATTATAAAGAATATGGAGCTATTAAAGATCTGCTTTGGGATGCAACTATTTCCGAAAATAGTAGCATTTTATTTCTTAATAAAATAGGTATATTTGAAAAAAAAGATGGAAAATGGCAAATAGTCAAAGAATCGCAAAATATGCCTAATTTCTATTATCCAGCCATATCTCCTAACGGCCAAAGATTAGTTGGCATCAAAGATGGGCAAAAGGTTGTAGCATTAGAATTGAAGGAGTTATTAAGGTAAAATGTTAAATCTTATGGGCATAAAAACGTGGATTTTAAGAATACTATGTTTGGCTATTATATTATATAGCCTTGAGGGCCTGCTTTATGCCGAAAATAATGAAGAAAAATATAATCCCTATCCCATCGTTTTTGTCCATGGATATAACGTATTGCCAGAAAAAGCGTCCAAGTCCGATCTTTGGAAAAAAACATCCAAAGAATTACAAAAATATTTTTTTGTTGATCCTGATGATCCATATAATAGTGAATATAAATATCATAATACACGGCTTTATAATTATGAAGCCGTTTTTGATTATAGAGCGATGAGCGAAGGTGATATTGAGGATATATCAGCAAAATTAGCAGATTATATTGACGAAGTACTAAACAGATTACCTGCGTATCAAAAGAAAAAAGTTATTATTGTTGCGCATAGTATGGGCGGATTAGTAACGCGATGCATGCTGAGTAGGAATGATAAAAACGGAAAATCGTATCAGGAAAAAGTCGCAAAAGTAGTATTTGTAGATTCACCACTTTTAGGCAGCCCACTGGCGAGCGGGGTAATACTTATAGATAGACTAAGGCCTGATCTGAAGCAGAAAAAACAGGATTATTCAAAATATGCAGACCCTGATATAAGTTTGCATACATCTCCGGTAGCACTGGCTTATTGTGACCTTTATAATCAAATTAGTGACCATCTAAAATTTTGTGATTCTTTTGTTGAATTTGATATTTTAATTAGCGTACAAGATATGTTAGCGGGTTATAGAAATCCTTATGCATTACCCAACTCTCCTAATCCCGGAAGGTACATTCCGACTATTCCTCATTATGAAGGCCAAAAAGTAGCTGTCGGCGAATTGGTCGTTCCGGCAACCACTGAGGCTTCTAAGGTGTTCGTTGGCAATGCTAAGATACGAGACAATATGTTTGGAGGGATTGTCATCTGTAGTACAGAACCTGTTCAAGTCGAGTCCCACTATGGAAAAAGCGAAACATTTTTAAACAATCAAGCAAGCGTGTTAGCAATTCCTAATAATTTCAGAACGATTCAGGGCAGCGGGGAAAAGAGTTGGTTTAGAGGTAAAGCAGGTTCGGCTGTATTTAAATTGTTTGCTGATTATTCTGGTTTGCCAGAAGGCAATAAACTGGAGGATCTTGATATAGGTGACGGCGTAGTAACGCCTTTTAGTCAAACTGCTTTAGCGCGTAATCAAAGTGGGCTAAACAGTAAAATTTATCACATAGTGGCATTTCATACTGAAGCGCCAGATAGATGGAAAACTATTTTGGAAGCCGTTGATGATGAACCTCCAGCGGTTGAAAGTATTCGAGTAGTAAGCGCCGACAGGACTAAAAACGGCGCAGACTACTCGGTATATGTTATTGCAAAAGTAAAAGAATATCTATTGGCAGATATTAGGTTTTCCTATTTAACCATTGATGAGCAACAGGTAGATTTGGGGGAATTTTATGAAATGGGCAATGACTACGAATTATTTCCATTTAAGCCATACGTTAAGTTCGAAAGAAATTTCCTGCAAAAACGCCAAGACCCCAATATTACAAATAATGCTGGTACCCCGCAAACCTTGTATCCCGGTGAATTTTACGTAAAACTCGATACAGAAGGCAATGAGCCGCACACTGTAAAACTCAAGATGAAAAATCCTGCTGGAAAAGAATCAGAAGAGAAAACCGTTAAATTTCAGCGACCGATTATAAATAATGAAAGCCCCACGGGAACTGTTTATGATTCCAAACCGACGATAGAGGCACGCATACATTCTCCGTTGTGTGTAGACATAGATACTGATCCTAATTATCGTGAGGTTAGAATTGATGGCACAAAAGTTTCCAGTGGCGTCACTGGTTCGAATTTTGATATTACTATTTCTTGTGTACCAGAACACGGCTTAGCAAATGGCGAACATACCGTTACTATTAATGGGAAAGACGTAAATGGTCTCCCTGCCATGCAAAAGCAATGGACTTTTAATATAAACTCACAAGACCCAATAATAACAGATGAGAGACCAAAAGGATATATACCTCTGGATCAGGTTAGACCGACTATAGGCGCAAGAATATATTCACCAATAGGTACTCAAATTAGAATTTCCTCTCTCGTACTGCGAGTAGATGATGATGTTGTTCCTCATACTACCTCAGGAAGTGGTTCTAGTATCACGGTTTCTTATATACCGCCATCCGATTTAACCCATGGCAGCCATACCGTATCTTTAACCGGATCTGATACAAATTACCGGGGTGCTTCTAAAACTTGGACTTTTACAATTCAAGATATGCTGGATTGGGAAGAGACATGGACAGGCGGCACAGGAGGCATGCATCGCTATTATAAAATCATAAAAGGCTATCCCGATCACGATCCGCCATCTGAAAGAATAGATGATGTTTATGGACCCTTACAGGGAGATCATACTTGGAGCATTTCGCTAAATCCGCAGGTAATAGCCAAGGATTGGTATGGTACCTATGTTTGGGAAACCTGGGGGATTTTAGACGGTAGTTGCATCGGCTCTCCCGGCGGAGTTACTGTTGATATTACAAATAGAGCATTTACAGAAGTTAGAAGAGGGGATTTGCCTTATGTATTTTATCGCGGGTGGCAAGAAGTAAGCATTGACTCAAAAGGATGGATATGGAGTTCTCTTGAACCGTCTAATTTAACAATTACCGAAGATTCTGAATTGATTTGGAACGGCACAGGTGCAATTCAAATTAAGTTTAACTATGGCATTTATGGTTCTGAGGGTTATGGCCCTTATCCTCCTGGGACTTATTCCCTTGCCGATCTCAGCCGCATAAATCTTAGAACTGTCTGGGTCGAATTTCTATGTGATGACAGTGATAAGGCTGTTGCGCACCTAGACTTATATGAAGTGGGAACTGATACGGATCAGAACTCTGGAACCGCGCACTGCGGCGGTATAAGAATAACGAATTTGCACATAGGAAATCAATAGATTTATTATGAAGAATTAGCGTCTTGTGCCGGCGGGCCAATTTTGGGACTCGGTTCCATATATTTTTATCTACCAACCCCGCCCGCGAAGACAAGGGCTAAAAGATAATCAGACGTTTTGAGCAAATTATCGATAGGCAATATGCTATAGAAAAAATGCAGAAATAACAAAAAGATTGAAAGAAAACACCTCCTCAGACGTATATATAGGTAAAGGGAGGTATTTTTATGCCGTATTACGCGCGAAGGCACCAGTTGGAAGAGGATATAGCATATCATGTTATTAATAGGGCTAATGCAAGAGCCAAAATTTTCCACGATCATAGAGATTATGATATGTTCAAAGGTATTCTGCTCGAATATAGCAGGAAAAATGACGTTAAGATTTACCATTATTGCATAATGCCTAATCATTATCATTTATTGATTGAACTTGAAGAGCCTGAGAGGTTATCAGCTTTTATGGCAAACGTAAATAGGCTATATACGGTTTATTATCATAAGAGATACAAGACATCCGGATATCTATGGCAAGGCAGATTCAAGTCAAGAGCGATACAAAAAGATGAATATTTACTTGCGTGCGGCCGGTACATTGAGATGAATCCGGTAACTTGCGGCATGGTGTCATGTCCGGAGGAATATTCTTATAGCAGCGCGCATTACTATGTAATGGGGAGTGCGGATGACTTGGTAACTGAAGATCCGCTCTATGCCGGATTTGGCGCCGATACGCACACTAGGAGGACGGAGTATCGGAAGTTTCTTTTAAGCTTTGACGCAGATGGAGAAAAGAGGTATACTGATTACGATATTCCGCTGGGGGATGCGAATTTTCGATGTAGACTAGTCAAACATAAGGGGCATCATATTCCTCGGCGGAAAGGCAGAGCACTGAGTCAGAGGCATTACCCTCTGGGAGCAGAAAGAATGACCCGCGAAAAGTTTAATTAAGAAAAACCTTGACATATATTATTATGGATGATACGCTTTATTTAGTTTACTAAAGATATGTTTAGCGAACTAAACGATTAGAAAGGCCGGCAATAATGAAATTTACCAAGCCATTAGACACTATTTTGAATACCGAAGCAAAAACGCGGATACTTAGGTTCCTGTGCAGGACTAATGCCGAATGGAACGGCAGCCAGATAGCCAGAGAGATAGGGATAACTCCTGCTGCTACGCACGCTGCGTTAAGCGCCTTAGAGAGAGAAGGTGTGCTTGAGCTGCGTAATATGGGGAAAACCCATGTATACAGGCTTAAGGAAGACTCTTTTTTAGTATCAAACCTGCTTAAGCCGCTATTCGCCAAAGAAGATAAGATTCTGGACACCATTATCGGTATGATTAAACGTAAAATTTTATCTTCCAAGGCAAAAAAAGAAATAATAAGTGCTGCTCTTTTCGGCAGCGTTACAGTTCGTAAGGAGCGTCCCGCAAGCGATATCGATATCGCCGTGATTGTGGAAAACGCCAAGGCAAAAGCCGTGATTGAAAACTTATTTAACGAAGTTGACGCGAAGGTTTCCAAAGAATTCGGCAGTACAATTTCCCCATACATAAATACACGCGCTGAATTTAAGGCAAAGCATAAAAAGGGCCTTGGTGTAATCAAAAGCATCCTGAAATCCCATACGCCTATCTATGGAGAAAGGCTGGAAAGCTTGCTATGACGGCAAAGAAGATGAAAACCATCAATGTGGAAAAGAGCGACTATAAAGTTTTCCTTAAGAAGGCAAAAGACTTCTACGAGATAATGCTTAAGGCCCGCGATGGCGAAAACTGGACAGCAGTGGGATTAAATGCAGTCCATTGCGCCATATCCTGCTGTGATGCTATGCTGACTTTCCATTTAGGCATAAGGTCTGCAGGCGAGGATCATATGCAGGCGGTCGACCTGCTTACGCGTTTGCCACAAGCCCTTGAGGATGGAGAAACTAACACCTTCAAGCGAATAATTGCCAAAAAGAATCTTATTGCCTATGAAAACAGGGAATTCCGGCAGGTAGAGGCTATTGATATTCTGAAACTTGCGGAAAGATTCTACCGGTGGACTACCTCAAAACTGCCAGTATTATAGGCCCAAAATATCCCGAAGTTACGTTCTGCTCTTTGAAAGTTACCCCTAAAACTGCCAAAATCGCATAGATATAATCAGACGTTTTGAGTAATCCCTTGGCAAACAATACGTTATAGAAAAAATGCAGAAATAACAAAAAGATTGAAAGAAAATCGCCTCCTCAAGCGTATATATACGTGAAAGGAGGCGATTTTTATGTCCATATGAGCATATACAAACGCAAAATGCTTGATTTTTTTAAAAAAGAGAGTATAGTACAAAGAGAAAAAGTAAATACCAACCCCACCGCCTGCAAAAATTTGAATCGGGGCACTAAGGTTAAAACGCAGTAGAGACGCGGAGGCGGCGTATGGCAGATTGTCATGCAGCCCGCAAAATACTTCCTGCAATATTCTTGCTTTTCTTAGCCGTATTCTTTTTCAATTCTCCCGCCCACGCCGACATTATCAAACTTAAATCCGGGGGAAGGATAGAGGGCGTAATACAAGGTGAGTCCGACGGAAAAGTGGCGGTGGAGATCAAATTCGGCGGGATTATCTTAAAGACAAGCGATATAGAGTCAATAGAAAAAGCAACTAATGGTTATAATAAATCACTGAAGCAAAGGTGGGAAAAAGAAAAGAGCGGCGTAAAGGCAGAGATTAAGCAAAAGATAAATCCGCCGCCGACACAGCCGGTTAAAACGCCCCAGCCAACGCAACGGCCTGCGCAACAGCCATCCAAAAGAAAACCCGGCACAGTCATTATTGTAAAATGCGAGGGCGGCGCGCATTCATACGCGGCGTGCCTGCCTTCTGACTACGAACAAAGAGGTGAGTGCCCCGTGCTTTTTTGTTTTGACCCCGGCGCCGACGGGAGCGGAGCCGTAAGGAAGTTCGCCTTTGCCGCCGAAAAGTACGGCTGGATAGTGGTCGGCTCACTTAGCGCGCAGAACGGGCCGTGGGAGCCGATTATAAGGGCGCAATCGGCGATGCTAGAGGATATAAAGAAGAGGTATAAGACCAACGACGATAAATATTACGCCGCGGGATTCTCCGGCGGGGCGCGCATGTCGTACACAATAGCGTACAACCATCCGTCGAGGTTTAAAGGCGTCATCGCCTGCGGCGCGGGATTCGGCCAGGGGAGCATATCAAGAAGAGTATCGGTGTACAATTGCGTAGGCGAGAAGGATTCAAACCTTAACGAAGTCAAGAAAGCGCGCGAGGAACTGCGAAAAAGAGGAATAAAATCGGAATTAAACGTATTCCCCGGCGGCCACGATTGGCCGCCCGACCCCGTCATAAAACAGGCCGTAGACTGGATAGCGAAGAATTGAAAAAGCAAACGACAAAACCAAAGAAAAACCACAAAAAGATCATAGATAGCCTCAACCACATACCGAGCCTGGAAGCGACTATCGCCCGCATGTCCTCCGACGGAAAAATCACCAAAGAGCGCGAAGAGCACATAAGGGCCGGCCTTGGAGAATGGGTAGCCGATTCCAAATACATCCTTTTTAATTTAGGCGTTCATATGGGCATAGGTTTCGTAAGATTTACCGCATTGCCGTTTCCGGTGCCCATCGGTACGATATTGCGGCCCATTTGGGTGATAGGTAACAGGCTTTATTGCGACTTCCGCTGGGATATGCACAGAAAGAAAATCCATTCTCTTCATGTCTTATTATTCTCGGCCATACCTTTTCTCGGCTATTTCGCTTACACCATCCCTCTCAGGAAAAAGAGCGAATACCTCACGTATCTATATGCCCAGCATATTTCGTACGAGATATACGATATGACGCTGGAGGAGAAGTTAGCCAAGGCGCCGCGGTTTATACGAAGGACAGCGTACGCCTTATTGGTGCCGTCCGATACGCGACCTGCCGGTTAAACCCTATTATTAAGATTATATAACAAAGTATGCTGACATTTTTACACAGATGATCGCAGATTGGAAGACACAGATGATCGCAGATGGCATGCTTTTCAGTATTAATCTGTGCTAATCCGTAAAGCTCATAACCTTAGCACAATTCTGTGATCATCTACGTTAATACAAAGTCAGCAGAATTCTTGGCATAATCTTATTAAAATATGCTTGAATCGGTGATATGGAAGTGGTATAATCCGCTTTTGTCATCCCTTATAGGTGCTAAATGTCAATATATAAGATATATAATAATATAATCATACTAATTATCTGCGCTTTTACGGTTTTATTCGTTGACACCCGCCAAGATTACGCATATTCGGATGAAAACAAAGACTTCCTTTTCGCCAAGCAGGCCCTCGAAGACGAATTCTACGATATAGCCAAAGACAGGATCATTTCCTTTATTACCAGCTATCCGGGCAGCAAGAATATCAGCGAGGCGCGCCTCTATTTAGGAAGGGCATATTTTAAGCTGAATAAGCTCGACCGCGCCAAGTACGAGTTTGAGTATATCGTTGAAAGGCCCGAGAGCGCGGCCTTTTCGGATGAGGCAACGTACTGGCTTGCCGAGACGTATTTCGCGCTGGAGAATTATTCAAAGGCGCTTGAGTATTACCAGCGGCTTATTGACGAATATCCGGCGTCGGCATATCTATCTTACGCGTATTATTCCAAGGGCTGGTGCTACAAGAATTTGGGCGAGGATGCGAGGGCCATAAACGCTTTTAAGGAAATGGCGGTTAAGTTTCCGCATGACAACCTTGCCCCTAAGGCGCAATACCTGATTTGCGATATCTTATTCCGGGGCGGCAAAACGGATGACGCGAAAAAGGAGATAGAAGTTTTTTTCACAAATTTCCCGCTTTCTACGGAGGCGGGAAAGGTTTATTATATGAAGGGCGATATTAATTATAAAGCCGAGGACTACGTTAGCGCCGTGCAGGACTTTAAGAAGGCGATTGATTGCGCCGCCGGCGCGGATTGGCGAAGTCACGCTGAGTCGAAACTCGCCCTGGCTTATTTAAAGTCGGGCAATGCCGCCGAGGCGCTATCGTATTTTGACAGGTGCGCGAAAGACGGCGCCGATGAGTCGGTGATGGCGGCGGCGATTTTCGGCAAGGCGAAGGCGCTTGACGCCTTAGGCAGAAACGAAGAGGCGCTTGCCGAATACGACAAAGTAATTGCCGATTACTCTGCCTCCGAATGGCACGATGACGCGATGCTGTGGAAAGCGGAGATGCTTTTCAGGATGGATAAGTTTGCGGAGGCGGAGGCGCTTTACAAAGAATCGATAAGCGCGTCGTCGGCGAGCGAACTCCTTGGCGAAATGAAGTATAACCTCGGCTGGGTGTATATAAAAGAAAAGAAATATGACGAGGCGGTAAATATTTTTAAGGAACTTGCGCGGAGGGCGCCGGATGATACCTTAAGGATAAGCGCGCATCTGAGGCTCGGCGATGTCTATTACAGCCAGAAGAAGTACGACGACGCGCTGAACGCTTACGATATCATTTTAGAAAAATACTCCGACAGTTTATACGCCGATTATGCGCAGTACCAGATCGGCGAGGTCTTTTATTCGCAGCAAAAATATGATTCCGCGATGCTTTCTTGTCAATCGCTTTTAATAAATTATCCTTTCAGCAAAATACGCGATAAGGCGAAATTCCAACTGGCGATGTCGTCCTTCCGAAAAGGCGATTACGCCGCTGCGGCCGGAGATTTCATTGATTTCATAAAAGAATTCCCCGAAAGCGGCAAGAAGGAAGAAGCGCTTTTCTATATCGGGAGCTCGCTCTACAATTCCGCGCGTTATAATGACGCGCTTGCTTATTTTCGGCAGCTTTTGAAAGAAGGCAAAAACGCCGAACTCGTAAAGATCGCGATGTACGAAATAGGGTGGTGCTATTACCAGCAGGGCAACATGAAAGAAGCCACTAGCGAGTTTATGCGCTTCCTGAAGATTTATCCTAACACGGAACTGAGCGCGCAGATCCTGTTCTGGTTCGGCGAGCATTATTATAACGCCGGCGATTACGCGAAAGCGCAGGCGTATTTCAATAAAACGGAGGCTGATTTTCCGTACAGCAAAATAGCCGATGACGCGAGCTATTGGTGCGCGAGCGCGCTTTACAAAAAGGGCGAAATAGCGGCGGCGCTGAAACAACTGAGCGAGATATCGGCGAAATATCCGGAAAGCGACCTGGCGCCTAAGTCGCTTTTAAAGATGGGCGAGATATTGATAGAGGCCGGCGATATAAACGGCGGGCTGAGTAAGTTTGAGGAACTCGTTTATAGCCATCCAAATAGCGAATTCGCGAGGATCGCGCGCAAAGAAGCAGGCGAGGCGCTGGAGAGCGCGCGGTCGTACAACCTCGCGATAGCCCATTTCAAGAAAGCGCTTACGGAAGAAGACAGCGAGATGAACGCCGAGATCCAATATCATATAGCGCAATGCGCGGAAGAAAACGGCGACCTGAAAGCGGCGGTTGAAGAGTATCTCAAGGTCGCATATCTTTATCCGTCGGCGAAGTTCTGGGGCATAAAATCGCGATTCAGGTGCGCCCAGATATTTGAGAAGAATAACGAAGTGGAAAAAGCAAAGAAGATCTACGAACGCCTTGTCAGCGAGCCGGTAGAGGAAGGCAAGTACGCGAAGGAACGCCTCGCGTGGTTCAAGGGGCAGGGGCGATAAGAAACTTTAGAAAGGGAGGTACAATCGATGTGGGATATGATTCAAAAAGGCGGCCCGGTAATGTGGCCCATAATACTGTGCTCAATATTTGCATTCGCAATATTTTTAGAGAGAATATTTAATTTGCATAGGGCGAGGATAGATACGGCGGATTTTATGAATAAAATCGGCAGTACTTTAAAACGCAATAAGGTCATGGAAGCGATAGAAATGTGCAATAATACGCCCGGGCCGATCGCCCATATAATGAAGGCGGGCATACTGAAGCACGACAGGCCGCGTAATGAGATACGCGAAGCGATAGAAGACGCCGGCGTGCACGAAGTGCCGAGGCTGGAGAAAAACATGAGCGCGCTTGCGACGATCGCGACCATATCGCCGCTATTGGGGCTTTTAGGGACGGTCACGGGGATGGTCAGGTGCTTTCAGATGATTCAGGAGAAGTCGACATCGCTTAATCCGATAAATCCCGGTGATCTGGCGGGTGGTATATGGGAGGCGCTTATCACTACTGTCGCGGGACTCGTCGTAGCCATTCCCACGTACGTAGCGTATAACTATCTTGTCAGCAGGGTGGATAATTTTGTGTTGGAGATGGAAAAGGCGGCTACGGAACTCATGAACATACTTGCCGCAAGGGGTGACAGATATGAGGTTTAGGCGAAGCGTCAAACTCGTTAAAGGGCAAATCGATATGGCGCCGTTGATAGACATGGTCTTTCAGCTCCTTATCTTCTTCATGCTTACATCCAGCTTCATAGTGCAGCCCGGCATAAGGGTAAATCTCCCGAAGGCGGTCACCAGCGAATCGATACACGAAAAGAGTTTGGTAATATTGGTAACTAATTCGGACCTCGTGTATCTTAACGAAAGGCCTATCACCACCAAGGAGCTCGATTCAAGGCTGAGGATCGCGGCGAAGGAGAAAAAGCCGCTTTTAATCAAAGCCGACAGGCGCGCATCCATGGGCAGGATAGTCGAGATATGGGATATGTGCCGCGATGCGGGAATATCGCAGATAAATATAGCGACTTCGCAGGATATTAAGTGACGAGAGGAAGGCAATGTTTAGCAGCAGAGCTTTTAATATAGCGCTTCTCATATCCTTTTTATGGCATATGACGTGCATTGCCGCGGTGAATATTGTCGTATTGCCCGGCAAATTCAAAGTAAGGGAGCTGACGGCCATTTCGTTCCTCGGGCCGATATTAGAGAAGACGGCGCTGGATATAATGATGGCGAATAAGCCGATTGCGGTCATGACTAGTTATGAAAGCGAGCTTAAGGGCGGCCGCGAAGTGCGTGACATGAAGGCCGAAACGCTTCAGCCGGCTGACACCGTTAAGAAAGAGATAAACAAGCAGGCGGAGGACAAGATGAACAGGGCGCTCGGGCTGTCATTCCGCGAAGTCAAGGATGTTCCGAATATAATCAAAGATTCTAAGAAGGCGCCTGCCGGGCCAAGCGCGGCAAAAGACAGCGGAATTTCGGGGCCCATAGCAGGCAGGAAGGTTTTTTACAAACCGCCAAAACCCGCCGTGCCGGAATGGATAGCGAGCGGCACGCTTTTTAATCTGGAATTGAAATTTTTCGTATCGGCGCAGGGCGAAGTCAAAGAGGTCATACCGGTGGTTTCATCCGGCAACGCCGAAATAGACCTTTTGGGCATAAGGTATTTAAAGGGATGGAAATTTACCCCAACCGCGGGCGCTGACTCCGGCTCCGCCAAAGATGCCTGGGGAAGGATAAAAATGGTCCTCGGTAAGGAATAGGCCGCCATGATAACGCTGGACATATCGCAAGCCGTATTTTTATATTTGCTATTTTCCGTAGTCGGCGTAATGGCTCTGTGGATATTTTTTGAGGAAAGGCTTCAATTGCCGTCTTTCGGTGAGGATAAGCTCTACGTCTGGCAATGCAGCATCTGCACTTATACGTATATAGACAGTATAAACAGCGATATTTCCAAATGTCCGTTGTGTAATAGTCTCAACGAACGAAAAGAAGGAGGTCAAATGAAGCCCAAACTTACGGAACGAGCAACGCGTGAGAACGTAAGTTTGCCGGCTGAATTTGACCCTTGACATTTTGCCTATGGGCGAAATTTTTTATACCTACATATTAAGGTGTAACGATAATTCTAAGTATTATGGGCATACTAATAATCTATCAGAACGCCTAAAAGATCATTTGAATGGCAACGTCCGTTTTACGAAAAATAAGCAGCCCCAACTGGTTTATTACAAAGAGTTCTATTCTCGTTCGGAAGCATTCAAACGAGAAAGGCAATTTAAAAATGGAAAAACCCGCAAGACAACTATAGATAAATTAATAGCTAATTTTTCTGTAGCAAAATGTCAAGGGTTCAATTCGCGCGTATGATTTACTCGCACTCCCGTGTTCGTAAATCATGCGCTCATTGAAGGAGGCGATAAAGATGGATGCAAACCTAGCAAAGGACGAGCTGATACCGGTAGCTCCCCCGTTAAAGGTATTGCAATCAGCCACCGTAAATAAGAAATTCGGATGGTGGTCAGCGGTTGTATTGCTGGAGTCGTGGGGCAGGAAGCAACTCTGCTTCTATCTTTGGCAGAAGAAGCCTACGGGCGGCTGGCGCAGGAAGCAGAAATTTGCGATCCACAGCCAGGAACACTGGGGTTTAATCTCTGCTGCCGTCGACAAGATGATTGGCGAACTGAATTAACGGCGTTAAGTTCACTCTGAATATTATGGGTAGAAAGAGAGTCGTCTATTCGGACGAATATGACGTAGATATAGGGCCGCATGTGTTTCCGACCGAGAAGTACAGGTTGATACGTAAGCGCCTTATGGAGGAGGCGGTCTTATCCGGGGACGATTTTGAATTTCCCCGGCCGGCCTCGGATGAGGATGTGCTTCTAGTTCATTGTAAAGATTATATAAATAAACTGAAAAACGGCGCATTGGGCCCCGAAGAGATATTCAAACTGGAACTCCCATATTCCAGGGAACTCGTCAAGTCTTCCTATATATGCGTGGGCGGGACCATAAGGAGCGCGGAGATAGCGCTGGAGAAGGGTATCGGAGTGCATATCGGCGGAGGATTCCACCACGCCTTCCGCGATCACGGCGAAGGTTTTTGCGTATTGAACGACGTGGCGATAGCGATAAAGAGGATGATGCGGAATCGGAAAATTTCTAAAGCCATGACTATCGACTGCGATCTCCATCAGGGAAACGGCACGGCAGATATATTTAAAGATGACGAGAGCGTATTTACCTTTTCCATACATCAGGAGAACAATTACCCGTTTTATAAACCTAAAAGTGATTTGGATATAGGGCTTGATGATTATGCTTCCGATAAGGCCTATCTCGGCAAATTGCGCGAGCATATTCCGAGGATTATAAGCGATTTTAAACCCGGGCTTATCCTATATGTCGCCGGGGCGGACCCGTACAGAGAAGACCAAATAGGGAATCTTTCTTTGACGATAGACGGCTTAAAAAAAAGAGACGAATTTATTTTCGAGACAGCCAGAAACTTTGCTGCGCCGGTAGCGGTGGTTTTGGCGGGCGGTTACGCGTATAAAGTAGAGGACACGGTCACGATACATTGCAATACTATAAAAACTGGTTTGAAGTACAGCGCTTGAAAAGGCAGGGATTAAATATGGAAAAATATACCGCGGTTTTTGTCACGTGCTTGTCCAAAGAGGAAGCCCGCCGGATAGCGAAGCGGCTTCTAGATGAAAAACTGATCGCTTGCGCAAATATTGTTAACGGCGTAGAATCTATCTTCCGCTGGAAGGGAAATATAGATAAGGCCAGCGAGTCGTTGATTATCATGAAGACCGTAAAAAACAATTTGAAAAATATCGAAAAAACCGTGAAAATGCTCCATAGCTATGAAGTGCCGGAAATAGTCGCCCTGCCGCTTGAGTGGGCGAGCGGCGATTACTTGAAGTGGCTGGAGGAATCGGTAAGAAAGGTAGCCCCTCGACTTCGCTCGGGGCGATTTGCATATGAGCAAGTGAGGGCAAATCGGAGGACGCGATGAAAAAGGTATTTGTTTTATTTATGTTAGTTTTTCTCGGCGCGGTAGCTCCGGCGTTTGCAGGGTCCTGCGGCAGCCAGGGAGGCAGCGGCGGCACGCCCGAAGTACTGTATCTTTTGCCGCACAATGATCATGATGTGGATTTGACGGGCAAAGAGAGCCTGCATTTTGAGTGGAAGGCGCTCCCCAAGCCGGGCGGCGGCAGAGAAGCTTACAGATTTGAGCTATTCAGAGGAGCGGAAGAGGCGTATGATAGAATATATAGTGCGGAGTTGAGGCCTGACGTATATACCATGGAGATCCCGGCCGATAAGTTTGAAGACGGCATGATGTATACATGGCGGGTCAAGCAACGCGATGCCAGGACATCCGTATGGAGCAGACAAGGCGATAGATGGCGATTTACGGTCAGGAAAAGCGGCATTACGGCAAGCACTCCGGCAGTACCGGCAGCAAGCGAAACGAAATAATTTTATATGGGCTGGTAGTTCAGTTGGGAGAACGCCTCGTTCGCAACGAGGAGGTCGGCGGTTCGAATCCGCTCCAGTCCACCATGGTTCGACGCGGCCGCCAACTTGTCCCGAGCTTGTCGAGGGAAGGCGGTCTTGCTCACCATGGTCCCGAGTGCCTCGACGTTGCTCGACATGATTCGAGGCATGGTGAGTAAAATCGAACCACAAGCGAAGCGCGTCGAGGGACCACTAAAACGTTCGGGCTTCGGGGCTAAAAAATAAGGTATGCTCTTTTTACCCCTCCGCCCCGCGGTAAAGTAAAGAAGACGGCAGGACTAGCGTCCGAACGTTTTTAAAGGGAAACTACGTTTCCCTTTAATGTATCCTTTCTTTTAGGTTGAGGGAGTACTAAGGGTCCTCTTACAGAGATTAAGAAAGGGGCGAGTGAGCAGATTAAAAAAAACGCTTTTACGTTAATAGAACTTTTGGTCATCATGGCCATAATAGCGTTAATCGCCGCCATGCTATTTCCTATCATGGGAAGGGCCAGGGAACTGGCACGAAGAGCGCAATGCGCCAATAATCTACGGCAGATCGGCATCGCGATGTTCATATATTGTGAAGACCATAATGACCTGTTTCCGAGGGAAGGCGGGCCTGGCTGGTATAATGAGCTAGCACCTTATCTGGATATAACGGATGATCCCTTTTATGCAGACATCTACAGTTGCCCGACCCCGAGCAGCTATTGGCAGATAAGCAGTATCGATATAATAGATACTTGTTTTGCTGCAGAGGCTCTTAGCCGGCACGGAGTAACAGGGCTCGCGTATAACATTAATTTTCTTTTAAATTCAACGGTAAGACTGCCGAGTGTAAAAAACCCGTCGCAGACCATATGCATATTTGATTGCAAAGACGAATGTGTAGGAATGTGGGACGACTGGGGCGGCGTGTATACTCCTGCAGACGGTGATTTTTATGTTGCTAACCGCCATTCCGGCGGCGCAAATATACTTTGGGTCGATGGCCACGTAAGCTGGCTCCTTAAGGACGTCATAATAAACACTGAAGAGTGGTGGAAGCCCTGAGATGGTGACTATGAAAAAAATAACATTGATTTTGCTATTTATATTATCATGCATACCCACGATTTTTGCGGAAGCTGTTAAAGAGCCCGACCTCGCGGGGTCGTGGTACCCGGCGTCCAGGGATGTTCTTTCATCGGTGCTCGACAGCTATCTTAAAGAGGCAAAGGCGGGATTGATAAACGGCGATATAGCCGCCATTATCGTTCCGCACGCCGGCCTGATGTATTCAGGGCCTGTCGCGGCTTATTCCTACAAGGCCGTAGAGGGTTGCGATTATAATACCGTCGTGATACTGGGGTTTTGCCACAGAAAAAGTTTTGACGGCGTATCGGTTTATAAAGACGGATATTTCAATACCCCTCTGGGAAACCTGCCGGTCGACTCGCAATTGGCCTCGGATCTAATAGCCCGCGATAAGAAAATAACATTTTATCCCGAGGCATTCAAAGACGAAAATTCGCTCGAGATGCAGTTATTGTTTATTAAAAAAGTCCTGCCTAACGCCAAAATCGTCCCTATTGCATTCGGCGCAAGCTCTTTTTTGTATTGCGAAGCGGTGTCAGATGCCTTAGCGGATTTACTTAAAAACCGGAACGACGTTTTGATAGTCGCCTCAACCGACATGAGCCATTACCACCCCGAGGAAGAAGCGCGCAAAATAGATCTGGCGAGCGTCGAACTATTGAGGAACTTTTCCGCAAGAGAGATATTCGATAAGTCAGTCTTAGGGGAACAGATATTCTGCGGTTATATGCCGGTAACGACGGTGCTTCTTACGGCTAAGAAAATGGGCGCCGATAAGATCAATATCCTGCAATATTCCAATTCGGGGAACATAACCGGCGATATGAAAAGCGTAGTAGGATATGTGAGCGCCGTTATCTATAAAAAAGCGGAGGAAAAGAATATGCTTCTTAACGATACCCAGCGGAAAACATTACTCAAAATCGCAAGAGACACTATAACAACCTACCTCAAGACGGGAAAAGTGCCCCAGATAAAAGAAGACGACCCTCTTCTTAATAAAGAGATGGGCGCTTTCGTCACGCTGCGCGAGAAGGGCGAGTTAAGGGGCTGTATCGGCAATATAGTGGGAAGGGGGCCGCTTTACCTGACGATACGCGATATGGCGATAGAATCCTCGACGGGCGATCCGCGTTTTTCGAGAGTCAGGCCGGAGGAGATGAAGGACGTTGATATTGAGATCTCGGTTCTTTCGGAACTTGAAAAGGTGAAAGACGTAAACGAAATCCAGATGGGCGTACACGGTGTTTTAGTCCGCAAGGGTTTTAATAGCGGCGTATTTCTCCCGCAGGTCGCCACCGAAACCGGATGGTCAAGGGAAGAATTCCTGACGAATCTCTGCGCGCATAAAGCGGGGCTGCTTCCCGACGCCTGGAAGCACGGAGATATCGATATCTATATATTTACCGCCGAAGTATTTAGCGAGAAGGAGACACCATAGGACTTTGCAGTTGAATCGATAGCGCAAAGAAAACACCACAGACAATATGTCAAAAATAGTCAAAAATAGGGACGTGTCAAAAAGGGACAGATAACTTTGTGGAGTGTCCCAAAGTGACACGTCCCCAAGGACCAACATTGATACCTCTCCGAGCGACTGCGAAATTTAGCTTCAAACGAGTCAAAAATCGGTTTCTAACCTGCCTGCCGGCAGGCAGGAAGGGCGAAATTTGTCTGCGGTAGTAACAACAGTTTGCAGTCCCGCGAAGCGGGATGAGGCGACGCGGTAGCGTCAGCCGAGTTATTTCGCCCCCGATTTTTGGCGAAGTGAGAAGCCTGCCTGCCGGCAGGCAGGCGGTAAGAATTTCGCTTTGGAGCGAGGAGAGTATCAATGTGGAGAAAATTACCATGAGCAGGTTTTACGTACCGCCGGATGCGGTAAAAGGCGGGAAGATATACGCGGGTAAAGAAGAAAGCCATCACATAATAGACGTGATGCGCCTCAGAGAAGGTGACTCCGTTACGGTATTCGACGGGACGGGCAAAGAGTATAGCGGCATAATAGAATCGGTAAAAAATAAAAGCGTAGTCATCGCCGTCGATAAAATCGCCGCCGCGGCCGCGAAAAGCCCGGTTGAAATATCGCTCGCTCAGGCAATGCCGAAAAAGGACAAAATGGATTATATCGTCCAAAAAGCGACAGAACTCGGCGTGAGAGAGATCATACCGATTGAAAGCGAAAGGACTATAGTCCGGGCCGCAAAAGATAAGGCGGCGTATAAGACCGATAGATGGCGCAAAATCGCCATCGAGGCCGCAAAACAGTGCGGAAGGAACGATCTGCCCGATTTAAAAGAGATACGCTCTGTTATAGACTTGTTAAAAGATTTCCGACGCTACGACGGCATTATCATGCCGTGCCTTTCAAAAAAGACTGTTCCGCTGAAGAGCGCTTTGGGCCGCCTGAAGGATCCAAAAAGATTATTATTGATGATAGGGCCGGAAGGCGATTTTACTCCCGGCGAGATTGCGGCCGCCGAAGCTAACGGCGCGCTATTAGTTTCATTGGGCAGGCTCGTTTTAAAAAGTGATACCGCAGCAATCGCTGCCCTCGCCGTACTAAATTATGCATTGATAACATGAAGACCATGTCGATATTTACACAGATGATCACAGATTAAAAACCGCAGATGATCGCAGATCGCCATCTGTGGCAATCTGTATCTTTTAATCTGTGCTAATCTGTGGTTACAAAGGTCAAAATATTATTTTATATGAACTACGTATCCCCCATGAAAACGTGCGCTTTTTACACATTGGGTTGCAAGGTCAATCAATATGAGACGCAGAGTATCCGCGAGAATTTTATAAAAGCGGGTTACAGAGAAGTTGATTTCAATGAACCCTGCGGTGTGTACGTTATAAACACCTGCACCGTGACCGAAAAGACGGATAAGGAATCGCGCCGCCTTATAAGAAAAGCTCATAGGCAGAACCCTTTAGCCGAGATCGTCGTGACGGGATGCTACGCGGAATTGGATTCGGACGAAATAACTTCCACTCCCGGCGTCTCGTTCATAATTAAGAACGCCGACAAGGATAAAATAACGGACATAATAGCTTCCAAGTCGGCCGCCGTCGGCGTATCCGGGACCAAAGAATACGCTTCGGGCGCGATATCCGATTTTAAAGACAGGTCGAAAGCGTTTCTAAAAATACAGGACGGCTGCAATAATTTCTGTTCGTATTGCAAGGTGCCGCTGGTGCGCGGATATTCGGTAAGCAGGCGCGAGGATTCCATAATCGCCGAGGCAAAACGCTTGATAGCGAAAGGTTTTAGAGAAATAATTCTTACCGGCATATGCCTTGGCGCGTGGGGCTTCGGGGTGAGCCGCAAAAAAGATCTGAGCGCCCTGCTTGAAAATATAACCGGCATCAAAGGGGATTTCCGCATAAGACTTAGCTCTATAGAGCCCAAATACGTAAATGATAAACTCTTGGCGGTCATCAAGCGCTCCCTAAAGCTTTGCAAACACCTTCACATACCGCTCCAAAGCGGCGACGATAAAATCCTGAAGATGATGAACCGCCCCTATACCTTTGCCGAATATACCGAAATCATCACGAATGCGCGGCGCAAAATACCCGGCATATCTGTTACGACCGATATATTATTGGGCTTTCCCGGGGAAGGGGACGGGAACTTCCGCAATACCTGCAAACTTATTGAGAAGATAATGCCTTCGCGTATTCATATATTCCCTTACAGCAGAAGAAAAGGCACTGTGGCAGCAAGCCTGCCGGAAGAAGTCCCTAAAAGCGTGGTAGCTAAAAGGCTCAAGGTTATGAACGCGCTGGCGCTCAAGGCTTCGTATGGATACAGGAGGCATTTCCTAGGCAAAACCACCGAGGTTCTGGTGGAAGCCGAAAGGGATAAGGAATCGGGCCTCCTGAAAGGGTATGACGACAAATACATAAGCATAATGTTAACGGATTCTGCTTCAAAAGAGGCCGAAAGATACATATCCCACCTGGTTCCCGTTAGGATACAAAAGGTAGATAGCCAAAAGACCTACGGCGCCATCATATAATTTTCCGCCAGAGGCGCCTGCCTGCCGCAGGCAGGGATCAGCCTTCGGCTGAGGCAGATAAATATACCCCATGCCTTGACAATAATATAATAGTATGGTATACTTTCTTACCTTTATTTTTGTCACTTGTAACAATGTAGTAGGGGACGTTTACCTGTCCCCCAAAGGGGGAAACGTCCCCTACAGCTACGTAAAAGGGGGTAAAGTTTTTTGGATTGGATAAGTAAGGTTAACTGGGTAGACGTTTTATTCCTAATTATAATATTGAGAAGCATTTACGTCGGCGCGCAAAAAGGTTTTTTTACCGAGCTTTTTAATATCTTGGGAGTAGGTATAGCGATAGTTTTAAGTATACATTTTTACTCGCCTGGGGCTAATCTTCTGCTTAAGTATTTCTTTATTCCTCTCAATATCTCAAATTTAATAGCTTTTATGGCCGTCATGTTTTTTGTCTATCTATTATTCCAGCTTGTCGAGAACATTATCAAAAAGCTTATAAAAATTGAGATATTGCCTAATTTCAACAAGGTTATAAATAAAATCGGAGGGCCCGTAATAGGCCTATGTAAAGGGATAGCGATATCCATTTTTATCTTTCTTGTGCTTTTGCTTATCCCTGTCGGCTATGTCGTGAATTCTGCTAAGGTTAATTTTCTGTCCGGCGAATTTTTTTCCCAAGCAGCAACTACTTTATACACAAAAACTGTTAGCATAATTCCCTACACCTCGCCGGTAGATATTCATCCGCTTTTAGAAGGCGCAAAGCCCCTGGAATTTAACATATTCCGGCCCAAGAAGCAGGATAAGCTGGACGAATTCCTAAATTAGCCATACTCCAATACTCAGTATAAATAAAATAGCACGGATAAATAGATTTTTTATCTAAGGGGAGGCGTTTTATGAAGTTTAAAGATATTTACGAATTCGCCGTCAGAAAAGGCATCGAAAAAGACCCGCGCTCAAAATCCGACATAAAGAGGGTCTTGTCGGAAGCGAAAAAAGAGTATAACAAATTATCCGCCGTACGCAAGAAGACGTTTGATAAAGAAAGGTTAAAACACCCGTACGACGACACGAGGATGCTGTACGGTGGCCCTTCCCGGGAGATCAAGACGATAATGGTCGGCGTAGATATGGAAGTGGGGGAGTTGTTGCTCGCGGATAGGCTGCGGGAAAAAGGCACCGATGTCGACCTTGTGATGGCCCACCATCCGGAAGGCCGCGCGCTCGCGGGATTCTATCATGTCATGAATATGCAGGCGGATATACTTAGAGACCTCGGCGTTTCCTATGATGTGAGTAAGGAGCTGTTGACGGAGCGCATGTCGGAAGTGGCGAGGAGCATATCGGCCGTAAACCACATGAGGTCGGTTGACGTAGCGCGCCTCCTTGATATTCCGTATATGTGCGTCCACACGCCCGCCGATAACCACGTGACAGATTATTTGCAGAGACTTTTGAACGGAAGAAAGCCCAAAACATTGAAAGACGTTATAAACATATTGGACATAATCCCGGAATATAACGACTCGGCGCGGAAGAACGCGGGCGCTTTCATAATGATAGGAAAGGAAAAAGACAAGGCAGGCAAAGTCGTTGTAGATATGACGGGCGGCACAGAGGGTTCAAAAAGGGTGTTTCCAAGGTTATCGCAAGCCGGCGTCGGCACCCTTGTCGGCATGCATTTCAGCGAAGAGCATTTCAAGGCGGCCCAGAAGGAGCATGTCAATATCATAGTGGCCGGGCATATCTCGAGCGATACGTTAGGCCTTAACCTGTTATTAGATCCGCTTTGCGAAAAAGATGATTTGAAAATCATCCCTTGCTCCGGTTTTGTGAGGATTCCGCGATAATGCCGCATATCCCCGATAACACATTAGACCAGATATTGGATAGGTGCGATATAGTAGAGATCATATCCGGCTACATCCCGTTGAAGCGCGCGGGAAGGAATTATAAAGCGCTCTGCCCGTTCCATCACGAGAAGACCCCGTCTTTTGTCGTCAATCCCGATAAAGGAATATTCCATTGTTTCGGATGCGGCGCCGGAGGGAATGCCTTCAGCTTTGTGATGAAATATGAACGGCTGGAATTTCCCGAAGTCGCCAGAATGCTGGCAAAGAAAGCGGGCGTCATATTGCCGGAATACACCGCAGAGGATTCGGGTAAATCAAATTCACTACTGACCGGAATATATAAAGCGCACGAGTTGGCAACGGCTTATTTTCAGAGCGCTTTGGTGTCGCCCCAGGGCAGGGAAGCTAATGAATACCTTGCCAAAAGGGGCGTTAAGGGAGAGACGACAAGCAGGTTCAAATTGGGATTTGCGACGGATTCTTGGGACGGGCTTCTTACTTATTTGAAGAAAAGAGGTTGTGGTGAGGAGATAATAGAAAAATCAGGTCTGATCATACCGAAGTCGGACGGGTCCGGCTATTATGACCGCTTCAGAAAACGGCTGATCTTTCCCATATTTGACCATAAAGATAGGGCAATAGCCTTTGGCGGCAGGGTAATGGATGATACGCTTCCGAAATATATGAATTCGCCCGAGACGCCGATATACAATAAAAGCAGGACTCTTTTCGGGTTGAATTTTACCAAAAAACATATTAACGAAAAGGACTCAGCCGTTATCGTCGAAGGATATATGGACCTCATAGTGCCTTATCAGAGCGGTGTAAATAATCTGATCGCATCCTGCGGCACGGCGCTTACGCAGGACCATATCAGGCTAATAAGGCGCCACAGCCGCAATATCATTATGGTATACGACTCGGACAAGGCAGGCGAGATGGCGACCCTCAGGAACCTTGATATCCTATTGACCGAGGAGATGAACGTAAAGATAGCGGAACTCCCTAAAGGATACGATCCGGACAGTTTTGTCAGAAAAAACGGCGGCGCCGCGTTTGAAAAGATTCTGGCTAAACCTACGGGGCTGTTCGATTATAAGTTAAACCGCCTGATTTCTTATCATAAAGCCGATACCATCGAATCCAAAGTGAAAATAGCCGGCGAAATGATGGTTACGATTTCAAAAGTGAAGAACGACGTCTTAAGGTCCGCTTACATTAAGAGGCTGGCCGAGTCGCTCTCACTCGACGAGAACAGCCTGAGGACAGAGTTGGCAAAACCAAAAAAAGACTACAGCGGCGCTTATAACGGAAATGAGCAAGCCGTACTTACCAAAGCCGCCCCGGGCGATTTGAGCATAGCCGATAAAACGGTGATAGGCCTTATGGTTGAAGATAATACTTTGATACCGATCGTGAAAGAGAAGTTAAGCCATACCGAGTTTGGGAATGCCCTTGCGCAGGAAATCGCGGGGAGCATATTCAAATTGCACGAAGAGCAAAAACCGATAAACTATGTCAGCCTTATAAACTGCCTTAGCATTAACGGAGTAGATAATTTGTTATCCGAGATAGCCGCCATGCAGGAGAATTTTACGGACAAAAAGAGGAATCTCGAAGATTGCATCCGCTGGATAAAGAAAAGTAATATCAAAAAGAGCCTTAACGAGATACGCAACCGGATAAAGAAAGCGCAGGAGGCCGGAGAGCACGATAAGGTTACGGACTTAGTGGTGAGATATAACCAACTTATGAAAGAATCCGCGCATTATTGAGGCAGGATTGACTGAAAATGAGAAAAACAAGAAAAAGAACCGTTAAAAGAAGAAGGAGAAAGATTTCGTCTAAGCCGAAGCGGGTCAAAAAACCGCCGAAAGCAAAAAAAGAGACGGCGCTCCCCGCGGGCCAGCCTCAAGCGGCGGACGAGGTTAAGCGCGCCCAGCCGCATTCAAAAGATTTTGACAAGGAGATGCAGCGGCTTATAGATATGGGCCGGGAGAAAGGCCACCTTACGTATGACCAGATAAACGAAATACTGCCGGACGATGTCTTTTCTTCGGAGCAGATAGACGATATATTTATGAAGTTGCACGACGAAAAGATAAAGATAGTGGACGAGGAAGAAGATCTGCCGGAAAGCGCGGATACCGCCGCGGAGGAGAAATCGGCAGAAGAGAAACCCGAGGCGGAGCCGGAAGAAGAAAGAATGCCCCACATGGGCGATCCCGTGAGGATGTACTTGAGGCAGATGGGGCAGATACCGCTTTTGACGCGCGATGAAGAGATAAGGCTCGCAAAGGAGATAGAAGTCACCGAGGAAGACTTTAGGAACAGCGTCCTCGATACGAGAGTAGCGAAGCGCGAAGCGCTGGAACTTATAAAAAAGGTCAAGAGTGAAAAAGTTAATGTCGAAGACGTTATGAACATCGACATTAAGTCAAGAAAGGGCAGCCTGCTCAAGCGCCTTACCAATGTTGAAAGGCGGCTTAAGAATACTGAAAAAAGCAAGTCAATACTTTCCGCAATCCTCCATCTTAAGCTCGTCGGATCGGTCGTAGAAGGGATCTCCAAGGAAGTCAAGGAGTCGTTTAATGATCTGGAAAAAGTAGTCAGGGATATAAGCAGGATCAAAAACGGGCGGAAGCGGAAAGAGCTCAGCCGGCTTAAACGAAGGCGCCGGGCTCTTGAGCGCGAAATAGGTTTGAAATTCGAGCAACTTAAGGAAAAGATAAAGACGGTAAGGCTCGAAGAGGCCAAATTTAACAAAGCGAAGAAATCGCTCGTCGCGGCCAACCTAAGATTGGTCGTAAGCATAGCCAAAAAATACACAAACAGAGGATTGTCGTTCCTTGACCTGATACAGGAAGGCAATATCGGCCTCATGAAAGCGGTGGATAAGTTCGAATATAAGAGAGGATATAAGTTCAGCACCTACGCGACGTGGTGGATAAGGCAGGCGATAACGCGCTCTATCGCCGACCAGTCCAGGACCATACGAATACCCGTTCACATGACGGAGACGATCAATAAACTGATAAGGGTTTCGCGCTTACTCGTTCAAGAAAACGGGAAGGAACCGACGCCGGAGGAAATAGCGCACGAGATGAGGATGCCCGTTGAAAAAGTGAGAGGCATCCTGAAAATAGCGCAGGAGCCCATCTCCTTACAGACGCCTATCGGAGACGAAGGCGATACGAAGTTCGGAGATTTTATTGAAGACAAACAAGCAATTTCACCGGCAAGCGCCACCGCTTATACGATGCTTAAAGAACAGATGAGCGACGTCCTTTCCACGCTTACCGAAAGAGAGAAAAAAGTCCTGCGGCTCAGGTTCGGCATCGGCGACGGATATCCGAGGACGCTCGAAGAGGTCGGCAATATATTTAAGGTGACACGCGAAAGGGTGAGGCAGATAGAAGCAAAGGCGTTGAGGAAATTGAGGCACCCCACCAGAAGCAGGCGATTGAAAAACTTTTTGACACTGGGCATGGGCGAGTGAATGCTGCGCCACAGCGGTTGCAGTTGAACCAAAAGAGTGCCGAAAACACTACAGACAATATGGGGACATTCTCCGTCGGATGCCGCAAGTGTCTTTTGGTTCGACTGCGCTCACCATTCCCTCGAACCATCCCGAGCGAAGTCGAGGGATTAAGGAGAGTGTCCCCGACAATGCGTTATGCAGAGGAGTTGACATGAATAAATCTTTGCAGTGGAGAATATTAGGAATAATAGCTATTATCGCGTTTTCTTTGTGGCTGATATGGCCGCCTTTTACCGTTAAAGATAAAGACGGCAATATCCTTGAAAAGGGCAAGATAAACCTGGGCCTCGACCTTCAGGGCGGCATGCACATCGTCCTTAGAGTGGATACGTCCAAACTTTCTACCGAAGGAAAGAGGGATGTTTTGGACAGGGCGATAGAGATCATACGAAACCGAATCGACCAGTTCGGCGTCGGTGAAATGAGCATTCAAAAACAGGGTAAGGATAAGATAATAGTGCAGCTTCCCGGCATTACCGACAGAGAGAGGGCGCTTGAACTTATAGGCAAGACCGCTCATTTGGAATTCAAACTCGTTTCGGACAACAGCGAGGATATAAAACGCGCCGTTAATAATGAAGAAGTCCCTGGCTATGAATTAAAATATCTTGATAAAGGATCTGGCGGCCGCGAGCCGCTTTTGATAGCCAAAGACGCGGCGCTGACCGGCGACCTTTTAGTCGACGCGCGGACAGAGTTCAGCGCGAGGGGCTTCGGCGAGCCATATGTATCGATCAGATTTAACGCTAAGGGCGCCGAAGTATTTGCGGGCGTTACGGCGGCAAATATCGGCAAGAGGCTCGCGATAGTTTTGGACGGCGAAGTTCGTTCTGCGCCGGTGATCCGCGAGACCATTCCGTCGGGGCAGGCGCAGATAACCGGACAGTTTTCGGTTGATGAGGCAAACGACCTGGCAGTCGTATTGAGGGCCGGCGCGCTTCCGGCGCCTGTTTTGGTAGAGGAAGAAAGAACTGTCGGGCCGCTTCTCGGCGCCGATTCCATAAAGAGCGGCATTACGGCAACGTTGATAGGCGGCGCGCTTGTATTCTTATTCATGTTTTTCTACTATCGGCTTGCGGGCCTTGTTGCCGATCTGGCATTGGGCATGAACTTGCTTCTGATTTTGGCGTGCCTGGCGCTTTTTAAAGGCACACTTACTTTACCCGGCATAGCAGGTTTGATCTTGACCATCGGTATGTCGGTAGACGCGAACATATTAATTTACGAGAGGATACGGGAAGAATTAAAAGCCGGCAAAGGGTTCAAATCGGCCATTGCGACCGGTTACAACAGGGCATTCTCGGCGATAATGGACTCAAACCTTACTACAATTGTTGCCGCCGCGCTCATATTTAAATTCGGCACGGGCCCTGTCCGCGGTTTCGCGGTTACGCTGACGATCGGTCTTTTGGCAAACCTCTTTACGGCCGTTACGTGCACAAGAGCGATCTTTGAATTATTATACGAGCAATTCGGATTGTCAGGCCTCAAGATGATGCAGATTTTTCCGGTTACGAACATAGATTTTATCGGAAAAAGAAAGATATGCTACACCCTTTCCGCGATAGTCATAATATCGGGGCTTGTCATATTCGGTCTGCGGGGCAGTAAGAACTTTGGCGTGGATTTCTCCGGCGGAACGCTTGAACAGGTCATGTTTGAAAAACCCGTCAAAATGGACGAGGTGCGCGGCCTCCTAAAAGAGATAGGGCATGGAAATGCCTCTTTGCAGCAATACGGCGACCCTAGAGAGATTATCATAAGGACTCAGGATGATATTTCCAGAAAACTCGGCGAAGCATTCAAACAGAAATTTAGCGACAATCCCTATCAGGTGCTAAGGATAGAGATTGTCGGCCCTGCCG
>Ga0315289_10001763_pt1 | contig 33657 bp, 31 predicted proteins | sample YL17G11_40_MG_FD_203452 | JGI IMG/M metagenome (GOLD analysis project Ga0315289, IMG submission 203452) | Sediment microbial communities from Yellowstone Lake, YNP, Wyoming, USA - YL17G11_40 | ecosystem: Environmental > Aquatic > Freshwater > Lake > Sediment | place: USA: Wyoming | collected... | reverse complement strand
GAGAAGCAGGCGAACCAGCCGATCGATCTCTCTTCCGGATTCTCCATCAACGTCTCCGACGCTGAGGGTAACGCCACGGTGTCGTCCAGCGACCCGGAGATCAACGAGATCGCCGCGCAGGCCACGCACCTGGAGAAGGCCGTCATCAAGACGCGCGTCATGGACCTCGATGAAGCCGTCGAGACTGGCGAGATGCGCCCGGCTGGCCCGTCCGGCGAGGATTGAGAGCGCACGTGCCTGCTGGCAAGGAGCTGAACGACTACGCATCGCCGTCCATGGAGCGGTTCGGCGATCGAGTGAAGGTCACCGAGCTCGACCTTGCCATCTACATCTACATGCGGTCGAGGCAGTCTTCCGGTCTCAAGATCGAAGTGAGAGACGGATTCTTCCTTGGGCCAGCACGGCACGAGGTGTGGTTCTACGACCCGGACAGCCACGCGCGCAGCCTCGAAGTTGAGTTCGCCAACTCTCCTCAGATACAATTTGCGAGTGCACAGCGGGATTTGAAGAAGATCATCCGCAGGAAACGAGGAGACGACAGCCATGCGCGGCCTGACTCAGGGAGAGGTAAGTAGCAAGACCGTCCCGCGCTTGCTGTTCTTCTGCCGGCAGGGCGAGGTCCTCCTCGACATCTACGACGGGTCGTTCATCGTTCAGGACATCACCAACCCGTCCGTGGGCACCCCAGTGGTGATCGGTACAACTGTGCTCCTGACAGAGGGTAGCCACAAGCTCGGCACCGGGCGCTACGTCATCCCGTTCGACACGACCAGCCGATCCGTCGGGTCGCACCGGGTCATCGTGAGCTACCGCTTGTCCTCCACGGGGCCCACCTACGTTCAGGTCATCCCGTTCGAGGTGCTTAGCGCCATCGACTACCCCACGGGGAGAAGCTTCTGCGCCTATGCCAGCACGCGCCGGCTCATCGAGGACGGCTACGTCGCCAGCACCACTCCGATTCGCACCCTGCAGCGTCTCGTCGAGCAGTACTCGAGGAGGATCGAGAGCTGGACCGGCCGCTTCTTCGAGCCGCGGTACGGCGAGCTCCGCACCGAGCCCCTGTCCGACGGCCCGATCCTCAGCTTGCAGGAAGCCGTCATCGCCATCGAGAAGGTCCAGTCGACCGACAAGACCCTCAACTCAGGCGTCCCCACGGACGACGTGGCCTACGACTACGACCAGGACGCCTACCGCGTCTACAACCGGCACATGGACGGCCTGCTCTCCCCGGACGACCGGCAGGACCCGAAGCTCGTCCTGCTCACCGGGGGTAGCTGGGCAGGCTCCTGGCAGGGCCTGAGGCTCACCGGGGTCTTCGGCTACACCGACCCGGCCCCCGCGGAAATGTCAGATCGGGTAGGTATCGGTGAAACCCCAACTGAGATAGCCCAGGTGCTGGGTGCACTTATCACCAGGCATTTGGAAGACCCTTCGCTGAGTGATCCCGAGGTCCAGCGGCCGGGCAGCGTTCTGTCCATGCGGACCCGGGACCAATCCATCACGTTCGGGGGCTACGGGAAGGGCGGAGGGGGCAGCGGGAGCTACTCCGAGCCCACGGGGGACCCTATCCTGGACCAGAAGCTCATCCGATTCGCCTCCCCCTTGATGATGCGCCCAGCCGGCCGGCGCCAGACCCAGCTCGAGTGGGTTGACGACTCGACCAGCGAGGACTTCAACAGCTGATGCGCGTCCCTCTCATCAAGCCCGTCGGTGTGGTCATCGCCCGCCTCGATTTCGAGGCCACGCGAGCTGTAGACCCGCCCGGAGCTCCAACGCAGGGCTACAACAGGGTCTTGCGAGAGCCCGTGGTCTACACCAGCCCGACGACGGGAAAGCCCACTTCAGCTCGAGAGGAGATGCTGGAGATCAAGGTCCCTTGCCAGGTCGAGGTGCAGAGCTTCGAGCGCCTGCGCACGAACTTCGGCGGTGAGACCCCCGACTCGAACGTGGTCTTCGTGCTCCATCACAGAGACCTCACACGGCTCGGTCTCCTCGATTCCAGCGGCAAGTGCATCCTCAAGAAGATGGATCGCATTGTGCGCGTCGAGAAGAAGCTGACCACGCAGGTCGTGATGTCGTGGGACAGCCCGCTCTACGTCCTCGAGTGCCGCCCGGGGAGCAACGGGTTCGGACCATCGGGGCACGACCTCGAGATCCTCTACACGACGCACCAGGCCTCGAATCCGGCCAAGCAGCGGTAGCGCCGTGGCCTCTCAGAAGCAAGGCAAAGCTGAGTATGCTCAAGGCATCCGGAATGCCATCGCCTTCTTCAACGACCTGAAGGCCGGGGCCCTCGCGCGTGTCATGTCCAAGGCAGCCGAGTCTGCCACGGGTCAGATTCAGGCGCTCGTCAAGGCCAAGTACCGCAGCTACGGCCGGAGCAGCGGCTTCGGGTACAAGGCTGCTCGAGCAGGCAAGGAGAAGGGCCGAGGCAACCGGCCCTACCGTCTGCCGATGCCAGAGAGCCACGTCGGCCTGCAGGGCTTCGCGAGGTTCGTCGTCGTGACTCCACAGCCGGGCAAGGGCTACGTGGTGCAGATCGACCCGCTCGCCGTGCACATCTCGACGGGGAAGAACCTCGCTCAGATCGCCCATGGCATCGAGAACCCCCCGGGCGAGGCCATGGTCAAGATCACCCTACGGTCCATCGTCTACCAGATCATGATCCGCGAGGGACGTGGCGGGTATGGAACGCGGAAGTCAGCCAGGAACTACCTCCCCGAGGAGGACAAGGACCGCGGGTTCTACTACTACACGCCCCCAAAGCGGCCCGTCTGGTCTGCAGTCGCCAAGGACATCGTCCGGCGAATCCTGCCCAAGGTTGCCGACGAGCAGGTCAAGAAACGACTGGAGAGGATGGCGCAGGCCTACGGAGCTGCCTAGCCTCCGGAGATGACCTTCCGCTCCGCGGCCTCGGCGTCCTCGCGAGCCTTGTTGGTCGCGGCGATCTCAACGCGGATGTCGGAGAGGACCTCGTCGGTACTCTTGCCGCTGGAGTGCATGATGGCCTCGACAATGCCGACGGCGAGCTTGAGCAGAATGGTGCCGATGTCGGCGCCGCCCTTGATGGCATCGAGAACTTGCTGGAACGTCATGGCGTCACCTCCAGCAGGCCCTTGGTGCCAGCGGAGAAGACGCCCAGGTCCTTCAGCTTCTGGTAGAGCTCCTCGACGGCCAGACCAACTTCGACGAGGAGCAGCTTGGCCTTCACGTCGAATCCGGCAGTGAGTAGCTGCAGCCCGGATGCGCAGCCCAGCTGGATCGAGTTCGTCGACGTGTAGACGGCCTCTCGGGTCTTGCTGCACTTCACCCATGGCGCACAGTCCTCGGGCTTGCCCTTGGGACAGGCCTTGGCAGTCTTCATGCAGTCAGCGTCGAACCAGGCCGTGGCCGCCTGCCGCAACGACGTCGTCGAGGCTGATGTTCCCTTGAAGGCCTTCTCAGCCGTAGCACACCCCGAGAGCAGCAGGACCAGAGCCGCAGCGAGGAACAGCATCAGACCGAGGCTCACGAAGCCTCCGTCCTTGGGCTTCTCAGTGTCGGGCGGGACGCTCTGGAACGGGAACTTCAGCTTGCCGTACCACTCTGGGCTCCACTGGCAGCCGACGGAGGTGAGGACGCTGAAGGCCTCCGTGACGACACCAAGGAACCAGCGAGCCTTGGAGCCGACGCTGAAATGCAGGGAGACGCGGTTGAGCACGGTCCCGAGGAGCAAGAGCGCCGGGATGAACCAGATCATCTGGTTCAGGACCCATGAAACCCAATGCGGCATGGACATTCTCCTTGTCATGGCTAGGGGGAGTAGAGAACATTCCTTCCCCCTCCCCACCAGCGGTAGGTTCCCCCCGGATCTAGACTCATCCTCTGCCTGTTGGCATTTGGCTGTCAACAAGAATTATTGCAGGAGGTTCGGTCAAAGCCCGATGATCTCAGCATGACCGTACCGACGATCTCCTCTATCTCTCCAGCATCCGGACCAGCCTCTGGGTTCAACCTGATCGAGATCTACGGGACGAATTTCAAAATACCCGTGGCCACTTACGAGATTCCCGTCCCTGTGATCCCCGCAACGGTCTCCGTGACTATCGGAGGCCGCCCCGCCGAGCACATCGACGTGTGCTCCTCGATGCACATTCGTGTGCAAGCCCCGAGGTATATGGGAGACTCCCAGGCTGAGTCCCACACGGCCGTAGACGTGGTTGTATCCAACCTCAGCTCTACTGGCGTAGTCATTCCTGGTGAGACTGCCACGGCTACAGCCGTCTACACCTACGCCAGGCACCCAAGGTATGCCCCGGGCAAGGCAGACCCGCTGGAGCAGGTGCTGGAGGCCTTCCTGGAGCGCTTGCAGCGCGAGGTGCTGCTCGAGACCAACGTGGCTCTCAGCATCGAGTTCAACGACGAGGGAGAAACCGTAACGAAGGTTGAGCAGGTGCCGTACCTGGGTGTGGACCTGTCGTGGGCGCACGACAAGGAGTACTCCGAGGAGGACAATGGTCTCGAGGAGGTGCCCAATGCCACAGGGGGGTACGACTACTACCGTGGGCAAAGGACCTACATGATGACTTGCACCCTCACCGCGGGCGGGCGAGGCATGATTGAGCCGCTAGCTCTGTGCCAGGCAGTGCAGGAGGCAGTCAATGCTGACCCCTACTTGACTTCCACTGTGGACCAGGACCTCTACCCGGGCAGCACGGACGCGAATAGCTACCCCATCGAGATCACGCAGGACCCTACGCAGGCTGGGCGAGAGAGCAGCATGGGCATTTCCCTCTGTCAGATGGCCCTACGGGTCCGCGGCATCCGCACGGTCGGTAACTACCCGGTCGAGAAGGTCAAGCTCATCGAGCACGCGCAGCTCTACGTAGGCCGTGTTCCTCCAACCCTGTGAGGGCCTAGAGGCCGAAGGTCTCTAGGCCTCCACAGAAATTGCCGAGGAGCGCTGCTCCCCCTAGGATGAACGGAAAGCTGCTGGAGAAACGCTGATGGCCGAAAAGCAAGTCGTTCTGAAGAACATCGGCAAGATGGTCTTCGAGCAGACGCTGTACCACAGCATCGTCTGCACGAAGCTGCAGCGCTGCCTGTGCGCCCCGCTGCCATCGATGAGCAAAGGAGCGCCGAAGCGTCGGGAGGCCTCTATCATCCTACAGCCTGGCGAGAAGAGCCAGCCATTGCCCGCCGTGGTGCAGCGCATCCCTCAGATCCGCGCCGCCGTCGGCAAGACGATCGCCGTCGAGGAAGTTCTCACGGCTGTCGAGGAGGTCTAGCCCATGGGTCGCGGGAGATCGAGGATCGAGTTCGAGAACGTCCCGCCGTCGGCGCGAGGCGTTCCCAGCCTGGAGTCTGACACTCTGCTGGTTCCCGGCGTTGCGCCGTGGGGTCCGCTGGGCCCAACGGTCTGTACGACGTGGGATGACTTCAAGACCAAGTTCGGCGGGATGATGGCCAGCTACTACGCTGGCATCGCGATCGACCAGTACTTCCGTGGCCGCGGGCGGCGTGGCGGGAAGGTCATCTTCAACCGCATCTTCCACTGGGATGGAAACGGCGATCCGGCCACGGGGGCCAAAGCCGCAGCCGTGTTGAGCACGTCCGACGTGTCTCCGTCGTACGCGATGATCACTGGGACTGTCCTGGCACCGTTCGCCCTCGAGAACAACGACACGCTGATCCTCTATATCGATGGTGAGGACCCGGCGAATAAGGGCACGGCGACGTTCACTGCGGTGGCAGCGACGGAGCAGAACCAGCTCGATGAGCCTTTCAACATCGTGCCCGATTCAACGATGGACTTCTCCATCAACGCTGGCGACACGCAGCAGGTCACGTTCCGCAGCGCGGACTTCGACGACATCACCGCGGCGACTGCCGAGGAAGTTGCCGCGATTCTGAACGCGCAGCTCCTCGGTGTGCAGGCCACAGTGACCGGCGCTGGCAAGCGAGTTACCCTGACGACGGACCAGAAGGGCTCAGGCGCAAGCATCAACCTCGTCGAGAGCGGCGGTGGGCCCTACGGCACTGACGCCAACTCGATCATTCAGTTCAACGTGGCCACGGTCACTGGGTCGGGAGACGCCGCGGACGCTAGCTCCGTGAGCCTGGCCGAGGTCAAGGCGTGGCTCGAGGGCGAGGCCGAGCTGACTGGGCTCATCACCGTGAGCTCGGATAGCGGGTACCTCACCATCCGGACGAACACGTCCGGGTCCACCGGCAGCATCCATGCCGATGCGACGTCGACAGCCGAGACCAAGATGGGCCTCGACACCGCGGCGCATACTGGGACAGACGGCGGCGTCGTCGCGACGCTCGACGTGGACGCGCTCTACTACGGCACGGTCGGCAACGAGTACTCCGTCAGCGTGACGGCTGCGACCAACGGGGAGACCTCGTCGTTTGACCTCGTGGTCTACCGGACGGGCTACACTCGCCCTGTGGAGCGACATCGCAACCTCAACATGGACGCAGCCGACGACACCAACTACGCCATCGCCGTGGTCAACACGCTCTCCAGCCGGTCGAAGTGCATTCGACTCGAGGACAAGCTGGCCGCGGGAAGCACGCTGCAGCGCCGGCCGGTGAACGTCTCCACGACCTACCTCACGGGTGGGGACAACGGGTTGACCGGCCTGACCACCACCGACTACATCGGGTCGCCTGCGCTCCGGACGGGACTCTACGGCTTCAACCTGACCAACGAGGGTGATCTGCTGATCATCCCGGACTCGACGGCAACGGCGGTGCAGAACGCTGCCACCACGTATTGCGGCGAGACGAAGATGGGCAAGATCGTCTTCGTTCCGGACCCCCCAGCTGGCAGCGATGACGACGCCATCGTGACCCACGTGCAGAGCTTGGATGTATCGGAGGCGCGCACGGCCATGTATTGGCCGCGGGTCAAGATCGCCAACCCGGACAAGACGCTCTACGGGCTCGAGGACAACATCGTGGTTCCGCCCTCGGGGCTCATCGCCGGCCGCATGGCGCGCAACACGGTGGAGGACGTCAAGCAGCAGATGTGGCGCCAGCCGGGCAACCAGACCTATGGCTACCTGAACGAGGCCACCGGGCTCGAGACCGAGACGGTCCTCGACGAGAACGTGCAGGACTACGTGACGGACAATGGGATCAACCCGATCGTCGCTGGCCTGCGCAACGTCGATGGGCGCTACGGCGTCTGGATCAACGACGTCATGGCAGGCGATCGCTCGGGCAACTTCATCTCCGTCGGTGAGATCCGTGGAGTGGCCCACCTGCGCCGGACGCACGAGTCCTACATCGAGGAGCAGCGGACGCAGGGCAACACCGAGGTCGCGCGAGAACGCGTCCAGCGCACGCTGGCCAAGGACCTCTCGATGTGGACGGCCAACGAGGTCTTCGAGACCAAGGACACCAACGACGCCTTCTACGTCAACGCGGATGTCCCTGGCGAGGGCATCAACAACGCCGTGGCACGCGACAACGAGGAGTTCAACGTGCTCGAGGGCATCATGACCGCACGCGCCTCGCGGTTCGTGAAGATCCTCTTCACCCGAGACAGCCAGGGGACCAGGAGCCGCATCCAGAAGGACCTGGCGGCCACCTCGGGCCAGTAGGAGAGAAATCCCATGCCGACGAAGGCAAGAAGCCGAGAGCTGCTCTCCAAGTTCCTCTTCACCGTCAACGACATGTCGGGCGGGTTCGGGAACCTCTCCAAGTTCCAGAAGGCATCTGGCCTGGAGTGCACGATCGCGTGGACGGAGTACGCCGAGGGTGGGGCCATCGCGCCGATCAAGGAGCCTGGCCGGGTCACCTTCGGGAACGTCACTCTGGCTCGTGGCGTGTCCGAGGACGAGCACTTCTACGACTGGTGCAAGGAGTGCATCGACATGCTGGCTCACATGCCGGAGGGCAAGGGCCGCCTGACGCTGGACCTGCTGCGGGACCTGGTTGTCTGGCAGAACGACCGCACGCAGAAGGCACGCATCAAGTGGCCGATGTACTCCTGCGGGCCGGCGAAGTGGTCTCCCTCGGACTGGGACAACATGTCCGACGACATTCAGATCGAGAGCCTCGAGATGGCTCTCTGGTTCTTCGACCGCGAGACGCAGTAGCCCCTGACGGTGCTACTGCGCCGTTTCCAGAGCTTCAAGCTCAATCCCAAGTCAAAGTCAAAGGAGAGTTCCCATGTCTGAAGCGCTGCTCCCATCGGGGATGGTCCTCGACATCCGAGGCTGGTGCCTCGCTGACCAGGAAGCCCTACTCGACCAGAAGGACGACGCGCAGGCCTTGACGCTGCGCATGGCCGAGCTCGGGACCATTCGTTGCCTCGAGCCTGGACCCTACGGCTTCGGGGCGAACGCCAAGCCGAGCTGGAGCGAGGTGTCGATCGACGACATCCAGGCGGCCAACGTGCTCATCCGCGCCATCACCGACGATGGCATCTTCCGCTTCGATCGCTCCTGCGACTCCTGCGGGCGCAAGAAGAAGCTGGAGATCGCCATGAAGGACGTGGAGATCATCTCGGCGACCGAGGAGGGCAAGCAGCACCTGGCCAGCAAGCAGCCCATCGTGCGCCCCGTCATGACCGCGAAGGGGCCCGCGGAGGTCGACTTGCGCATCCTGAGGGGCCAGCACCTGCCGGAGATCGCCAAGCGCGGTCGCAAGGACCAGAAGCTGCTCCTGCGCATCCAGCACTGCCTGTCCATCCAGTCGATCCGGTTCCTCGACAGCAGCAAGCCCATGACGAGCCTCAGGGAAATCCTGGAGTTCTGGGGCCTGCCCGGGCAGCCTTGGGCCCTGGGCCGAACGGTCAAGGAGACGCTCGAGCAGGCAGGCGGCGGGCCGGACCTCTACGCGGACTGGACGTGCGACAACGTGTTCTGCTCGGGGAGGGATCAGCAGACTCTACTCCCTTTGGATCACCGCTTCTATGGGCTGGAGATGCTGCTGAGCAGCTCCAGGCGGTCGAAGCCATCTTCGGGGGCAGACTCACCCGCAGCTCCTGCGTGATCGCCCTCTACAAGGCGACCATTGGCTACCCCAAGCTCTGCAACCTGGGGCTGACGCTGGATGAGATCAAGCGCCTGCCCAGGTGGCAGCTGGAAGGCCTGCAGCTGTTGCTGGACGCCGAGCGGGAGGAGATAATGGAAGCTGCGTCCAAGCCACTTCCTGGAGCACAGCAAGGCCTACATCTGGAGATGGCGGAGGACGAGCTCCTCTCCAGAGACACCTAGTTGAGGTATCTGAGGCCGCATGGCGATCTTCGACTGTAGATTCCTCACGGGCTACCTCGGGATCCCGCAGTTCGAGCGGGACACGAATCGAGTCACGGGCGGGCTGAACTCTGTCAGCAAGGCTGCTGGCAAGATGCGGGGGAACTTCGCCAACCTCGCTGGGGCCTTCACGGGCATCATGGCGGCGTCGCGCATCAAGGACGTCTTCATGTCCATCATGACGCCCACGATGAAGCTCGAGGAGGCCTTCGCTGGCCTGAAGGCCTTGACCAACGCGTCTGCCAGCGAGATGACCAACTACCGGAATGAGGTTCTGAAGGTCGCCAAGGAGACCTCGTTTGGCCCCCTCGAGGTCGCCGAGGCCATGCTCGAGCTCCGTCGCAAGACGGGCAGCGCCGAGGGCGCCGTGAAGTCTCTTGGTGCCACTGCTCAGTTCGCGATGGCCTCCTTCGGCAAGATGGACATCAAGCAGGCTGCTGCCTTCGCGGGCGAGCTCTCGAGGGCATTCAACCTCGCTGCAGATAGGATCCCAGCCTCCTTGAACAAGATCGCTGCAGCTGCCAACTGGGCCGGGTTCGGCATCGAGGAATTCAAGCCGGGAGTGATGGGCAAGGTCGGTGTTGCCACTCGCACAGCTGGCTATAGCCCGGAAGAGGCGTTTGGCACCTTTGCTATCCTCAAGCGCGTCATGCCGTCGGCGCAGCGGGCTTCTACGCTCTATGCCCGTATGGTCTCGGACCTCACTCGCCCCGCGGCGGAAGAAGCATTCAGGGCGATGAACATCGACATCGTCGGCAAGAGCCTACCGCAGATATTCATGGAGGCAGCACCCGCCTGGGACAAGATGGGCGGCACGTTCAGCGACTTCCTCACGAAGACGATGGTCAAAGGCGGGGGCAAAGCCTTCACGGGACGAGCCAAGCAGACCTTCGAATCCATCATGATGGTCGTCACCGACGCCTGGAGGCAGAATAGAGACGTCTTCAAGGAGCTCAATGCAGCCATGGGGGATACTGGCTTCCTCCAGCGTCTGGCAGAAGCCTGGCAGAAGACCATAGGCGCCGGGTTCCAGCGCATGACCGAGGCTGGGCAAGTCCTTGCCCTGGAGATTGGCAGCAAGCTAGGTCCAGCATTCAGCTTGATCGTCGGCCTCGCCGAGAAGCTCCTCAACGTCTTCACGGCTTTCATCAGTCTGCCCGGCGTATCCTTCCTGGCGCAAATCGGCGCTATTGTTCTCATGGTCAAAGGCGGCATCTGGGCCTTCAGTGCTGCGCTACAGGGCGCATCCCGCATCATGTCCGTCGTGAATCACAACCTGATGCAGGGATCAATCCAAGCCTCTGCATTCGGCGGGGCAATCACGCGGCTCCGCGGAGCATTTGCTGGATTGGCAGTTACGTCTGGGCTGCAAAAAATGGGACTTGGCCAGCCTGGCATGCCCAGTAGCGTACTGTTTAGCGCGTTTCCCAGAATGGTTGGACCAGGCGGTGCGATTGGGGGCTATGGATCCTACGCTAGCTATGGTGCTGGTCTGACCAACATTACTGCAGTAACCAAGACGGCCGCAGCGTGGACGACTGTCAAAGCTGCAGCGGCCAGCGCGGCTTCGGCAATCGGTGGCATACCAGCGCTAATTGCCGCAGGTCTATACGGGCTGTACGAGCTAGCAAACTTCCTGCAGACAAATGAGGCACTCCAGTCCTGGTATACCACGCTGGAGAAGAACACGCGCACTGGCACGTTCAATTCGCTGATGCGCAGCCTGCTCTACATAGATGCCGTAGAGGCCTACAAGAAGAAAAAGATGGAGGAGGCACTCTCAGCAGAATCGAAGATCAGGAAGGCCATGACCGACGAGGAGAACAAAAAGAAGCTTGAGGCCCTCCAGTTCGGCACGCAAGCATTCGAGAATGTCATCAGGAAGCTAGATGCCATCATGAACTACAAGCCGCAGCGTGTGCAGTGGAACATTGCTAGTGAGCTGGCATCGAAGTTCACTGGACTGAAAGGCCTAGGCCCGCAGGAAACGATGGCGGTGCGAGGAAGCATGCTAGGGCTCAACGAGGCCCAGAAGATCTGGTCGAAGGGGCAATCTGGCAAGGAGCTGTCAACGAGCGAAGGGCAAGAGCTTCTTGGCTATCTCACTGCCGCCGGAGCCGTAGCGCAGCATATCGAGATGACTCAGCCAGGAGCATTTGGCGGGAACCTCGTGGCTCGCTTCCGCGGGATGCACAAGATCCTCTCCGAGTCCATGACCAAAGGCGTGCCCTACTCCACAGCAGTCAAGGCAATGACGATGCTTGGAGAGAAGGGATATCTTCCCCCTGAGGATGTTCGTGGCTTGCCCGGCGCGGGCCTGCTGTTCGAGCCTGGAGCTCTAGAGTCGAAGCCTGGAGCCTTTGGTCTTGGAGCTAGGTCTGAAGCGAAAGGTGGCCCTGCGCGTAGGGCAGAAGGCGCAATCGGCGCAGCTGTTGACTATCGCATAATGACCGAGACTGCCTTCAAGGACCTGGCGGCAACGAATGCCGCGCTGCTCAAGCAATTCAAAGAGGGGAAGATCAAAGTAGTCATTGTGGGAGACGACAGCGTGCCGCACCCGCTAGACAGGTCTACAGGGGTGCATGGCAGCCATAGGATGCGTTGATGTCAAAGTCAGCGTTCGGCGGAAGACAGACCACGATGGGCAAGGAGGGCGACTTCCGCGGGCTGGTCAGGGCCAATGCCCACGTGACGATCCACGACATCAACGATCCAATGAAGAACTTCATGGAAGTGCTCTACAACCCACCGGAGCTGGAGATCTCTGGGGACGTGGACATCGGGGAGCTCAAGCCCATTGGCGGGAGTGGGTCTGTCCTGATGTTTGGGGGCACGAGCGCTCCTACGTTTCCCATAGAGCTCTATCTATCCCAGTTCGGGTTCACGATCTTCAGGTACGGCAATGTCCTGAAGGACAAGATGACCGTGCGCTGGGCCGCTGAATGGCTCACGTCGTTTGCGTTCCCCACAGCAAAAGGCCACGCGGCTGCTATCCTCATCATCGACTGGCCGAACACGTTGCGTTGCCAAGCCGTCATCAAGCACTGGAAGATTCGGTACACAAGGTGGGACGCAGACATGCAGCCACGAGAGGCTACTGTCCACCTCGATCTCATCGAGCGTCGAGTGCAGTTCAAGACGCAATACGCCCATGAGGTAATGGGGATGCGTGGAGGCAATTGGGACCCGCCCGGCGCAAATCCGCTGATGAGTGATAGCCGATTCCCAGAAGACCGCGGAGTAGTTGACGCCATGGTCCCCGGAACCACGCTGAGGTTTGGGAGATAGAATGACCACGGACACTAGCAGCATCTATCTCTCAGGACTGGAGCGGCATGGAGTACCATACTCTGATGAGCTGGGGCGGGTGTTCGTTTCGCTGCCAGAGAGGCTGCCATTCGAGGAGCTCGACGAGTCCATCATGCACGTCTGCAAGGGCGAGGAGCGACTTTTCGACCTTGCGATTATCTACTACGGAGGCATGTACAGGAACGCTGTAGACCTTTGGCCTATCATCGCCCAGGCGCAGGAGGACCCGATCATAGACCCGTCCATCCCGCTAGCTGTGGGCGAGGTCATCATGATCCCGTCGATCAGCTACATCGAGATGACGGCGTTTGGAACTCCGCTTACTGAGTACCCGAGGCTGTAGTGTCAAGCTCGGACTTCTTCACGTGGAACCGCTCCGTGCACTTCATTGTGATATACGGCAAGGTCACCGCGGACATGCTCCGTGACAGGCTACTCAATGTAGTCTACACGGACAGGCTGAACCAGTTTGACACGCTGGAGCTCGAGCTCGACAACCATGATGGGCAGATGACGTCTGCAGAGAACATCGCTTCCGGCCTCGTTCTGGGCATCAAGCTTGGGTACATCGACGAGGTTACGGAGTGGAAAGTGTTCATCCTCAATCGAATTCAAGGAGGAGTTGGTTCTACATTCAAAGACAGACCGATGCGGGAATCACAAGGCAAGGTGACCTACATCGGAAGGAACCGGAATGCGCCAGGCGGGCCAACAGGAAAGGCTCGCTGGGGCCGTACGGCCAAGCCGGAGCGCAAAGCGCCGAAGCCGACCAAGAGTGGGAAGCCAAGGAAGAATGCTCATCGCGAGTATGGTGCATCCAAGGATGCTTTGCAGATTGAAGCGGCATTGAATCAGATTCGCGACAGGTACATTCCTGGCAAGCGCACCAGCGACATCATTCGCATCATAGCCGAGCGCCTTGGCTTCAAGGGGCCTACTGCCATCATTCAGCCGACTGAGGACAACATCGAAGGCTACACGATGCCGGCGGGGATGAAGGACAGGCAAGTTCTTCAGTCTCTTGCTCGGACGTTCGGGTTCATCTTCAGGATCTCTGCTGGCAAGCTGTGGTGGTGCTCTTCTCAATGGTCAGGCAATGTGTTCGATCTCGTCTCGACGTTCAACTTTGGAGCGGATAAGGACACACTGGACCTGACCATAGACTGTGACTGGCGCCTTCCCATTCCAGGTAATATCACGGCCAAGAGCTACAATGACAGGCTGCGGCATATAGTAGTTCAGGGAGTAAGCCTGGCTGATGCAGTCAAGACTGCCTCTCCGATGTCAGCGTTCCTATACGAGATGGCAAAGGATTCACGTAGCCAGCTCAGCTGGGAAGAAACGCTTCAAGCTTCAGGCTCCAAAGGCTTCATCAACCAAAAGATCCTGAGTCGATTCCAGAAGCGGAACTACAACGCGTTTCAGATCAACCTCAAGGTCGTGGGGGACCCGAGGCTCCTTGCAGGCCGGGCCGTTGGTATCCTCGGTACAGGCTCTCCTCTAGTCGACGGGGAATGGCTCATCACCGAGGCGAGACATACCATTCCGCGGTCTGACTACACGGTGGAGATGCACCTGAAGCACCCCAAGAACAAGACCAAGTCCTGCCGTCGGCGAGCCATCACTGTAGGCGACGATCTCGGCAAGAAAGCGATCTTCTACGAGGAAGTCTGCACCGCTTCCACAGGCAATGTAGGCGGTGGAAGCGGAAAGCCCGCAAGCAAGTATCGACCCGCGCAGCGCCCAATGGAGACGCGAGCTGGAACCAGCACGGCAGTACCGTGGCGCCCAATGGCCACAAACCCAACTACCCCGCTCGTGGACAACACAGTGGCTAGAGGAGCCAAGTAGCCAATGGATGAGGACCTCATCATCGGGTTCATCGAGGGCATCGTCAAGGTGAACGAGGACCCTGAGGGCCTGGGTCGAGTGAAGGTGCTCATCCCTGGGCTGATCGAGCCCTACACGTCCTACTGGATCAAGCCAGCCTGCTGGCCGGGGGCGGGTGGAAAGAACAAGGGGTCGCAGTACCCCATCGAGCTCGAGACGCAAGTCTACGTCATGTTCAAGGATGGAATCTGGGACAGCCCAGAGTCCTCGGCTATCTACCTCACTGGCTTCTATGGTGTAGACGAGAATGAGGTCTCTCTAGGTCCAGTGTCCATCAGGCAAGCCGCCGACGTGGAGCGAGCTCGCAAGCGCTGCTGCCTCTGGGAGAACGCCTGGATGGCTTTCTACGTCATCGATGATGCTGATGAGCAGCGGGTCGTCATCGAGACGAAGGAGACACGTACCGACGGCCAGCAGATCTCGCGTAGCCGCCTGGAGATCGGGGCCAATGCTGGAGAGAGCCGCAAGGCTCAGCAGGTTCGCCTCGAGGCCGGCACCGTCCTGACGCTGTACTGTGAAGGGCTCATCGACATCGAGGCCGGCGTCCTCCAGCTCAACGGGCGCACCGTGCTGAAGGGGGGAGGCCCAATCTAGCCGTGACGCAGATCAACATCACGATTCCAAGCTTCGAGAACCCTCGGCACGAGGCGGAGCTACCACACGAGGCAGGGACCGCGAGTATCGCGGTTCCAATCCTCGTGACTTGCAATGGCATCTCCGTGCCTGACCCGCCTCCGTCTGTCTCCATCCCGAACTACGGGGTCATGTCGAAGGCCTGGACGACGCTGGACCGCATTCCCAATGCCATGGAGATGCTTGCCGGGATGCAGGACCAGCTGGCCACGGCCATGGCGCCAGTCAAGAGGTACATCGAGATCGTCGAGACCTTGGCTGCATTCAAGAACTGCATGTCGGCTATCATCGACGCCGTCTCGCAGATGAACCCGGACCCCATCTTCGACTGCGTCAAGCTGCTACTCAAGGTCATTCCGCGCATCCTGTCCTGGATGCCACCCATGTGCTACGTGCGGACGGGCTGCGAGATAGCAAGCTACTGCATCGACTTGATTGACGAGATCATCCGGTTCTTCTCCACGATCGATGGCATCATCACCGGATACATCCAGACGCTGCAGAACGCCAGGCTGACTGGAGACACCGAGCTCGAGAACATTGTTCGCTGCGCCATGAGCGGGGTGACCTCGAGGCTACCCATCGCGCTGGACCTGCTCGTGTTCATCAAGCCGGTCAACGATGTTCTCATGGACATGTTCCTCAGGACCTTGCCAGGGGGTGAGCAGGTCAAGATGCTTCGCAAGGCCATGCGCCAGTACGGTGGAGCCGCGGATACCATCCTTAGCCTATCCAGCAGCTCGAGGGCAGCGCCGCTCATCTCGCTGCCCGACGACCCGTTCGGGCCCATCGTGAAGCCGCCAGGGATGGGCGAGGCAGCTATCGCCATGAACATTTGCAGGAACGCCTGCGTTTCCATCTACAACATTCTGGCGCCGCTCGTCGGGATGGAGCCGACCAAGCAGACGCGAGCTGACCCAGTGTTCGTGAACTTCTAGCTACGGCCGACGGCCGAGGGTAGGATCGACAGCATGCATCGCAGCCTCTCCAGCGCGTACAGCAAGCGGAACTGCCTGTGGCCCGTGGGCAACAGCGGCTCCGGCTGGGAGCGTGGACAGCTGCTCGAGCGGTTCGAGGCTGCCGTGCGGCACCTTGCGATGACACCGAGGCGCACCCTGGTCTGCGACCCAAACTACGGCTCGGACCTGTACCTGCTGCGGACCCAGTCGGAGGCCTCGGATGCGCTGCTGCGGGCCTACCAGTCGCAGCTGGGCGAGGGCTTTGCCGTGTACATTCCTGAGCTCCAGCTGTTCGATGTCACGATGGAGCCAGAGGGCAGTGATGAAGAGACCAAGAACGTGATCATCGCCTGGGGGATTGTCGGGGCCGAGGAAGGTCGACATGGAGAGCTGGCAGGCGTCAAGAAGACGTCGGTGCCCATCGTCTAGGTTCAGGAGCCTGAGTCATGTCCGCACCGCTGCTGCCAACACAGATCACTGACTACCTGAACCTCACCCGACTCGGGATGGAGGATCGCCTCCGCACGCTCTACAACCAGGCCAATCCTGACTGGGTAGACTTCACCCCGAACTACCCAGAGAACCTCATCCTGTCCGGCCAGGCATTCATCAACTCCCTCGTGGCCGGTGCCGCGGACGAGCGCATGCGGCAGCTCTACTGGCCCCTCGTGACCGACCGGCTGTCTGCGCAGCGCATGGGCCGCCCGATGGGCTTCTCGATGAACGGCAGGACGGCAGCGAGTGTGGATGGCACGTTCTCCCTGCCGAACGGAGTTGCAGCCTCGAGGCCGATTTCCCTCCCCGTTGGCACAAAGATCTCCACGGGGAATGCGATCTACACGACATCAGCTGCACTGACGTTCCTTCAAGGAGCAACTTCGCTTGCAGCAAGCCTGAGGAACGTCGTGCAGGTCACCTCGGCTTTCTCGTCGGATGGCACAGCAGACCAGGTCCTCCAGCTCGAGCAGATACCTATCGCCGATGGTGAACCCGACGCGTTTGTCATCACTGCCGGCAACGGCACCTACACGAGCCTCAACGAGGCTGGACTGCCCTTCAGCTCCTTCATGGAGATGGGCCCAGACATCCTCGGGTACGTCGCCTACAAGGACAACAACGGAAAGGTCTTCGTCTACTTCGGCAATGGAGTCTACGGCGCCATCCCGACGGGCACGATCAACGTGACCTACCTCGTAGGCGGAGGAGTCGACGGGCGCGTTGGAGCAGGAGCAAAGTGGACCGTGCTGGATAGTCTCTCCGACGACCTTGGGTCTCCTGCAACCATGCTCTTCAACAACACGGCGGCCTCTAGCGGGGGCGACGACGAGATGACCGTGGAGGAAGCTCGCGTCCTGGGGCCCCTCTCCATGCTAGCCATTGGGCCTTGCGTGAACGAGCCGCAGTTTGAGACCGTGTCCTGCCGCGTCTCCGGCGTGGCCCGCGCCGCGCTGATGACGTCCAATCAAGACCCTGAGATTCCCGAGGACCAGGCAAGGCTGTACCTCGTGGCCTATGGCGGGCAGTACTCGAACAAGTACTATCCGCCCGCTTCGCCCACCGCCACACAGATTGACGCGGTGGAGGCGCTCATCGACAAGCTCGGGCAGCATCCAAGGCTCATGGGCGTAGTCGTCACGGTGCTACACGGTGTCCTGCGGACGTTGAACATAGCAGTGCGGATCCACAAGGGAACCAATGCTACCGAGGACTCTGTGCGCGCTGCCATCGAGGACAGCCTTCAGAAGTTCTTCGCCGTGGCGACGGACAAGAAGGCGAGAAACACCAAGGTAGACTTCGGGTACAAGATGCTTGGGTCCAACGGGCTCCCAGACTACCAGGTCGCATGGAGCGACGTGTTCGATGCGATCCGTGACTCTGTTGGGGTTCGGCAGATCCCGCCTGGCCCGTCTGACTTGAAGATCGACGGGTACAGGTCCTCAGCGTACCTGCTGAAGCACGAGTTCCCCATGCTGGGCGCTATCACCATCTACGACATGGACGAGAGCGGAGTAGAGATTTAGGCAATTCAGGAGATTCAGGAGCCACTCGTGGCCAGTATCAACAACACATCGTTCGAGGACGAGGGAGCTGCTCCAGGCGAAGCTGCAAGCTGGGGCGTCTCCTTGCCCTCGGGCGCTCAGGACATTGCCGAGTTCAGCGGTGCGCCCTACGAGAGCTTCGAGGTTGGGTTTGACAATGACGGGTCTCAGTCGGAGCTCGAGCTGAGCAACTTGATCATGTGCCTGTTCGCGACGCACGCTGAGTACCAGGGCGGCTTCATGCCGCGGGAGACGTTCGAGTTCGGCTGGATGGAGCCTCAAGCCCCGAACTACTACGGTGCGCCGTGGAACCACGACTCCAGATCAAGATTCGACGACGAGAGCATCGAACTGGGCCCATTCGATACCTTCGAGGACAGCTGGAGCAACGAGGGGGCGCAAGAGGGCCTTGCGGACGCGGACCTCGAGATGATGGACGAGATCGACAGCTTCGAGACCGCCTGGGGCGCCGTCGGCGCGATTGACGCCTTTACTTGGCCGGCTGACCCAGCCCAGCTAGAGTTCGCAGTATTCGGTGGGGCAGACCAAGAGAACTTCAGTAACGGCTGGACTGAGACCTTTCCGGCCTGAGCTAGGAGATAGAAGATGTCGCAAGCAGATTGGGCAGACCTCGCATCGCCTGGGCTTGGCAGCGGCGATGTCAACCGTGGCGTGTCGGCGGCGTTCACCCCTCCGCCCGGTGGCGCGTCGTACGTCTACGGGTTCCGTGCAGCAACGGCCATTACCGGCGTGGGCGGCAAGGTCTGCGACAAGACCAACTTCAATCCCATTGCTGGAACGAAGAAGGGCGGGGTGATGATCGCTTGCTTCAAGCGATACTCCGCGGGCGTCGGGTACGCCCCGATGTTCGGCCTTCTCTCCGGCAACAGCCCGGCAGACAGCGGGTATCTCATCGGGCTGACCGACGCGACGACCTACAAGATCGCCTTCAAGAAGGGCTCTCCCGCCAACGGAGTAGACTCAGACGATGCGACGATCCTCAGGTCCTCGACGGAGACCTTCACCGACGTTGGCGATGCCGAGGACGTCTGGTTCCATATCAAGATGGACATCCTTGTCAACCCACACGGCGAGGTCATCATCTCCATCAAGAGGAACCTGCTCCAGACAATCAAGGATGCCAACGGCGGGCCCTGCAACGACCCCGTGTGGAAGGCCATCCCCGGCATGGACGACTACATTGACGACAGCCTCGGTATCCTCTCCGAGTCTGCGCCGATCCTCGAGGGGTTCTATCCGTTCTTCGGGATGTACACGGAGCAGCAAGCAGGCCGTGCTTGCTTCTTCGATTACATCTCCGCATACCGCCAGCTGACGCCATAGGCAGCATCGGAGGATTCTGTGGGCAGTCCGCTCTGGAAGTTTCCAGGCACTGTAGCTGGGAGAATCCTCCCTCAATACTCTACCCCTGCAGGCACTTACCAGGAAGGGTATTACTACTATAGCCATCGGTACGTCTACGATGCCTATCAGGCCTATGGTGAAACTCCTGCCTTCGGGCACGTCTTCTGCCTGGGCGCCGACGAAGACCCGTTCCAGCCGCATCGGTTCAATGTAGACGATGCTGTGACCGTGGAGCAGGAGTTCAACACTGCTGACTACAAGCTGGTCAGGTTCAACTGGCACATCAGGATCCCTGGAGACCTCCCGCAGGCCAGGACCATCGTCTCCAGCGCCGGCCAGGTCAGGTTCGTCAGGACTTCAGGTCTTGTCGTCACGACGCCCAGCCCAGATGGCTGCCAGGGGCTAGTCATCTCGACGCCAGCTAGCCCATTCAGCGCCAGCGACAAGGGCGCCTTGCTCAGCATCTCTGGCTCCACTGACCCGAACAATGATGGAGCATTCCCTCTCGATGGCATACCGTCCAATCAGGGCAGCGTCCTCGTGGGAGATCGAGCGCTCTACTACAACGTGAACATGGCACAGACTACTGTGCCCGACCCTGCCGCGGTCACTGTCAAGATCCTCGGGCTGCAGTGGACGACGCGGGCCTTCCTCGATTCCGGCTCTGGCTACGTCGAGCAGCTGAAGATCGTCGAGCAGCCGAAGCACACCTGGTATCGCGGGTTCCTCGCGCTCAACATCTCCAAGGTCACGCCAGGCGCCCTGGTCAAGGTGAAGTTCGAGCTCAAGCTGGAGGCAGCAGCCTGATGTCTACCTACGAGACCATCCGAGATGCCATCAGGGCCGTAGCCGACTCCGCAGGCGGCATCTTGCAGATCTGCCTCGGTACGCCTGGTAGCATCGTTCAGTACCCTCCGTTCCCTGACCAGGACGGCACGCAGTGGGACTCGGGCAAGTCCTGGGGGGATGAGAAGCCCCTCCAGGTGGAGCTCCAGGCTGTAGCTGCAGCGATCGACGGCAAGCCGCAGACTTGCCACTTCTTCATCGAGAGCGTCAGCAACGTGGAGTTCGGCGCTGGTGTCGAGCTCGGAGGCGTCTGGGAGGCGCCGTTCGATGGTGCAGTCACTCGTGTCATGGCCCATCGCAAATCTACCACGGGCGTTGGCGGAGGTACGCACATCGATGTCAATGTGAGGGGCACGACCATCTTCACGACGCAGTCTAACAGGCCATACATTCCATACGACGATGCTGATGGCAAGGCCGTATCTACAACTATAGAAGCCGGGTCATTCTCTACAGGCGACCTAGTTACTATGGACGTAGATGATATAGATGGCGTCCTTACTGACCTGACGGTGGTTATTACCGTCCAGCAGGCATAGAATGCTTGCGCTATCCACCGATGGAAAGAAGCTTTACTTGCGAGACGCGGGGGCCTGGCAAGAGTTTTCACCCCAGCCGGAACTTGTGGGCAGCGGTGGCCTGCTACTGACAACAACGCAGGGCGATATCATCATCTACGATGGCGGCGGTGCTTTGTATGCTGAAACCACCACGGAACTTGGGCTATTTGCTCCTGTACTCACTGGGTCAAGCCCGATTGCATCCATTGCGATGGATGCTACGCACATAGTCGTCGCTGATCCTTGCTACAGCCTGCTATCCGGTAGATTTCAAGTGTACGGTCTATCCGGGGAGAACACTTGGTCCTTGATCAGGACAGTTGTTCCTCCCAGCAGTGCAAGTGCGTGGACCAATCTGGGCCGCACTGTTGCAGGAAGCGATGATGGATACGGTGTTGAATACTACAATGGGCATATATACGTCGGATCTTGCGACGCAAATGAAGCTGGTGGGCATCCACGTCTATATCGCTGGGACGGAGGAATTGTCTGGGCCGATGTGTCCGCCGGAGCACTCGGCAGTAGCTCAGTTGTCTGCGGTCTGATCCAGTTTGATAGCAAACTCTTCATCGCTACAGGCTGGAAGGACGGCTGCCACGTCTACTATTATGATGGTGTGTCGACTGTTGACTGCGGTGTCCCTGACGCCGGATCATTCCCCTATGGTATGGCAGTACACGACGGGAACCTATATATAGGCTGCTACACAGGCACTGTGTATCGCTGGGATGGAGGCACCGCGTGGACCTCGATTGGGTCTACTGGGCTGACCGAGCTAATCAGTCTCGCGTCCCATGATGGAGCCCTATACGCCAGCGGCACGCAGACGGACACGGGTGTTGGCAATGTGCGGCATTGGAACGGAGGAACAAGCTGGTCGAAGGCTGGAGCACTAAGCGTACCGATTACAGATAATGTCTTCCCGCTGCTTTCCTTCAATGGATCTCTCTATGCAGGCGGAGATGGGAGCGTATGGAAGTATGCAGGGTGGCCAGCCACTACGTGGTCAAGTTTCGATACTGGTCAGACGTATATAGGCTGGATGCTGCCGTATCAGGGAAAGATCGCCGTTGGCACCGGAGACCAAGGGTATGTAGGTTTGTACGACGGTGACGCCACTTGGACGAGCCTTGGTCAATTGGCTAGTAGCTGGATAGATGGCATGGGTACAGATGGCATCTATCTGTATGCGGTGTGTTGGTCCAGTGGTGAGGTATACCGGACACGCGGCACCTCTCCGCACCAGCATTTTGGCGACTCGATGGCCCATGACAATGGGACCATTGCGGTTTCTTTGGTGACGGATGCAGGTTTTCCTGGGGATACTGGAAAGGTCTATGTCTACACTGACTATGGAGCGACGCTACCACCTCAAGAGATTGAAGATACAATCTGCTCTCGTGGACGGTTGTTTTTGGTAGGTGATCGATTACTAGTAACAACCACTGCGGGATCTGTCAACCCTGGGTTACGGGTATATGACAGAGTAGGTGGAGGTGCATTCTCCCTTACCACAACAAAGACGGATAGCTGGTATCCATATACCAAAGGTTATGACGGCACAAGGATCATCACAGTTCTTGCTGACTCCAGTGTTGAGGTGCGCCCGCAGAGCGACTGGTCCTTGGAGTACACAGTCACTCCACTTCCAGGCTACGTGAACTACGGAGCAGCCATTCTGGACACGGTACTGGCCGTGCTTGAAGGACAAGCATCAGTACACACCGCACGCAAGCTTCGCATCTTTGAGTATTCCGGGTCTTGGAGCGAAGTAGCCACACTGGACATTACAGGCAGCTACCAATTCGATACCGCTGACATTAAGATCTCAACGGGTCTAATCACTGTTGCATCGAAGTCCTACACGGGGTACGAGGGCTCGTACCATGGGCTTCGCATTCAGACATTTAGGAAGGATGGTTCATGGTCTGCAGGTCCTGTGGTCATCAACTACACTGGAGAAACTGTCCATCGTGCTGAGCAGTACGTCGCTCTTTCAGGCGAGCGTATGGCCTGCATGTTGGTCGACCACAGCTCTAACGGTTGGCCTAACTATGGCAGAGGAGATTACTCTGTTAACTGGGTAACCGAGCAGATCTCGTTTGATGGTGATTTGTTCTTTTGTGCTAGTAATTCTGCGTCAGGCGGTCTTGTTCGACGATACGCTGGCGGTGGCCCAGACAATCCTATCTGGACAGATTTGGGTAAGCCCGAGGTAGACTCCTCTGGTGTATACGCTGTGTGTGAGTTTGAGGGGGGCCTTTATGTAGGTGCCCTCAACGGTAGTGGTGGTGTGTATGAGGGTCATGTCTACCTATGGGCTGGAGGCACCAGCTGGACGCACTGTGGCCATCCTGCATCTCTAGACCACATTACATGCCTGTGTCCGTGGGACGGTGACTTGTATGCGGGGACGCAGCATTACACCCATGTGGTGGATGCTGAGGTTTGCCGGTACGATGGCGGCACCAGTTGGACAAACTGTGGACATCCGTTTGGCGATGAGATAGCTGACTTATGTGTCTGTGGAGGGTTTCTGTATGGGGCCTTCAATGACACCCCTGGCTACAATAAGGTTTGCCGGTACGATGGTGGCACCAGTTGGACGGACTGTGGCCAGCCTGTGCCTGGCACGGCTGAATTTCCCTGGATATACTGTCTATATGAGTTTAATGGTAATCTATATGCTGGCGGCATGGACGGCCATGTCTACGTATATGCTGGCGGGACCACATGGAATGACTGTGGGTTGGTAGGGTACCATACGATTGTTAGTGATCTTATTGCGTGGAATGGTCAGCTATACGCTTCTGGTTATGATGGTGCCAAAGGTGTTTATCGATGGGAGGGAGGCACGACCTGGACAAGCATGGCTTTCACCAACCATACTATGTGCCTTGGTGTACATGACGATTTTCTCTGGTATGGTTCTGGTTATACTTCTGGTTACAATTGGCGTTTTGACGGTTATCGTGCACCTCATATTTACGCGTTCGACCTAGCGTTCTCCAATGCAGGCTTCTGGCACTATGCTCCGGGTACTGAAACGTGGAGCCTCAAAGAGTTCACGGACTACTGCTTGGTGGCAGACGGTAGCACAGTCTATCGAGGCCACGCTATTGCTGCCAACGATGTATTTGCTGCTGAATACAAGCCGGGAAAGACAGAGGCCGAGCTTCTACACTACGATGGTGCGTCTTGGTCAGTGTTCGCTGATCTCACCTCACAGTTTCCGGTCAACCAAGCTCAGATCTGGGGTGTGTGGGCTAGTAGTAGTGCCGATATCTGGGTTACAGGACGGGACAGAGTTCTACACTGGAATGGTGAAAGCTGGTTCGACCACTCAACAGCAATCATCGTAGCTACAGGTGCAACGGACACCTGCTACTTTTCCGATGTCTGGGGAGCGAGCGTAGACTCCGTCTACGTCGTGTGTGAGACCTACACGGATGAATGGATAACGATCGTTACTCGGTGGAATGGCTCCAGCTGGGAAATAGTCGGGGACCCGATACTCAACTGGGGAGCCAGCTGGGGTGGAATCTTCGGAAATTCAGACAATGACATCTGGATGTACTCCTATCCAGACGACTCCGCTGTGCTGTATCACTGGGACAGTATCGCTTGGGAAGAACGTCTAACTTGCGATTCATCAGAGGGGGCCCCGCACAATCAGGTGTGCAAGAATCTTGGGGGCCTGCCTAGCGGATATACATGCTTGGCATTCAATTCAGAGGCTATAGACTTTCACGAGTCTGAAGATGGCAGTAGTTGGGCATCTGCTATTTGGCCAGATAGTAATCTGATAGATGCAGTTGCCACGTACGCAATGGCCCCTACGGTAGCGCCCCACATTGACAACATCTCTCCCCCAGACGAGTCTACCAACGTCCCCTTGACCTCGCATGTGTCGTTCGACGTGCATGGCGGGTCCTACACGGTTGACCTAAGCACAGCGATAGTCTCGATCAGCGGCATTGTAGCATACGACGGAACACAGGAATCTCCAGAGCAGAACGGGCACACTGTAGCGATATCGGCGATCAGCGGAGGCTACCATTTCGACGTTGTTGGCCCCACTCCGTTTAGCCCCAGCACCGAGTACGTTGTAGACGTGCAAGCCGAGGCTAACTGATGCCAACTGCCAGCACGTCATTCAGCTTCACAACCACGGGGGTAGCCTTGGGCCCTGTTGATACCAAACTCGCGGCAGCCTATATCGACCAGCTGGAGTACGAGACGCCTGCTGAGGACTTGGTCCTCATCAACTGCGTTCCCGCAGACCAGGAGGACGATGTCCTCTGCACCAGGACAGTGGACTTCCAGCTAGCCTCGCTCGGGGCTGCGGCCATAGACGCAGTCACCCAGATCTACATCTCGTCTGCTATCAACTCCACCCGGGTTCTAGCCTACGACCAGGCCGATGGCGGATTCAAGAATGGATTCTCAGGCTCGGCGACCCCTCGGCAATCTGCAGGCTCTGCAGTCAACGACGAGCTGGTCTTCTCCATCATTGCGCCCGAGGCATTCACGTCGCTCGACACGATCACGGTCGAGATCACTGCCCAGCTTGTCGGGTCCGGCACGGTCTATCCCTTCAGCTACAGCTTCGTCGTCGAGGACCTAACAAAACCTGAGCTCGCCGAGATCCTCTGGTTCACACCGTTCCGCTGCCGAGTGAAGTTCAACGAGCCCGTGCTGCAGACGGACGATGTGGGTGGCGCTCAGTTCGTGAAGTACTGGCCAGGCGGAGCTGAGATTCTTGATGCAACGCACGTGAAGATCGCCGGAGCTCGACTCAGTGAGGACTGGGTTGGCCAGTTCGTTGCGCTCTACGGGTCCATCATCCCGACGAACAATGGCACACGGGAGATCTCCGGGGTGGACATCACCGCGGGAGTCCTCACCGTGACGCCCGGCGCACTTGCCATGGACAGCGGGGACGACACGGATTCCGCCGGCACGATCGTTCAGCGCCGAACGATCTCTGCCACGATCTCCTCCTACAAGCTCGCTGCGCGCCTTGCTGAAGAAGGCGCAGGCACCTATCCGCTGGACGCGGAGCGCACGCAGGTCGCATTCTGCCCGATGCCGACCGCGGCTGCATCCGTGCCAGCCAGCGAGCTCCTGGACGGTGAGAACCCCGACGAGTACGTCTACCTGACCTGGCACGACGGCATCTCCTTCGGCCGGCTCTACACGCTGCACGCCGTGGGCCCGCAGGACGTCTGGGAGAACGCCGCCGACTCCGAGCTGGACTTCACCTCCCCGACGTTCGGGCGCCCGGCTAAGCGCTTCAGGATGTGGAGCACGCAGATCATCCCCGGCACGGACATGAAGGAAGACCTCGAGGCCAGCTGCCAGCTGCGCAAGATGGCCGTGGTGCTGCAGGACGCGCAGGATCAGCTCTGGTACGCTGCAGACCAGATCCAGCAGGCCTACGACCCCTACAGCTGCCCGGACCACTGGCTGGACTGGCTCCTCATCCACGAGGGAAACCCCTTCACGTTCCCGCTCGAGACGAACAATCAAAAGCGCAAGCTTCTTGCTGCCTTGCGCGGGTTCTACCGGAACCTGGGAAGTGATAAGAATATCGAGGACATGCTCTTCACTCTCCTCGATATTCACTTCGAGGTTGTGCCCTACAACACCCGCACGGCCTGGGTCCTCGGCGATCCAGTCAAGGGCAGGCTAGGGTACACCACGACGCTGGCACCGTCGACGGCACGCATGAAGAATAGCTACAACATCATCTCCCCGGTTATCCTGACCAACGAGGAGAGACGGATCGTCTGGGACGTTGCCACGTGGGCAGACCCGATTGACCTGCACCTCGTGCGAATCGTCGAGCCGGGGCATGTACTGCCCGGACTGACCGGCTGGATTCTCGGGGTTTCAGTGCTGGGAACGAACACGACTCTGTAGACAGCTCCTCGAAGACAAAGGACAAGTGCTCGAATGTCAGACAGAAAAAATTATGGAGACGGCCAGGTTGTCACAGAAGGCGAGCTGGACTCCTCCTTTGCCGATCTCGAGAACGCCGAGCGCGGGCTAGCCCTTGACGCCGGCATGTGCCAGGTCGCGGTTGGCAGCTCCCCCGGGCCGGACATCTACGGCGGCATCAACGAGGGCCTGGTCGTCGCCAAGAGCGGGGTAGACGACTTCGTCGATGTCACTGCGGGCTCGGCTCGAGACACGTCGAATCGACGCTGCCATATCCCAACGGATGCCACGGTCAAGATTACCAACCTGGGCGCGACGGCCGAGGGTGCAACGGTAGATGCCGTCGGCTCGGGCTCGGCTATCGCCGACTCTTGCCCCATCGGGCAGCGCATCATCGTCAGCCTGTTCCTCGTCTACGACGAGCACCAGTCCGACATGCGCTACGATGAGGCCGAAGACCCCTACTACTTCGAGGAGGAAGAGAGCTTCCACTTCTACCTCACCGAGGGCGTGGCCTTCACTCATGCTCCCGGGTCCACTCCTGGTCGAGCCGCGCTCGTCGACAACATGGTCCTTCTCACGGACCTGCTACTGACCAATTCCGCGGGTGCCATGCAGTGCGTGGCTGTCTGCAATACGTCCGCAGAGTGGGACGCCCTAACAGGCTACTACGCGAACCTTGCCGGCCGACGCAGCGACCAGCTAGCTATAGACTCCACAGCTGCGGCTCCGCTAGTCGCTGCAGCCGGGACCTCCATTCGAGGAAGAACAGGGCGTGAGGCCCTCCTCTCAGCAATTCAAGCCCTCGGTGCTACCACGACTCCAACCGGGTCAGAGCTCATCGGCGCTCGGGCTTGGCCAGAAACAGAGCTTCGGCAGGGCCTCCCAGTCGTTTTGTCTTTGAGCGCCGATACGATAGATGCTCAGCTTCTGGTCATCCTTCAGGAGCTCAACAGGCGCGTAGTCCGCGGCCCAGACTTCCCACGGCCGTTCTTTGACGACTTCCTGTACTCGATGACCGGAGCTGCGGGCCTATGGGATCCAGATCTTGCAGAGGCTCCAAACCCGATGTGGAGGTCGATAGTCGACACTGGAGGGCACGAAGGAGACTTGCACCTTATCAATTCCAGCGAAGGCTATCCAGCGGCGCATGGCATACTGCAAATCAGGAGCAAAGACCTTGCGAATACCTGGTATGGAATTCAGCAAGGATACTTGGATTCCAGTACAGAGAACGATCCATACCTGCTGGTTGAGGACAAGACCATCCTACGTGTACGATTCAGCGTGCCCTCGTTCACCGACGTTGTGCATCGTATTGGCTTCAGGACGAGAGAAAGCTCTTCCGCTGTCAACATCCTCATCGATAGCACGGCTGCAGTGAAGCTGGAGATGGTAAACAGCGCCGGGTCGCAAACTGTACTCAGTGCCTCTCTTGGCGGTATGACAACGAACGTGTGGTATGAAGCGACTGTTGGCATCATTGATGCCAACAATGCCCAGATCATCATTGGCGAGAACACCGAGGCTGTCGAGCTTACAGTAGGCGCCCTCTCCAACATTGGGCATGCGTTCTACGCATATGCTGGCTCCAAGGTTGCCGGGGGCGGTACACAAACTTCACTATCCATAGACTGGGTCGGCGTCTCTGGCACCGTAGACAGAGTTGTTGGAACCCTGACGTAGTAGAAATAGCCTGCAACTCGCAAGTAAACTCCTGACGGAGGAAAGATAATGGCACTCGGAATCATCCAAGACCCGAACTCCCTATCGCAGGGGTACTCCACGGCGGTTGCCGACGGGGTGTTTCAGAACAAGAGCGGCGCGAACATCGAGATCGCTTCGTCGGGAGCAGACCTGCCCGTGCTGGCGGCCGGGGAGTTCTTCGAGGTGCGCGACCACAGCGAGACCGTGAACAACGGGCTCTACATCGCGACCGGGACGCCGACAGCCAGCCTGCTGGCCTGCACGAAGGTCAGCGGGTCGCAGCCGATCAACGCCACGACCGAGGCGATCGCGGTGCTGGCCTCGCTCACCAGCGCGGTTACCGACATGGTGCTCTCGGGCCAGTCCGGCCGCTCGGTCCACGTCGCGTCGGCGGGCGGCGAGCTCCCCGTGCTCGTCGCCGGCTCGCGCTTCGTGATCTCGGCCCACTCGGACGCCGACAACAACGGCACCTATGAGGTGACCTCCGTCGTCACGTCGACCGAGGAGTACATCTGCACGAAGCTGGACACGAGCACTGCAGAGCCCAACAACGGCGCGTCCGAGGCTGCGGTCACGACCAGCGATCACAAGAGCGTCATGTATGACACGGCCGCTCGTGAGATCTACCTGCTCGAGAAGGGCGGGCTCGACCTCGACGGCGCGCTGGGCCAGGCGTTCTACTCGTTCACCATGATCAGCTGGAAGACAGACGACTACCTAATCGCCGCCGCGCCGTTCCCCATGCTCTGCATCGACTCCGACGCCGGCAAGTACTTCATCGGCCAGGACCCGAGCGGCAACAACAACGGATGGGCGTTCAAGGACGTTGCCAGCCCGGCCATCCGCACGCGCAAGCTCCTGCGCAACATGGGCTGGGCAGAGATCGCCGACGATGCCTCGACGAGCTACGTCTACGCTGGGATCCGGACCCTCGGGGCCTTCCTCGACCAGACACCGACCACGGGCGACAAGGCATACTACCAGTTCGGCGCGGACACGACCGTCGACGACACAGTCTCCTTCACGTTCTGCGGCCCGGTCGCCGAGGCCATCTGCTGCTACGACGGACTCGTGACGCCGATCGACGCCGCTGTCGGGTTCGTCATCACGCTCACCAACACGATCACTCGCGCCGACGGTGGCAACTGGTACGACGACGGGTACAAAGTCGGCGGGCAGATCACGATCACCGACGCTGAGGATGCCGGCAACGTCGGCACATTCACGCTGGTGACGGTAGCAGACGGGGTCAACGGAGCCGTCGTGGTCGACGGGGTGCTGACGAACAACGCTGCTGACACGGTGATGAAGTGCTGCGTCGACAACCGCAACGCCCTCACGCTGCGCCTGCGCATGCGGACCACGGCGGGGAACAGCAACGCCCGCACGTTCGCGCAGTCGAACCTGGCCGCGGCGGGCGAGACGGTGCTCTCGAACCGACTCTTCACCTTCGGCCTGAGCAACGCGCAGGACCTCGACATCAGCGCGACGGACAACACGATCGACACCACGCTCCCGTACACCGGGATGACCCTCACCTACTACGCCACGCCGCAGTCGCTCGGCGGGAGCGGGCTCCTCGTCGGCGGTCCCTACAACTTCGGGATCGTCATCGACGGCAACGGCGGGACGAACACCCAGGTCTACGAGTGGACGCAGCGCCAGCTCCGCAAGAACACGGACATCGACGCGGGCGGCGACACGGGCATCGGCCTCACGCTCGACGGTCTCATGCGGTTCCTGGGGCCGACCCTGCAGGTGGGCTCCGTCGACGGCGGCCTGACCTTCCCGGTCAACCCCGTCGGCGGCGGCTCGGGCGTCTTCATCACCGACCTGAACGCGGCCTCGAAGAACGACACGGTGTACTACGACAACACCGGGACCGTCCGCTCGCATCCGCTCTCGGTCAGCGTCACCCTGGACTTCAACCAGACGCTGATCGACGACACGGCGGCCGAGTACTGGCTCTTCTTCGACCGCACCATCCGCAGCACCGTCAGCGATCTCGTCGTCACCGCCGGCACGGGGCCCTCGGGGACGTTCGACTCCACCGGGGGCAACCTGCCGGCGACGCTCAACAAGGGCGCGGGCGCCTACGTCAGGATCGCCGGGCTGACCGGCGTCGACGAGCCGATGAACGGGGTCTACCAGGTCACGACCCTGACCTCCACGTCGCAGTGGGACGTGACCCGCTACGACGGCGAGACCATCGTGACCGCCAGCTCCACCTCCTGCACGCTCGATCAGAACTGCGTCGACACGCCGGATGCGATCATCGTGCAGGACGACGTGGCCGCACCCGTCACCGGAGCCGCGAGCGCCGACTACGCCTTCTCCTACGACTACTCGGGCAACGTGCAGGGCGGCCACACGGGCGGCACCGATGCCTACGTCGTGGCCCGCGCTATCGGGCAGGAGGATGCCCAGTACACCCAGAGCACGGTGCAGACGATCTCGACGAGCGCCGTGACGATCCCGCTCGCGTCGAACATCGAGCGTAACTTCAGCAACCCGTGATGAGCATGCGTTCCTGCGGTCCCTGCACGATGTGCTGCACCCTGCCGGCTATCCCAGAGATTGGGAAGCTGGCAGGGGCGGCATGCCCGCACGGGACGGGGCCGCAGGGCGCAAGCTGCATGTGCTACGCGGGCCGCCCGCTGGCCTGCAGGAGGTACATCTGCCTCTGGGCGGCGAGCTCGGTGCTCCCAGAGTCGCTGCGCCCAGACCTGTGCGGGTTCTACGTCGAGCCGCTCAGGGGCAAGTCGTCGGTCGTGCTGTTCAACGTCGACCCGCTGCGGCCCGACGCATGGAAGACGGGCGTCGGGAGGTCGCTGGTCGACCGCTACGTCGCGCAGGGCACAGCTGTTGCTGCCGTGGTCGGCGCGGCCAACCACTACGCGCTGCCGCCCGACACCGCCTTCACGCCGATCTGGCGTGACCTGCTCGAGGCGGCTCGAGCCGCGGGGGAGAGGTAGCCCGTGGCCGTTCCAGCCTACGGCACAGACCTCGTCGACATCGACCTCGCGGCTGCCACCACTGCGTGGGCCGAGTCCACGGACGCTGCCTGGGATGACTGCGGCAGCCCGGTGGCAGACGCCGACTACCCGTGGATCCAAGGCGCGACGGGGATGGCGATCAGCCAAACCTGTACCAAGGCGACCATTGCGAGCCTGATGGTCAATGCCGGTGCACCGCTTACTATCCCCACGGACGGCGCGGTGTTGATCTGGCAGGCGATGGCCTCGCCTATGGCGATGGACTCCCTGGCCAACGGTGGCATGCGCGTGATGGCAGGCAGCAGCCTGGCAAATTTCTACTGGTGGGCAAGCGGTGGCTACAATGCATCTCCATATCCCATGGGGCTCTGGCAGAACGCGGCGCTGAACCCGTCAGTGACCGCAGGCCGAACGACAGTCGGCTCACCCTCGGGCGCCTGGCAGTACTTCGGGTCGGCAGTCAGGCTGCTCGTCGCCATTGGAAAAGGTGACCCGCACGCCGTCGATGCCGTGCGGTACGGTCGATGTGAGGCCAGGTTCTCCGCGGGCAGCCTGGCCGATGGCTACTGCACCTTCGCTGGCTATGCCGCCACAGACAACGCGCAGGCGACGCGCTGGGGGCTGATCTACCCCATCAGAGGCGGCTACCTCTGGAAGGGGCTAATGACCATTGGCTACAACAGCACGGCCGCCGACTTCCGCGACAGCGACGTCAACGTCTCCGTCGACAACACGGTCAACGTCACGGCCGGGTTCAACGCGATCGAGATCCGCGTCGCGGGCACCAAGGTATACTGGACCCGCGTGAACTTCCAGGCGCTCGGGACAGTGTCCCCAGGCACGCTCACGATGGTGGACGCCGCCGACGTGCAGCTCAACACGTGCAAGTTTGGCGGCATGGGCGCCTTCAGCTTCCTGTCAACGGCAGTGCTGACCTCCACGACATTCGTCGGCTGCGGAGTGATCACAGCGGCCGGCTGTCACATGACCTACTGCAGCTTCCTCGTCCCAAGCGTAGCAGCTGACGCGTCTGCAGTTGTTTGGAACGTGGCAACAGATCCTAACGGCTACCTCGACTACTCTACATTCACCAAGGGAGCTAATGCCCACCACGCGATCACCTTTGGCGCCAGTGCGCCAACAACCATCGGTCTCAGCAATATCACGACGTCGGGGTTTCATGCCGACAACGGCCAGAATGACTCTACGATCTACGTTGCTCGCACGGATGCCACAATCACGATCAACCTCACCAGCTGCAGCGGGAACTTCAGCTACAAGAAGGCAGGTAGCAACACTGTCATTGTGAATAGCAGCATCACAGTCACGTTCGACGAGTTCGAGGCTGGCACTGAGATCCGCGTCTACAAGGATTCCGATGGCTCAGAGGCGCAGGGCGTCGAGTCGGCCCCCGCCGTGACCTGGGCGGCATCCTTGCAGGCGAGCACCGCATACACCGTCGTGGCCATCAAGGAAGGCAAGCTGCCCATCAGGCTCGAGGGAAAAAGCTGGACGGGCAGTCAGACCGTGAGCCTCAACCAGCAGGTCGACAGGAATTTCACGTACGGCTAGGTTTTGGCGTTGTGCAGCCGTGGAGGGCTCCCCATGATCAAGGTACACGAACAGCTCTGGCGCCGAGAGAACGCGGTCTTCGCCGTCGAGATCCTCGTCGGCAAGACGTGGGTGAGGCGCGACGCCGGGCACGCCACGGAGCTCGAGGCGACCGAGGCGTCGCGAGCGGCGCTGCTCCTGCCTGCCGTGCGCGCGGTGCGGCTCATCGAGGTGGAGACCGTGCAGACCGCCACCGTCATCGCTACTGAAGAGAAGGGCGAGAGCACGGAGAGCGCGATAGGAATGGACGCAACCGGCAAGAAGGCGCCCTGCCCGCACTGCGGCGAGCAGGCGCCCGTGTCGTTCGACGGGACAACGGAGTGGACGGTATGCGGCCCCTGCAAGCGGGCGCTGCCGGTGAGCAATGCCTGACATCGTCACATTCGACCCGTCTGGACCACTGCGCATCGTGGAGATCAGCGCAGGCGGGGACAACTCGCTCACCTGGCAGGAGATCTATAGCGAGTGGAAGGTGTGGGCGAAGACGGGCGACAACGCGAAATATCCTCCAGCATTCGTCGAGGTAGGCGGCAACCCGACGGTTGGGG